>Ga0163152_10003619_pt1 | contig 19911 bp, 31 predicted proteins | sample OliLakLV19MP8IB2_FD_148635 | JGI IMG/M metagenome (GOLD analysis project Ga0163152, IMG submission 148635) | Freshwater microbial mat bacterial communities from Lake Vanda, McMurdo Dry Valleys, Antarctica - Oligotrophic Lake LV.19.MP8.IB-2 | ecosystem: Environmental > Aquatic > Freshwater >...
ACATTGATAGAGCGCCGCAGGTCTGGTACTGCGATGAGTCAATCTGGATGTCGAAGGAGGTTCCTGCCTCGCTGTACATGATTAAGTACAGGGCTTTTATCGAGGCAATGGACGAGGCTAAGAGGATCGGATTCAACGTCGGAATATCAGATGAGGGCGGATATTGGGAGGGCCGGAGTTTGGATGTTCTAGTCAGTGCAATAAAGCGAGATCGCGACTATACGGACCCGAGGGATGTCATCGTCCGATAATGTCCCATCGGCACGTTGCAAGGAAAACTTTAGTTAAATGCAACAGAATCAGTGAAATTTGTTTGACATCTGAAACACAGGTTGTAAGGTAACGGTAGGTAGTAGTAGATCGAGTTAGGGCAGAGTTAAGAGCGCCCTTTCGATTCAGAAATAGGCCGTCCCGCTCAGCGGGACTTTTTAGGGGGAGTAAAAGTCATGGCAAGCAAGTCAAAGCCGCTGTCGCAGGATGAGGTTCTGAAAAACATCTCGCTGCTTCCGGCGGGAGAGCTGGAAGCCGCAAAACGGCAGTTCCAGTCCGAGAAGCCCAAGCGTCATGGCTCCGCCTTCGCGGCCCGCCAGTTGGCCAAAAATGGCAAGCCGGAGGTCGCTGTCAAGCCCGAAGACCGCAAGCGCATGGCGAAGCAGTACGCTTACGGCGTCTCGTACCGCGCCTTGGAAAGCATCTGGCATCTGAAACCGGCCAGCGGCAACGACGCCTTCCGGCAGATCGACAACGTTCTGCGCGAGGATCGCAACTTGGCGGTCGAGGTCAAGGCCATCTGCAAGCGCAGCGGCCAGACCGTCCCCAAAGCGGCGCGCAATGCCCGCAAGGCGAACAAGAGCGCCAGCAAGAAGAAAGCGCCCGTTGCGGCCTAAGAGATTCTCGTCTCTCCCGACTCAGTGCTAGATTCGAGTCGGGAGAGACATCTTAGGGTTGAATTAAGAGCGCCCTTCCCATATGTAAAGGGAGGCGCGAATGAAAAAGATCATCGATAGCATGAAAAAGATCATCGATAGCATGCAGAGTTTGGGAGTTGCAGGCTCTCTCCCCTCTGGCATGGTTTTAATGGGCAACGGAAAGACGGGCAAGTCTCTCGAAGGCCGCATCGAAAGCGGCGTCGCTTGCCCGCTGATGAAAAAGGTAGGCAATCATTTTGCCTCTCCTCTCTGTCCATCCTGCTACGCCGTTAGCGTTCTCAATAACTATTCCGGCGTCCGAAACATCCTCGCTACTCAGAACCACAGCGCCCAAGAGATTATCCTGCGCGCGTCCGGCGCTGAAGGCAAGCTGACCGGGACCGCTATCTATCCGGGCGAACGTCTCCGGGTCTACGGCCTGACCGATTTCCGGCCCCGGCATCTGGAAACGCTCAAACTTCTTTCCAAAGTTTACAAGCTCGACATCATTAGCAAGACGCTCTGGCATTTTATTCCTTGCCGCGAAGCGTTAATCGAGTTGGCCCGGCTGCCCGGCATCTGCATATCGCTATCCTTCAATAAGCGCGACAAGCTGGCTGAAATGGGCGGATTCAAGACGATTGAGGAAAGCATTGCAGCTTGCCGCATCTTCATCCGCAAGAATAAGCTCCAGAAGTCGACATCGCTGAACTATACCTTTACGACCCAATACCGCGAGACCGGCCGCGCGGACATGGAACCGTATCAGCGTATCCCCGGCGTTCGCGTCTACCATACCGTCTCAAAGGACAAAGGCGCGCTTGCCGCTACGATTGGAATCAAAGGCGTTTGCGGCATGTTCGACGAGGCCGGACGTCTGATTGAGGACTTCAAAAAGAATAAAGGCTCTTGCCTCGGTTGCAACTTCTGCCGCAAGGGAACCGCAGCTTAGGGTTGAATTAAGAGCGCCCTTTATTGTCAGGAGAAACGCCGATGAACCAGCCTCTCAAATGGATCGTAACCAAGGAGAACGAAAAATGAAAACGAAAACGATCATCAAACTAAACGAATTTCACGGCGGTGCGCGGGCGGGTGGGAAACTCGCTGGCGTGCACGCAGAGCACGTCTCGAAGCGCCTCGTTGAGTATGCGGTTAAGGGGACTGACTGCCAGTGCGGCGGCTGCTACGTCATCCGCTGCCAGGTCTGCGACCAAAGCCCGGACAATTGCGAGTGCGGCGCTCAGCGTCCCATCGGCACGTTGCAAGGAAAACTTTAGTTAAATGCAACAGAATCAGTGAAATTTGTTTGACATCTGAAACACGTCGTGGCGGTCCACACTCAAAACACAAACAAGGAGATCGAAAATGAAAACGATCAAAGAAATCGCCAAAGACCGAAAATCCCGAAAAGGCCCCGCCGCTTGCATCACACCAGGTGGCGCGTACTGGGTGCCCGTCTGCGTTGCGATCAACTACCGAGGCGGGGATGGAATCGGATCAGCCGCCCCGCAGATAACGGAAGAGCTGGAAATCCGACACTACCGCCACGGCAGCATCCAGGCGGTTTGCAAAACCGTCCGGCGGCACCAAAATACGTGCGGCGCGCGGGTCGACGAAACCCGGTGCAACGCGGTGTTGAAATGCGATACTGTGGAGGCCTTGATTACCCGGATCAAAAGGCTGCCCGACGCGGACGGCGGATATTTTAGCGTCAGCGCAGATGGCGCGGAAAGGCTCACCGCTGAGCTGAGCGACCTGCCCGCCGCACTGCCCGCCCCCGAAAATTGGATGTGATCTGCACGCTCAAATGTGTGCAGAATGCGGACGGTGAAAATTTTGGCGTTAGCGAAGCGGGCGCGGAAAGCCTCGCCGCTAAGCTGTTTAGACTGCGCACCGCGCTGCCCACGCCAGTGCTGTTGCTGAAGTTCTTAAGGCATTCGCAACGCAAGGGTTGAGTTAAGAGCGCCCTAACCATTCAGGAGGAAACGCCGATGCCAAAAACGCCATTCGTCAATACCTACGTTCCTTTCCCGGTTGGCACTGTCCGGGGGCCGTACTACACCCAGCGCCCCTTTAAAGTATGGGTTGACTTCATGGTTCAGGGGCCGGGCGGCTGGATTCCATTCAGCGGAGAAGTCAAAGATCAGAAGAAGATCAGCGAGGACGCGCATCTGTACGCCGAGCGCTTCGGGCTGGTCGAAGTCCCCTTAGGGCATTCTTAAGAGCGCCCTTCTCATTCAGGAGGATTTATGGCAAAGCGAGCGAAATACGAAGACCTTCCGATTCTGCCCACAGTCGCGGCAGATTACGTTTGTTCCCAACCCTATACGGGGAAAGTAATCTGCTTGGCGATTTTCGCCGGGAAAGAATGGAGTCGCCACGATCCGCTGCCTTGGGAGAAGGTCGAGGAGAAGCGCAAAAAAATGACACCGGATGAGATCCGGGAATTCGGCGACCTTTGCGACGCGCGCTGCAAAGCCGCCTACGAGTCCAAGGCCGCATGGTTCGAGAAGATCGTCAAGGCCAAGGGAGACAAGGGGCGCGATCAACTGTACGTCTGGTTAACCCACTGGATGGCCGCCTACTTGACGAATCCCGAGGGGCAACGTCGCCTACGGGCGGCGAGTCGGTCATGAGGACATGATTAAGGGATAAATTAAGAGCGCCATTTCGATTCAGGAGGAACAAAGAATGGTTATTCTCATTATCATCAAGGACGGCAAGCGCCTCGTTTATGCAGAGCATGGAATGACGCGCTTGTTCGAGACAAAAGCCGAGGCCCTCAAGCTCGGCAAAGATATCTACGGAGATAGTCTTCAGATGGAAGCTATCTTCCTCTATTCTGCCTCTACGGCGGTTAATGGTTAAGGGTTAAATTAAGAGCGCCCTTTTCAATCAGGAGGAACAAAGACATGGCGTTCAAAGAAGGCAAGATTTTAGGCAACCAGTATTTTCTACTCGGGGCCAATCCCAAGCCAAATGATAAACGGCCCCGCAACGCCTTTGGAGTTTTGCTCGGTTTTGGGCGGGCCTACGCCAAGTATTGGGCAAAGAAGGATGCAACTCTAAAGAGTTAGGTTGAAGTTCAAGGAGACAAGATCATGGCTGAAGCGCGTAAGTTCCAGATGCATGAGAAGCTCCTGCTTGACGTAATCATGAAGCAAGCAGGTAGCATCCAGAAAGCTGTACTCGAAGGGGTCATGAATTCCATCGAGGCTGGCGGAACCAAAGTCGAAGTCAACATATCGGAGAGCAAAGTCTCCATCGTTGACGATGGCAAGGGCTTCTGCAACAAGAAGGAAATCGAACTCTTCTTCGAAACCTTCGGCCAGCCCCATGACGCCAGCGAAGGCAAGAAATGGGCGCAATTCCGCATGGGACGCGGCCAGATGTTTGCCTTTGGTAAGAACCATTGGATTACCGGCCAGTTCGAAATGGACGTCGACATCAAGGCGAAGCTCGGCTACGACCTGACAGAGACAAAGAAAGCTGTCGCCGGCTGCTCGATCAGCATCGACCTTTACGAGAAGATCAACGACCGCGAGATTTATCAGATAACGCGCGAGATTGAACGCTACGTCAAGTACGTCAATATCCCCGTTTTCGTCAACGACAAGCAAGTCAACATCCCGCCCGAAGACAAGAAATGGGGCGAGGAGTCCAACGACGCCGCCTACATCCGGCTGGTCGAGAACGGGACTCGCCTCGAAGTCTACAATCTTGGAGTACTGGTCTGCGACGTTCATAAATCGAAGTTCGGCGTCGCCGGTACGATCATCAGCAAGGAACGTCTTGAAGTCAACTTCGCGCGCAACGAAGTCATTCAGTCCTGCCCTGTCTGGAAGCAGATCAAGAAAGCCATCGAGGCTTCCTCGGGCGTCGAGAAGATCAAGACGAAGCGGACGCTGTCCGACGACGAGCGCGCGAACATGATCGAGCGCCTCTGCGCCGGAGAGTTGAATGTTCATGATGCTAAACGGACCATGTTGTTCATGGACGTAACGGGAACTCCATGGTCAGTGTCATCAATCAAGAAAGCCGGCTTCCCGTGTTATACTTACGCCAAGAAGGGAGACAAACGCGGCGACAAGCTGATTCAAATGAAACAAGCCATCGTCCTCGACGAGGAAGTACTGCGCCTGTTTGACTGCAAGCCCAACGAGGTCTTTACCCATAAATGGGGGTCGAAGCGGTCGACGGGTTACATTGGTAATCTCGAAGAGCCGTTCTTTTACAACGACAAGGAACTGCCGTTACGCAAGTTCGCCGATCTGGTCGAGAAGATCAATACGTCGCATATCATTCTCCCCAAAGAGAAATGGTCGCGCAACGAATTCGTCTGGCATAAGATCGCTGAGGAATTGCAGCGGTATCTGCCGGACTACAAGCAGCGCTACAATGATCAACGCCGCATCGAAATCGGCAGCAGCGATACCGCTGACGGATGGACGGACGGCGAGACGTTCATCGCCATAAGCCGCGAATTCCTCCGACGCCATCATCTGAAGATATTCGACAAACCTGTCATCAGCGGCATCGTAGCCCTCGCTTGCTTGATCATGCATGAGCAATGCCATGACGGGGACTCGACGACACAAGTCCATTCGCCGGAGTTCTATAAGGCGTACCATGATTGGTCTGCAAGCCGTCTCTGCCATGCAGTCGGCAGCGTTCATAAGATGCTCTCTAACGGCGGGTTGGCGCGCTACGAAGAGGCGGCGGCTAAAAAGAACTTCGCTATCGAGCCTGAGCCGATTCAGCAAGAGGAAGAGGCCATTGCCGCGAAAGCAACCGCCGTAAAAACGCCGGTCAAGAAAACGCCGGTAGCTAAGCCGGCGAAGGCCAAAGCCAGCCGCAAGGGAAACGCCGAAGGCCGCGTCGCGGGAGACTTCTCCGAAGCTGCCGACATCATCAAGATCGCCAAACAGTACCGAGGCAACGACGGAACCCTCTCCTACGAGGCCATTGAGAATGAGCCTAAGAACAACCTGAAATGGGCGCATGGTAATACCGCGTACCGCATCTGTAAGAAGTACGCAAAGTTAGGGTTAAATTAAGAGCGCCCTTACCATTCAGGAGGAAACGCCGATGATGATTCTCGCTATAGTCCTGATCGTACTAGGGGTTCTGCTCATGAAGGGAGGCTCGGGCGATACCGCTCGGGTTGGTCTGGCCTTCCTGCTTGGAGCCGTCGCCATCTTCGCGCTCAAGGTTGACTTCTCTGCGCTGGACGGTGTCATCTTTGACGTCGTCGGGAAGATTAGCCAAGGCGTTCGCGCAATCGCTTGGGTCCTTGGCTGCATTCTGGTCTTCATCTTCCTTGGCCCGCTCTTGATGCTGTTCGGAGGTAAGAAGTAATGAGATCAATGCGCGAAAAGCGTAACGCAGAGATCCTGAAGCTCGGTCGCAAGGCCATCAAAGCGTGTCAGAACCTCTCGGAATTCATTGAGAAGTACCAGTGCCATTTGATCTATAAGAAAAGTGGCAAAGATGCGAATACAGAGGACGGCGCATTGGTCGAGATCAATGCCATTGCCGAAGCCGGCGACAACTTAGGACTAAAATAAGAGCGCCCTACCAAGGCAGAAACCAAGGAGAAGGAAAATGAAAACGAAAATCAAGAAACAGATGCACCCAACTCTGGAGAGAATCCTGGCGGGTTTGGGACGGAAGCGTGGCTCGGCGAAAACGGTTCGCGAAATCCTCGAGGCTGACCCTCGACTCCTCGCCTTTATTTTCCAGCGCCATGTGAGTCTGGCTCGGGGAGTGGGCGCGTGGACGGACCAAGAGGCGCGCCGCACGTCCGACCCCGAAGCCAAGCGCGCGCGGCGCGACACGAAGTTCCGGCGGAATTTTCTAGCGAGGGTCAGCCGCCGCGAGGCGAGGGCTACGGCTTACGACGCCGCCTCGATCTCGGGCATCTGCCAGCGGGCCGATTCTCGACATGCGAGGCTCGCCGAGCTCAGCGAGTGCAGCCGCCTGCGATCTGTCGCGGCGTGTGCGAAAGTTGCGTCGAAGCCCCTGGAAAAATGTATGGAGGGTAACCCGCTCAGCGTGACCGTCGAGCTGGCCCGGCAGCTCGGCGCTACCGTCGTGTGCCGGGGCAAAGACGCCTCGCTGACATCTACTCGAGAGACCAGCAATACCGTTCACAAGGCAGGCTCTACGATCTGGCGCAACGGGCGCGCGGTCAGTTACATCCGCGCGACGAACGACAGTTATGTTCGATCTTTCGCGCTGATCGTATCGCCACAGAGAGCAGAGTACATCATCCACACGACCGCTGGTGCCGTCACTCTCCCGCCAGGCTACCACTGGGAGCGTGATCCTAGCGGTCTCCTAGATGGTCTCTCGGCTGTGATCACGGCCTCTCCTGGCGACGACTACCACCCCTCCGGCGCGGACATGTTGGGAGTAAATGCCGCCGAAGGGATCGTCGGAAAGATTTTAGAAAATCGGGACCGGCGGCGCGTGCTCCGGGCGGAGTATGTGGTCGAGGCGGCGCGCGCACAGGGCGTCTATGTGTGTGCCGCAGACTCCACGCGCGCCGGAAACTGCCAGACCGGTACGGCTTCCTTCGCCGCGCGGCACGGTCTGGAGCTGAATCGGCACTACTCAGCGCATGAAATCATCGGTCTGGCTGGCGAGCAGGCCGACAGAGTCCGTCTGGTGGTCACGGCGGCGATCCTCCGCCATGAACGAGAAATGCAGGCAGGGGTCTGCCTGATGTCGGCACACCGCTAGTAGCCCCTTCGCTGCCGCGCCTGAGTTTATCGGGCGCGGCGTCGAACGGACTACAACCCGGCCCGCTCGGGGCCAGAAGGAGAACGAAAGATGAAAACGACACTCGAATGGTTTTTGAAACGCCTTGGCACCGAGTACGATGTGACCGATCTATCCATAGAGCGCGCCCACGGCGGGTACATGCTCAGAAACTTGGCAGGAAGCCGGAATCTGGCGTGGAAATCTTCACAGGCGGAGATGCGAAACTTTCTTTCCGGCTTCACGTCCGGCATTGAAGCCCGGGACGAAGGGATGTCTGTCGACGCTAAGCCCGCCAAGCCTGCGCCCGCTCCCAAGCCGGCTCGATCGCTGTGGCTGTTGACCGCCGCACAAGGCACGCTGGAAACGCCGGCCGCCCATATGCAGAAGATCTGCTCCGGAGTGGAAAATCGGATTGCCTACGAGGTCCATCTCGATGCCGGCGGGCCGAACCAGAAGGACCCCAGTGTACATGACCCGGTCACGCTACTCCTGAAGGTCGGCGGCCGGCGCTGGAAGGTCAAAGTGGCAGATCTGGCGACGCAACTGGCCGGCATTAGGCCGTAATTAAGAGCGCCCTATATAAGTAAGGAGGATCTGCGCATGAAGATCAAGACCAAAGGGATTCCGGCAGGTAGCTGGCTCGCTTTCCATCGGGACAATCCCGGACTGGATAAGCCCGCGCTGTCGACTGGAAGCCCGGACGAATTAACGCCGAACCAATTGGCTGATCGCGAAGCCAGTAACGCCGCCCATCGCGCGCTACAGACTCAGGGCGAAGACAATCTCCGCCGCGAGCATGGCTGGAAACTGCTGGCAGCAACATGCGGCATGATAGGCAGGACCAAAGGCGAGATTGACGAGGATGTCAGCGTCATGTCGCCCGCGCTCGTCCGGCGCTGGTCAGAAGGCTGGAAGGTCGGATGCTACGATGAACAGGTCGACGTCCCCGAAGCGCCTGCTGAAGAGCAGCGCCTTTGGCTCGCCGGACTCGCCGCCGGAGCAAGCGCCTTGAACATCCTGCAAGGCGAAGAAGGAGCGCGCCGCGGTAAAGCGCCGCAGGCGGCTAAAGTCGAAGAGGGCGTAATCAAAGCGAAGGGAGAACCCCGCAAGGCCAAGCAGGTAACAGATCCCGCCGAAATGGAGGCGATTTGGAAGTCTTACCGAGGTAACGGCGGGACGATGACCTACGATGAGATTGAATTCGTTGAAGCGTTCAATCTCAAATGGGCCAACGGCATGACCGCCTACCGCATCTGCAAGCGCTACGACAAGATTCTGTCGCAGCAAAAGATCGCAGCTTGAGGAGAGGCAAATGATACCAATCAACCAGACCCCCGCCCTTGCAGGTAAGATCCCGCCTCTGAACGACGAAGAGGCGGCAGCCCGCGCGACGGAGATGACGCTCGAAGGCATTGAAGGATTGGTAGGGTCCATCTGGAAGAACATCGAGCAGCTACGCCGGGCGATGCTCGAAGCCGGCTGGAAGCTGGAGTCCCCGGTCTACGGAGAATCTCCGGCGGCTGTAACTTGGGTAGGAAAGGCCATCCGCCGCGAGCGCATGATCAAAATGGTCATGAACTCATACGGCGGAGGATACGTAGAGATCTGCAATTGCTGGACGCTCGGAGACCTTATCGACGCCATAGATAAGGATCTGGAATATCTGGAGCGTTAGATAGCATCGGCCACTGCCTTCATGATCGCCTGCTTAACCAACTCTTCCACGGCCGCCTTCTTGGCGGCCGTGATCGTTGGATGCTTCTTCGGTGGGCGCAGCTTCTCGAACTGTTCAACCACCTCGTCGATCGCATCCAAATGCGCCTTCAGCCGGCGCTTCCATTCTTTAGTCGGTAGGATGATCGTAAGCGTCTTGGCTGGTTCAGCCGGCAACGGCTCTTGCAAGGCACGATGAGCGTCGTAGCGTGCCTTCGCTTTGCTTTCCTTCTGTGTATCTATGATCTGGTAGCGTGCCTTCGCTTTGCTTTCCTTCTGTGTATCTATGATCTGACTTTCTTCCGCCGGATCTTGCCATGGCATGACCATATCTGCTTTCTTCTTGTCATTGCCGGGGAGTACCGTCTTAAGCGCACCATCGGCCTCTGCTGCAATATTTTGGGCAAAGATCCCCTTCTCTCGCAGTAACTTGGCGGCCTCTCCTTGGTCTTTGGCCTCGATTACGTCCTTTTTGGCCTCGCCAAGAGCGGTAAATCCTTCGTATGCAAATTTCATTTAGTTCCCCTTCGTTTCAAATGCGATGCGCCACTCATAGCCTTCAAAGTCAGCACCCAGTCCCATGCGATTGAGTTCGCCCTCCAGAGCGCCGTCTATGCGATCTACATCTTGCGGCAGCATTGGATCAGTCATCACCAGCCCGGCCTGAGGGATTTCGGCCTGCGTGACATCAAATGACATGGCTTCCATGCCGATGACAGTCTTTGAGATGGTTAATGAGACTGGATAGAAGATCTTGAAGCGGGGAGCCATCGGCCTGAACTTCTCATTGACGGCAGTACTCAACATGCCAATGGGATCTTTGAAGTTCTCTGGAGCACCTCCAACGATCTCTACAAGATCTGCCGTTGGAATGGTCACGACGCGGTACAGTTTGACTTTAAGTTTCATAGTTGCCTCCTGTTTGGATCATACAGGAAGCCAGTGTCAGTTTTGTGCTTAGACAAAAAGGCGCAAGCCGCTTATCAGCGGCTTGGCCAGTGGCGGGGCGTGTAGCGATGATTTGCCGCCCGGATAGATCCCAACTTGCCGAGTCCAGAATAGACTCAAGGATCAGAACCCGGACGAGGCTCTTTTCTCTCTTAACTACAATCTACAGTGAAAATTCACTGACCGCAAGAAAAATGCGGAAAAATGTAGGAACTATTTGCTAAAGCAATTTGTTATTGGACCTACTCAATTCAAAAATGATTACATAACTCTATTGATTTGACATTCACCTCAATTCGCGTTAAAATTCAAAATGTAGGTCGCTCCCACGCGGGAGCGTGGATTGAAACAATCAATGAAGGCATTCAAGTACAAACTCGAACCGAACAAAACACAGGAGGCGGCATTAGACCGTACTCTTGTGACTTGTCGGTATTTGTACAATGCCGCTCTTGGTGAACGCATTGACCAGTACAAAGCCGACAAAAAATCTGTCACCTACTTCCAGCAAGCCTACGCGCTCTCGGACAAAAAGAACGAATGGCAGGAACAGGGATCTTCAAAAACAATCGTACCGTATTTCTTAACCAACGAGGCAGATGTCTTATGCAGAAAATCATCCCGTTGTCTGCGGATTTTGCGATGCACTTTGGCAACCTTAATCCGTTGCTTGTTTCTCCGTTTCGACTTGAGCCAGTTTCTTCTGCGACTTGACCAGAGACATTGTGCGCTTCCCTTCGCCGAAAACATATTTGACCCTTCAATGGCGCGAGCCGGTGTCGTCATCGTAGCGTCGGGAAATTCAGTGCGTCCAGTGGGGGGCTCGCCGATAACGTCGTGATTACTGCTTCATTTGCCTTGCTTTTGTTGTCTTAAAATCCGCTCAGCCATCGCCGGATTATTTCGCAAAACTCCAAGCGCATACTGCTTGCTTTTTTCGAACGCGCCAGAGATTTCGCTAATTTTACTTCGATAATCGGAAGACGATCTAAAGCTAGAAGATGCCTCGTCGATCTCGCTTCTTGTCGCGCCAATTTGTTCAAGCTTTAATGGGTAGTTTTTGATTACGTCGTTATTTGAAAAAGAAACGCGATTGATGATGCCAGCAGCTAGATACGGTTCCAGTTCAGCAGTAAGCTTCTTTTCGTCTTCGGCGATCACGAGAGCCCGAACATAACCGGCGATTCGCTCCTGACGTTCGTGCGAAACCGCTGCTGGTCTCGAATAGAAGAACCAGATTGCCACAATAGGTATATTCAATGCAATACAAAGGCCGATCACGAGTAGCGCTTTTTTTAAATAGATAGACAGCACGTCGGTCATACCCTCTGCGTAACGTTGCGCGCGTGGAGTCCCCACAATTCCAGCTATAAGCCAAACGATGCCGAACAAGAGCCAGCTAAAGCCAAAGAAAACTCCACAAACGACCAACCACCATCCAAACGATCTGCCCGATTGATAGACGCTGTCTAGCTCTAGCGTTGCTTTTTTACCTTCGCGCTCTTGAAAACGACTGTTGGCCTCGCGCAACTTTGTTCGCTCATCGTCCGAGAAGCAGCACCCGCAGAATGCGCAAAGCTTTGCATGCGGCGGAACATTCATTGCGCACTCCGGACAAACAGGCTTTGTGATTATGACGGGTCGCACGACTGATTTTGCTTTAGAGAAGACAGGTTTTTTTTTCATACCCCCCTCCAAGTCTTGCTACTTTTTACTCCAATTCCATCGATTTTATGCTAAGTCCACCGTCAGCGAACTGAGAATCCCTGCCCGTTGTGGGTGGGGTACTTCAATGCCGCCATTTTACCTTCAACCAATGACCGTTGTCCGTCGTCTTCGTCAGGTTTCCAATCAGCTTGGAATCCCCTGCTTTAACAACGATCCCTTCCGTCTCGGCATTGAGCTTGGATGCCTCGAACAGCGCCAGCAACCCGACCTCTGTACTGCTGATCGCCCGAATGTTCGGGGAGGGCGTAGAGCGGGTCTTAGCCTTCTGAAGCTCCAATAGCGTAACAAGACTGCGTAGGCGCTCCCTGTAGGGCGTATCTCCCTGCCATTGGCCATTCCAGTAATGCAGGTCCAAAAGCATGAGGTACTGACCGCCGCCCGCAGTAATCGTCGCGCTCCGGCGACCCATCCATTCAGAATCGAAGCCCGTTCCGTCCGGCAATTGCAGGGCGTTAAGCTCCGCAATCAGACTGTCCGGCAGCGTAACCTTGGCTTGCGCCCCAGTGTCATATTTCGAGTGGCGGAACCATTGGCCGCCCTCTTTGTAGATGATGTTGCGCCAACCATCCCATTTGAACTGGCCGATGTATCGGCCCGGCTCAGACTTTTCAATCTGTAATAGCGTCAACGGCGAAGCCCGGACGGGATTGTCCGGGTAACGGAATTGCATCGTCATCCTATCGTTCCTTTCCGTTTGCCTGCCTTCAAGGCTGCCTTGATGACGCGAGCGGCTGCTGCCCCAACGTAGCGATGAAGAACCGATACGTCAGCGATCCAGGTGCCTACTCCGTCTCCAATAAAGGAGACGCAAGGTCCCTTGAATTCAGGGTTCTTGAATTTCTTGATTCGCTTCCAATCCAGATGCGGTCGCGAATGGTAGGCGTTCTCGCTTGCATTGCTCATCGTCGTTCATCCTACCAACGAAGGGCGCTCTTAACTCAGCCCTAAAGAACGTCCTTGAAGATGTCCTTGGTATCGATGCCTTCGGCATCCAAGATCCTCTTCATCTTCCAGAACATCAATCTGATTCGCTGGTGCGTTAGCTCATCTGCCAGATCTGATTTGAGTATCATCCGGCGGAATTGCCACATGGCGCACTTGAACTTAAGGTCAATGTAAAAGCCGTAGATCTTGCTCAACATGACAAACCTCAATTCAAGGGAGCCTGATTGCGCTTGTTGGTTGCAGCCAGCGCGTCAATGACGGAGCCGCCCAACTTGTCGCCGTCTTGCTCAAGGCCGCAGGATTCGACCTGTTTGTCCATGATAGCCGAGGCTTGCTCGGGCGTCATGCCATGATTCTTGACCATCGTTGCTTCAAGCTGTTTGCGGCTAATGGTAATCATCGGGTTTCTCCAAAAAGTCCGCTTGGCTGGCTACCATAACGAGGCGAGGCCATTTGATTCTTACGAAACCAAGCAGAGAAAGAAAATGGGGGAGCGAGCCGCCTAAGCTCGCTCCACCGATTTTTGCTGCTAGGCGCTTCTTGTTGCCGCCATTGCAGCCCCCGCAGCGGCCCCCGCTGCTGCCGCCATGTTCTGATTCTGATTGAGGCGCTTGACCTCTTCCGCAACGATCTTCGCTTCCGCCGCAGCAACCGCGTCGCCGTTGGGCGTAATCGAGCCGGAACCGATAGCCAGCAAGCCATTGCTGATTGCATCGCGGACGCGAGCCTCGAAGACCGGATCGAGAGCCATGTCCCGTTTGATGAGGACAATCTTTTCGTCCCCGATCTTCTCTTCGACGAAATCCGTCCCGAACTCGAAGTCGAACATTTCCGCGAACGTCTTGCCCTGAACGCGAACCTTGCGCGCCTTCAATTCCGTCAAAGCCGCTTTCAGTTCCGGCGTCTTTTTCTTGTTGATCGCTGCGGTCGTAATCGCGATCAGCGCGTCGGTCGAGGCGTCCGTCAGTTCGACGCGATCCAACGCCTGCTGGAGAAACGTCATATCTGCCTGCGTCGTCCGCGCTGCCTTGACCTTCAGCGTAAACGTTTCCTTGATGTACTTGCCGTAGTCCGTTCCCCAGAAGGCGATCAGACCGTCAGCAATGGCGTCAGCCGTCAGCGGAGGCGATGCCTTCGCATTGGGCTTGCCGATGGACAGTTGCGGCGAACCAAAGTTCAACAGGCCGTTGACCTTGATCGTCTTAATGAAGGACTTGACCGCGCGGCAGCGTTCGAACCAGCGCGTTACCAGATTCGGGCGAATGTCCGCGTCGAGACTGGCCTTGCGACCTTCGGCAGCCCGCTGCTTGGCGGACTCTTCGATCAATTCGTTGATCTTCTTCAGCAAAACCGGATCGTCGATCTTGACTTCATCGGGACCGGACGCCGCAGGAGCAGCAACAGGCGCAGCCGCGACATTAGCGGCCTTCATCGCAGCGCGGAGACTTCCGGGCGCATTGATCGTCGGGACTGCCGGAGCCGCCGGAGCAGCAACCGCAGGAGCAGTCGCGAGGGCTTCTTTCTTTTTGGTCATTTCCTTTACTCTCCTTTTCTGATCCGCTTCAAATCTGTCCTATTCGTCTTACAAGACGCTTAGGATTGTACCGTCGACTTTACACAAGTCAAACAGTATTTTTCTTTTTCTTCCCGACTGGATAGGGCGCTCTTAATTCAGCCCTAATCGACCTCAGTAACCTCGTCGGCCTCGTACTCCGCCTCGCCTCCGGTCGTTCCGTTCCTGAAGTCGCTGTCGCCGGCTTTCTCCAGTGCCAGTTTCTTCGCCTCCTCTACTGTCGTCGCGATTACCGGGATTCGCAGGAATTGCGGCATGATCCGCTTGACTACGACGAAGAATTTCTTCTTGCCCGGCGTACCGTCCCCGAATCCCTTGGGGGGAAGCTTCCCGGAGAGCCGATCAAGCGCCTGCTGGCGCATCTTTACGAACTCCGGGGTGCCGACTGTAAAGTCCTTGAGGATACCCATGTAGGAACAGCCATCGCCATTGCAAGTGCAATCCGAATCCTCGTCCCATTCGTGATTACCATCGCCCTCGCTGCCATCATCCTGAACTTTGGCTTCTCCCCGGAAAGAGATCTGAAAACTCTCGTTCTGTCCGCATTCAGGGCATTCTACGTTTGCGAGGCAATTCTCGTTTTGAGGGCGGCAGTCCGGGCAGAACTTCAGATCTGTGCCGGTAAGGACCGTATCGCATTCCTTGCAGGTCCGCTTTTTGTCTTTTTTCATCTTTCCAATCCTCCTTTTTCTTCCCACATGGGTAGGGCGCTCTTATTTTCGCCCTAACTTCCTATTGGGACAATTGGCCGCATGAGATATTCTGGCCGGACTCCTGCCATGCATGGCAAGACAATCCGTACAGATGAAACGCTTTCCATCATCGCAACGATGTCTGGTAATCTTTTCCCCTTGCTGCCGAGCCAGATCAAGTTCGCTCATATGGGACATGGTTTGCGCTCTCCTAAATGAGAGGTATGATTCCGGCATGAAGAACGCGCCGCAAATCACCTCTCTTCCGATTTTTAAGGGCGCTCTTAAGCTATCCCTAAGTTGCCGGAGACGGGCGAAGCCAGTGCCAGTTTTCAAGCCGATTTGGTCGACAGTGTCGTTTTTTGACGGCGGGCAGTGTCGTTTTTTGACGGCGGGCGGTGTTAGTTTTGAAAAGCGGGCGGTGCCAGAACCGGATTCGGCCCGGTGCCATCTTGGGCCTGATCATGGGCCTGTGCCAAAAAGAAGCCCCGAACTGGCACCGCCAGTTCGGGGCTTCGGGGGCGACGGGTGTCTGAAGCCATCCGCCGCGCGCTTCCACCAACAGCCAGCAAATCAACTAGCCGCACTTTCTTTTTAGCGTGAAGGAATACCTCCTGCAACAACTTAATTATGTTTTATCGGAGGAATTCTCATGGAAGACAAATGCCCCTGCGGCAAATGCAAGTGCGACTGCTGTAAGGATAAGCAGCCTGAGTCAGACGAGGTAAAGCTCGCTTGGGTCCGGTCGCATTGCAAGTTCGCTGAGCCTCGCTTTACCCGAGATCAACTCAACGATCTTCCATCCAACGTCAACAAGCCTTGGACCCCAGATGCACTGGAATCAGAATACAACGAATCTCCGATATTTCAAAGAACCCCTGAACAACCCTCTACTACAAATACGTTTTTGGAATCCTCAAGGTTGAAGATCAAGGAACTCCTCGCTAGGGCGATGGATGATCTTGAGAACATCGGCCGGCAGCAGCCAGCCCATCAAATGAACAATGACTTCGGAGACTTCGGTAGCGCTACCAGCCTTCGGATGACCTTGGAGGATGCAGCCCAACAAGCTAAGGCGCTGGAGGTTTACTCCCACCATAACCGGCAGCAGACACCCGCGGAATCCGCCCGGCTGGGTTCGGGTAACGCCAGTGTCAAAAACGCCGCTCGCCAAACGCCGACCCCAGTGCCAAAAACGCCGCTCGCCAAACGCCGACCCCAGTGCCAAAAACGCCGAACGAATATCGAGTAACAGGATCATCCGTAGTTTTGTTGTATTAAATGACATGGATGCTATCGCTTGGATCTACGCCAATTGCAAGTTCGCAAAAAATCCCATCTCTCCAGAATTCTGGAAATGGTTCGGTAATAGCAAAGTCGTCGATGATAGCGGTCAGCCGCTTAGAGTCTACAAGGGCATGTATCCTTATGACTATAATAAGGAAGAAGGAACTCTCGGTTTTCAGCCAAGAAACGAAAAAAATCAGCCCGCAGAAAATATAATTAAACGCATTCAGCGACCCAGTAAATTCCCGTCTTTTTACAAAGACGACCCCGGAATCGATATCGCAGGCTTCTTCGGCGGCGTCGAAGTCGCTGGTAAATTCTCGACCTTGTTCATGGGGGGCGCAACCTATGCGGCCTACCTCAGCCTTCAAAATCCATACATCATTGATGCCAAAGGTCAGAAAGCCGGATTCATTCAATTTGGCGAAACAGGTATCCCATTTCGTGAAGCCATGAGATCCGGTCAATACGACGGCGCTATAATCAAGAATACAGAAGATGAAGGTACGATCTATGTTGCCCAACATCCAGATCAGATTCGCTCTGCTATAGCGGACGATCCATACCCGACTCCAAAGACGGAAACCCATATTCCAGAGCCGGTTGAATGGGACCAAGGTTGGAAAGATGCGAAAGATGCGAAAGATGCGAAAATAGCACATTCGGATAGATTCTAAATTAAAAACTCCGTAACCATATATAGCGTAACGACTTAGTTAAAAACGCCAATGTGCTTTATATGCTGAAGTAGCACATTCGAAGAAACGCCGACCAGCGGAAACGCCGGTCGGTTTTTTATTAAATACCTTCTTGACGGAGCCGGCTCAGTCGACTAGATTGGCTACATCGAAGTCGCCGGATGAGCCGGTTGACAAGGAGAACTGAAGCCATGACAGACAAAGAGAGAAACGAAGAGACCAAGCGAGCGCTGGAGCGCATCAAAGAGAAGGATCGAGCAGAAGAGGCCAAGATAAAGAGCGATCAGGAAGTTACCGACGCGGTCGAGCGCCTCAACAACGATCCCAGCCGCGAGAAAGCCGGCAGCCGGATCATGGAATGCCCGAGATGCGCGTATTGCGATCATGTCTTCCCGATGCAGCCGCAGGACTTCTCCAGAGCCGAAGTACACGGTTTGAAGAAAGTTTGCCATCGGGCGACCTGTCGGCGCGAACATACGAAAGCCGGCCGAACTTCGTTCGCTGAAGTCCGATGTCAGATTCAGCGCGGGATCGATCTCCACTTCCAGCGTGAAGCCTGAAATCGGCGTTCCGCGAAATTAAAAAATAGAAAAATAATCCATCCGCACTGAAGCCCGCCTGATCCGCGGGCTTTATTTTTTATTTAATGATATTCAATGTAATTTCTATCAACACTCGAATCAGTGCTGCACTAAAACCAGTGCAAGCATACTCCATGCGTTCCGTTTGTCAAACGCACTCAAAATCGTGCGAAAATCGTTGCAAAATAATTTAAATCCTGTGTGGCAGTGGCTTTGCTTGCGCGGGCGAGCGCAACTCTTCGGATATACGCATGTTTTGATAGTGCTAAAGTCAATGGGATCGGTCAATGTAGGGGTAAGTAGCACTAAACGCCGCTACCCAGCACTAAAACGCCCAACTTGACGTTGAAGGGGAAACGCCGATCAGGCTTGCGGAGAATAACTGGCCTAATCTCCGCAAGATCTGCGGCGATTAGCGGGAAACGCCGATCAGGCTGGAGGCTTAGAGACTCTCCGAAAAGCGGCGAAGTTCCATGAAGAGACTGGGACTGCGTATGGTAAACCCCTGCCGCTTCCTAAACTCAAAAGTGGAAAGCTGCCGTTCAAAGGGCCTACTGAGGCTGTACTTAATCGCCAGCGCCATTCTTGTCGTAGTTCGAAAAGACGCCTTTAGCGACGATCTGGGAGGTTGTAGGCGAAAAGAAGCATTACTACAGCTTTTGGCAAAATTGGCGTCTTGGCGATCTTGTAAACGCAAATGTGGCCGTTCTCCGACAATACATCCAGTACTTGAGCGACCGTTCGCTTGGCGCAGCCGTAGACAGGGAACAGGTGCGCCGGCAGTAGATATCCAGAAAGCGGAGCAGATCGTCGTCTTTGACTACGCAGCGTTTGGCTCGGGCGCCGGCGGCGATGACAGGGGCGGTTGCGAGCTTCTTGCCTTGGGTATGTTTGATGGCGAAGCGCAGAACGTCCTGATAGGGCTTAGCGGCTTCGATGATCTCTTCCATGATGGGTCTGCCGATGCTGATGCCTCTGTTGAGGAACAGTTTCAGGCTTCTGCCGATATTGCCATCTAGGCCGGCGATGCGCAGGGCGTCTTCGGAGGTGACGGGGATTTCGTCGCATTGGGCGGCGTAGGCGTAGTCGTCGGGGACGTTGTACTTGATGTCGAAGGATAGGCAGAGGTTAGGATCTACGGCTACGGCGACGATCCATGCTTCTAGGCGATGTTGACCTGCCTTTAGCTCGCCTGAGACGGTCAGGACCCAAGGCGGGTCCATGCCTTCTTTCCATTCGCCTCTGAGATACTTCTGAGCGAGTTTGGTTACTTGTCTGGATCTTCTCTTTCGTTGATTTGCCTTAGCGAGTAGATCTTTTGCCTTCTGGAGATCTTTGATTCCATTGAAGGTAATCTTTTCGATTCTGATCAGTGTTTTGGTCATTTGGTTCTTCCCTGTTTTTACCTTCTCCCCGAATTTCTTGAGTAGTTACTCAATATGGAAGATAGTGCGAGAACTAATTCTTTTGGCCAGCCCATTAAGCCTCCTCTGCATATATAAGCTAAGGATTAAGTGCGGTAAAATCAAGAAGGAAGCTGCTAGATTATTCCCAAACTATAGGTATGGAATATCGAGAAATTACTCGATCCTAAAGAAGATCAAGAGACAATGCAGATGCATAGCAAACAGCGTCAACAAACAATGACGATGCCCGGCCCAATGGCGACGCATCCGGGAAAACCATAATGGACAAATTAATTATCGCATGGGTTCATAAGAATTGTAAATTTGCAGAAGGTAATCCGTTTGCCTTTGATCCGACATTACCGGATCAAAAACCGGCCGCGCCAGCTCGACCATCTCCGGTTCAACCAAAACAACCGGCCCCTGTTCAGCAATTCAATCCTAAAGAAAGCTGGCCGCAGCTCGAAGAGCGCATGAGAAAATTAAAGCCAGATCAAGCGCTTTGGGCGCGATTCCATCAAGCTTATCAACAAGGGCAGGGATTGCCGTTTGTTAACAAAGCGCTCGAAGAGGTCGCACCCAAGGTGTGGTTCCACGGCGACCCCATCAAGCGCACCAGCTTCCAAGGCCAGAAGATGGACCGCGACCGCCAGAGCGAACGCAGCGG
>Ga0163152_10003620_pt1 | contig 19908 bp, 4 predicted proteins | sample OliLakLV19MP8IB2_FD_148635 | JGI IMG/M metagenome (GOLD analysis project Ga0163152, IMG submission 148635) | Freshwater microbial mat bacterial communities from Lake Vanda, McMurdo Dry Valleys, Antarctica - Oligotrophic Lake LV.19.MP8.IB-2 | ecosystem: Environmental > Aquatic > Freshwater > Lake...
AGGCAACCTGGCCGATCTGCTTCCAGGCTCAGCGGAGGCCTGCATCCCAGCCAGCGTAACTCCAAGCCAGGAGGACCTTCTGTTCGCCGTCGAGTGCCTTCGACGATTTGATCGCGCTTACCTGAATTTCAGCACGGCTTTGATGGGCCAGAGCGCGCTCGCGACGGATGGCGATGGCAGGATCAGCGCGGCGCCGGCGGCTGCGCTTGAAGCGTGGGGCTACCGCGCGCTGGCCAGCACGATTGTGCCGCAAGCGGATAACATTCGCGCCCTGAACGATCTGTTCAGGCAGACAGGTGAATCGGCGCTGACGGCGCGCGATTTGAGCGGCGTCCTGGCCCATCGCCTGGCGTTGCACCGCGCCAAAAAGGCTCTCAGCCTCGAGGATCAAACGGCATTGACGGAGGCCATCACGTTGGCGGCCGAAGCTGCGCTCGACCGCGCGAAGAATCCGGAATCGGTCAGCAGCATCGAAACTCTGCGCGAAGCGATTGGGTTGCTCCTCGAAACGGAGATTCTTATCCAGTCTGCCGGCCAGACAGCGCTGGAGACAACCAGTTCGGAGCTTGCCATCGCAATTGAGGAACTGCTCAACACCTATCTGGCCAGGCAATTGGCCGAGCTCGGTGTCACGGGCGGCGCCAACAATACGGTCATCTCGGCGATGAACCGCTTCACGATTTATCAGCTTCTCCAATCATTGATCGGGCTAAAGGCGGATGCGCAAAAGCTCGGGTTGGAATTCCGCGCCGACCTCCCGCTTGACTTGGCCCTTTCGCAACTGGCCCTGCGCCTCGAACAGGTTCTCGCGCAAGACTTGCATGCCGCGCGTGTGGCCGCCGACTTCAATGCTTTCACCTATGCGATGGAGGATCACCTGGACCTGCACGCGTGGCACGCCCAGGGGGTCTTCTCTTCAGCGGAACTGAGCGCGCGCCTGGACGCGTTGCCAATGGCGCTGCTCGCCGCCCAGATGGGGCAAGTGGCTGCGGCGGACCCGACCTTTGGCGCGCCCCGCCTGACGGTGCAGAGCCAGGTCGCCGAGGTGACCAGGCTCGCGCAGATTTTGCGCAAGGTTCCGCAAAACGTGACCTTCGCGAGCGATTCGTTGGTGCGCGCGTTCAATCGCATGGAATCGAGCCTGACCTCCGCGCTCAACACCATCTCAATGTTCGACAGCGCTTCACTGGAAACAGTCCTCGAAGCGGGCACGCTGCACGAAGAAATCCGGCAGCGATTCGGATTCACCACGGTGAAATGGGAGGATGCGCGTCTCGCCCAGGTGGTGGACCGCCTTCGCGCAAAGTCGATTGAACAGAAGGCGTGGGAAATGGCGCATCGAGGCGCGGCGTTTTTGGTCGACAAAGCGGCGCGGCTTATCGGAAAGGATGCGCGCGAATCGCGGTTCTACTTGCAGCAGGCGTTAAAATTAATCGGTGGCCAGCAGCAGATCGCTTCGGCTCTTTGGCAACAAGAAGCGGCCGCGCGGCCTGCGATCGGCATCGTGGACATGGCGTTGCCGGGGGATATTTACGTGAACCGCGCGGCCGGGCAGCTTAATTACAACCGGAAGACCCACGAGCTCAATGGCGCTTTTAAAGGCGAGCTGCGCCTTCCAAAGTTCGACCTCGCGTTGGAAATTCAAAACGCTTCCTTTTCGACTGGCGGCGCGATGGACATCGCGGTGCGCGGAGGAGTGAACCTGCCGTTGCTAAGTCCGGCGGTTAAATTCGAAATCCCAGTCCGGCATCCATTGGTCATTCGCTATCGCGCACCGCGCAACCTGAGCGTGAGCGCCGGAGGCAAACTCACCTTGCCGGATGGGTCGTCGTTCCTGAGCTACTTTACGGTGGACGACCCGTTATACCGCTTTGGAATCGAGGCGCGCGGATTGAAGTTTAATCTCGCGACGAACATGCTCGTGCATCTACCGGCCTTTCCGAACGCCGCCAACTTTACCCCCGAGGTGATGGAAGCGCTCCAGGAATATTACCGCGGACTGAGCGCGTCGGTTGAGGGGATGGCCGGGCTGCAAGAGTTGCCCGCGATGGGAGAGCCGGGAGCTCCGCCTGATTTTCAGGACCAGACGTTGTCGTTGCCGCCCGATTTAATCAACGCGTTCGCAGCAGGCTTGCTGGCGGAGGTAGATGGAGTTGTGGCGCGCGACTACACGTCGAGCATTGGGGCGCTTAGGGAGAACCTCCGCCAACTGGCCAACGAACTGCGCGAGCAAAGGGACGCCGTTCACAGTTCGGAGGTGCTCGTGCGCGCCCGCGCGCTCCAAAGGCTTTGCCGGGCGGTGCAGGCCAAACGGGGGCAGACCGGCTCGCAATGGCCTGCGCTCTGGGATTCGGCGGAATTCCGGGACTTCTTCCTCGAAACGCAGTTGAGCTTGCGTCACATGCTCACCCGCGAAGACAGCACGCTGTTGGACAATGTGGATAGCACACTGGCAGCGGCCTATGAGGTCGAGGTTGCAGCCCAATGCCTTGGTGAGGACTTGGCCAATGTGCCGTACATCTCGGCCTACTATCAACGCGTCTGGAACGTCGCCCTGACCAACCTGTTCATGAACCCGGCGACCGGGGAGATCACTGACGCCGTGCAGTTTGGCAAGATGTCATCGGAGAAGCTTCACGGGGGGCTCCGTCAACTGGTTGGATTTCACAATATAGCCATGCGGCTGGGCTTCTCGCCCGCTTCAGCCCACGACATGGCGGTGCAGCGCCTGGCGATGGGTTACCGGGAAAAGCAACTAACCAACCTCGTCTCGTTCGCGCATGATAATCCGGGGGACTATTACGAGATTGGCCGTCTCACGACGGAGTTGCTTGAATTTTCGAGCGACGCGTTAACCGGCTCTTTTGAATATCCAAACAGCCCGATCCTGCAGGCGGACGGGAGCATGGCCACTGTCACTCCTAATGAGGATTTGCAACGCAACTTCGTGGCCAAACTGTTCGCGGCGCAAACTCACCTGGCGAACAGAATCGAGCGCGAAGGCAACGCGGCGGTGCTCGGCTTGCGGCGCGATCACGGCAAGGACTACTTCGGCCTACAGCTTAAAAGAGTCGTGGAGATTTCCAAAGTGGCCAACCGCCCGATCCCCAACGGGCTTGCCCAGCGGCTGAACGAGTTTTTCCGGGCCGACCTCGCGAGGGCGACGGAGGCTATTCAAAGCCGCTGGACGGCCAATCGATTGCACGAAGCAAAAGAAGCCCTCGACAACCTGGTGAATTTGGCCGTGTACGCGCAGGCGATGAATCTTCCCGAGGCTTCGCAGATTGGCACGTTCATTACTGATGTCCTAACCACCAAAATGACGGTGGGCGCCGAGGCGCAAAAGAGCGCCTGGTTGCTCAGCCGTTACACAGCGCTTTTGCTCGAAGCAGCGAAGACGAAGGTGGGCAACGATGCCATTGTCATCCGAGGCTCGCTCCATGCAGCGGCCATGAGTTCCCTCCGCGCGTCTGACCGTTTGGTGCGGAACCTGAAGAATTTACTGCCAGCGAGTCAGCCGTACGACATCGCGATGCCGGGGGCGGTGCATATCAAAAAAGCGTTTGGCGAAGTCACCTACCGACGCGATTCAGGCGTGTTGGGCGGGAAGTTTGGCGGCCGTCTCGAATTCCCAAACCACAAGGCTTACTTCGAAGTGTCCGAGGGAACCATTGACACCACGGGCGCCTTCACTTTCAAAGCGAAAACAGCGGGACCGCTTTCACTCGGCAGCGTCCGCCTCACGGCGACGCTTGACGCTTTTGGGGGGCCGCAGCGCCCCTTCGGGATCACTGGCACGGGAGATGTGCAACTCCCAGGCGGCGAGAAATTTTCAGCGCGGGCAAGTTTCGACAGCGGTGCCCGGGCGCTTGAATTCACAACGGGGAGCGCGAACATTCGGTTTGCTGAAAACGCTTTCCTGTTTGGAGCGGAGGCCGGCTACAAACTGGGCGGCCTGACTCAGAACGGCGTGATCGCGGAGAATGGCGAGGTCACCATGAAAGGAACGGTTGGTTTGCTTCGCACGGCCGCTCCCCCAGCGTTTCCCAACACGCCAAGCGCGCAGGATTTTCATGTTATCATCGAAAACGCGGCGGTGAAGTTTGCCTTCGCTCCCGGCGAATTCTCGCTTTCAATTCCCTCGGGTGACATCGTGTTGCCGCCGGTTTTTTCGGCAACGTTGTGCGATCAGTTCCCAACCAACGCGGTGCGCCCGCGGGCGCGCATTGGCATCAACGCAGCCACGCCGATTGAAGCGCGTTTCAAACTCCTGCCGCCCACGCAGGATGGGCCGCCGATGATCGAGTCGTTGCGTCTAAAGGGGGCACTGGTGTTGCAAAACCTGGGCGTGACTGCGCCCAATTTCGCAGACCTGAGCGCGGCCATTTGCGATGGGTCGTTTCTATTTCCTGAGGTTGAGATCAAAGGCACAAACGCGAACATCACCGCGCTGCCGAAGATCCGCATTGCGTCTGGCAAGTTCAAGTTTCCGCTGCCACCCAGCGCTCCGGCGGTGGTTGACCTGATCGATTTTGAATATGGGTTCGACGGTTTACCCACGGGCACCCTGGCGCTAGCGGACGACGTTACCTTTTTCGACAGCGGCGGGTTCAGTTTCTCGCTGCTCGGCGGCCAAAGCTGCGGGCCGGGAGACGTTGCGACAGGACTGCGGGTGTTGCGACCAACCCTCCCAGGAGCCGCGCCGACGGTCGAGATTCACGGCGGGGTTCGGCTTAAAATTGCCAAAAACATCGTGAGCAGGAAATCGGGCACGGGCACCCAAGCGGAACCCGGACAGGACCCTGACCAGGTCACGGGCAGGGCGTGCGGAAATATCGTCCTGCGACCGAACGCGAAGCCTGAGTTGAATTGGGAAATGGCCAGCATCGAAGGATCCTTCAAGCTCGGGCAGAACGGCGTGGCGATCCAAGGCGGCCGTTTGGACCTGATGAACCTCGGCAGTCTCTTCTCGAGTGCGGTCAACCCGCCGCTGCCATTCACCGTCAATCTTTCTGGCAAGATCGTCCTGCCAAATGGACCGGGCTTCGGCATGCAAAATTCCAAATTCGTTTTTAATAATCTGAATCCCAATGTCCCTGGCTTGCCTGAGTTCCAACCCGGAACTTACATTTATGATGGTTCGCAATGGTCGCTCGGAAAGGTCCTCCCATTCAACGTGAAGAATGCCAAACTGGTGTTCAAGCAGGGCGGGCTGGGCTATCCGGAGATTTTTAATCCGCTCAACATCACGATTGTGGTGAGCGCGTCGCTGGCGCTGCCCTCTGGCGAGGCTCCCGTGCTCAAGGGGGAGGTCAACGATTTCACTGTTAACTTCAAGGAGGATGGCACCCCGATTTTTTCGATGAACAGTGTCGAGATCGTCTTGAACAGCGGACAATCCATTCCGCCGCTGGAGGATTTGGGCGGCAGCTTGTACATCGGCGGATTGGACGATCCGGCGAACCTGTTCTTCACCGGCAAGATCGGTGGGAGTTACAGTGGCTACAAGGTGAAGTTGCTGGTCGCTTTCAACCTGGTGGGTCCGGTCGGCGCCTGTCTGGATGTGAACGCTGGGACGGTGGGCATTCCGCTAGACGTGACCGGCTTCCTGATGACCGGCGCCTCCGGCGGCGTCTCCTTTCTGAACCGGATTAATGATCCCTGCGAATTCACCAGCTACATCGATCCAGTCACGGGCCGGCCCGTCTCGAGCCCATCGCCTGTCCTGCCCGCCTTCCCGAAATCGCTCCTCTCGTGGGAGGAATTTCGGCGAGCCCTCGTGCGCGCGGAGCAAACTGCGGTGGCCTTCGCGCCAATGCGAGCGGCGCGGGAACCTGCTGAAGAAGCCTCGACTTTCGAAGAGCCGCCCTTGGGGAATCTCACCGCGCGCTCAGCCCCAAGCGGTGCTGTGCAGGCACTGGGCGGATTCGGCGCCGCACGCGGGCCGGCCGAGTTCGAAATTCCGTGCCCTGGGGATTGCCCGCCCGCGACGATCAATATTTTTTGCCAGCCGCATCCTGATCCCGCTGTTCATCCCGGCCGGATCATCACCAAGTTCACTTCGATCGACGAAGCGACGTTGAACAAAGTTTTCGGCATCACGTTCGAACGGATTCAACAGCTCAAGAATAGCAATGTGAACATCGCCGCGAGTGTCGCTCAGACTATTCGGGTGAAGCTGGAGGAAATCATTCCCAAGCCGGACGCAGCGTTCCTCGGAGCAGAGCGCGCGGCGTTGATCATGCAACTGCATGTCGAGACGTTGCGCCTGATCGAAGCAGGCTTCACCAACGCCATCGGCGCGGCCATCGCCAATACATCCGGCGCGCAGGCTGTTTACGACGCGATCAAGACAGTTGTTTACGGCGGCCTGCCTTGCCCAGACCTGACCTTGCAAGTTTCCGGGACGTTCTCACACGCCGTTGTCTCGAGCTTCCTGTCCGCGACCGCAGAAGCAACCATCAGCACCACTGGGGCTGCGGGCGTGACAGGGAAGATCAATCTGCTGGGGATGCCCGTGGGGCGCGGCAAACTTTTTGTGGCCGCGACTGACGATCATGGATTGCCCAACCCCTCCGCGTGCGGACAAATCCTGGTGGCGCTCGGCCCGCTGGAACTCGGCGAGTTGAAAGGCGCGTTGCAGTGCGATGGGTGCGTCACTGGCATCCTGTCGGTTTTTGGCGAATTTGTGCGCGCCTTCGCCACCGACACCGGACGGCAAACGTTGAATCTGCTTATCAACAAAGTGGCACCGCGGTTGCGGGGGGTCTCGCCGGAGCAATTCATCGCCAACACCAGCGACCAGGAGAAACTCGCGTTCATCGCGGAACTAATGATGCTCCCGGCGGAAAGTTTGCCGGTCAATTTGCCTGAGCGCGTCGTGCAGGCGCTCGGCGCGGCGTGGGATCTGTTCAATCCCGAATTCCTCCTGTGTGGCGCAGTGAAACCGAAGCTCTTCGGCCTGCCCATGGGCAACGATTCAGTGGCGGTGCAAGCCCGTGTGTTCAAGCGAGGGGTGCAGGCGCAATTCAGTTTCTCGCCTATCGGCCTCATATTCTCCAGCTTGGGCGTTTCGGTGGCCGGTTCGTCGGGTGTCCTGGCTGGATTGCTGACCAGCGTGGACAAGGCGAGTTACGGGTACCAAGAGTTGGTGACCAATCCGGTGGATGTCATGCTGGCTGGTCTTCGCGGTAAACTGAATTCTCCTCAGGCGGTCGCGAGCTTTGCGGAAGAACGCTTCGCCAGCATGCTTGAAAATACCACCGGGGTTATGGAGTACGAATTGAGCCCCATGGGCATGCGCCTGGTGGGCGGCGCCGGACGGATGATCCTGCCAGACCTGACGGATCATCCTAAATTCCGCACCGGCGGCTGGGTGCGTCCCGAGAACCGCGGTTTGATCTCGCGTGAAAGCATGCTCGAGGCCGCGCTGCGGGTGCAGTACCTCGGCAACGCGCTTTGGGCCGGGTCAGCGAAGGACATTCACACGATTTTCCCACCACAATCCACCGAGCGGGCGCGATTCGAAAATTCCGGGATTACGCTGACGCGCGATTACTTCCCGCATGGAGGGGTTGTTGGCGCTGGATTCATCGATGTGCCCCGCGTCCTGTATGACGCGATCCCAAATGAGTTCGCGCTGATGCTCAATGCCAATGCCAATCCGCTTGAGCGTTTGGGTGCGGCCGCCACGTGGGTGTTTGATTATGTCCTGGCGACGACCAACGCGGGCACACTTGGCTTTTACGTCCCCGCGCCCAACCCCCCCACGTTGACCCGTGATGGCCGCGCGCTCACGCCAAGAGAACTGCTCGATTCGATAATGGCGCGCGACGTGACGAAGCTCGAGCCGGGCGAGGCCTGGAGCTTGAGCGAAGCGTTTCTGCGCGGCGAGTTGGATGGCAGGTTCCTCGGTATCCCAATTGCCAATGGCAAAATCATCGGCGTGCCCCCGGGCAACGGTTCGGATGCCTACTTCCAGATTACGGCCGAAATGCCGCGCGACTCATGGATGAGTAATTTCGTTGAGCGAGCGAGCCTGCTGTTCGACCTCCGCCAATCGCCCACCAACACGATCGAAGCACGGTTCACAGAGATCGGTGCGGCTATTAACCGCGCGCGCGCCGACGGGATTTCTGACGCCCAGCGCCTCGCTGCGCTGCAAGCGGCCATCAATGCTGCCACGGACGGTTTGCCCAAAGCGAAGCTCGAGGCGCGTCTGGAAAACTTCCGTTTGCCAGCGATACTACAGCCGTTCATCAGCACCCCCAGCGGCGCCAACAATTACTCGTTGCACGCATTCTCGCCCCGGTTTGAACCGGGCTTTAGCGGCACAGGGCCTCTTGCGGAGCGCCGGAGAGACGGAGGCATCGCGCTCACCGGCACGTTCCTGTTCGGCTCCTACTTCCGCGTGGACAACGCCCAACTAGGTGTAGCCCCGAAGCTGCCCGACCCAATCACCCATATTACGCCGCCGCCCGCGCTGTCCGGCTCATTCAGCAATATCAGCGCGAACCTGGGGCCAAACCTCACCTTTTCGAACGTGCAACTTGAGTTCAACTCCGAGCCGCGGCCGGGCCAGGCGGTCATTGATGCGCGCGGCTCATTTCCTGAAATCCTCCTGCCACCGTTCTTGCAAATCGATGCAGTGGACCGCGGTAATCTTGGAGCCCGGCTGCTTTTGCGCCGAGGCATGAACAATTTGCCGGAATCCGAAATCAAGGTGGACGCAGCGTATGTCTATTCGCAGTTCCTTGATCCAGCCAAGCGCATAACGATCGACGGTGGCGCCAATGGGCAACCATTCACATTTTCGACCGACACCAATGTCGCGTGGAGCGGTCGCGTCGTGTTCCAAGATCACGTCGCGGTGAGCGCCGGAGGGCGTCAGTTCATGCGCTATGAAGGCCCAAGCATTACGGGGGAATTAAAGGGGAAAGGGCTCACGGACGGAGCAATCAGGGTTGCTCTAAAGAATGACGCGACACTCGTTGCTTTTCCGGGCGCGCCGCAGGAGCTGCGTTTCAAGCTCAACCCGGCGAGCGCGGATGCCGCCTTTACCATCCGCGCGGATGGGACCTTCACCATCAAGAGCGCGTTGGCCGCCGATCTGCAAATGCCATTCGGCCCAGTCGCCCTCTTCAAGACCGGCGCAACGGTCACCTTTACGGAGCAATCACTGGTGATTGGGGGGACGGTTATCGGAGGAGCGCTCGAGGGAATGGAGGCTTCGGCGACCGGCTCACTCACACTGACGCGTAACGATAACGCGATTACTGTTTCGTTCAGCGGCGACGTTTCGCTACCGCCCTTGCAGTTCGGCATTTTCCAGATCGTCAATGCAAACGCGCCGCGGCTGGCAGCGCAGTTCAGCTCGGAGGGTATCAGCATCCCGGGCGCGCAATTATTGATTTCAAACATTGGCCAGGCTGGCAGCTCGGCGCAGGCCCTGGCGATGGACACGTTCACGCTCAAGCGGGACGGCTCCTTCTCCGCGGGTATTCGGCCATCGCCCCTGAACCTCGGCGGCTTCGCGCTGACGAACGTCGCGGCACGCCTTGATCGCACGGCCGCGACGGCGGGCAACGTGACCACAATGGTGATCACGGGTGGCGGCTTGAATGATACGAAGCTGCCGGGCGCTCGCTTCGGCGGCAGCATCTCGAGCTCAGGCAGCGTAAGCCTCAAGGCTTTGATGAGCGCAGGCGCGCTGCTGAATTTCCCGGTTCGAAATCTTGAATTGTCGCTCACAAACCAGATCGGGTTTTCACCGATAATGGGCATGGGGGCGGATTTAAACGTCCCGGCTTTCCAGTCGCTAAGATTGGCGGGGACAGCGACCAACTCCGGCGCGATCTCCTCTTTCGCGCTCGACTTCAACGGTACTCTTGGATTCGGTGGTTATACGCTTGCGGATGGCAAGGCGCGGCTGTTTAGCGACAGCACGGGGCAAGGCGGCCTTACCGTCAGCGGGAGCATCGGCTTGGGGACACTCGGCACGTTTGCCTTTGCGGGCAATCTCCAGTCGGACGGCGCTTTCACCTTAAGGAGCGGGTCAGCATCACGAGCTGTGAATGGGTTCGACGTTCGTTTTGTCAACACCTTGCAGAGGAGCTTCGGCAATCAGTATGCCAGCGGCGTTCTCGCAAGCGGCCCATTCGGTTATTGGCGCTTTAACGAAGGTTCAGGAACCGTCGCGCGCAGTGAAGTGGGTTCATGGAACTCGGCTTACATCGGAGGTCCGGACCTGCGATCCGCCAGCATTCTGTCCAGCGACCGTTGCGTCACGCTGAACGGCGCAGGCCAATACGTGGCGCTCGGCAACGATGCGACGATGAACTTCACCGGCGCTTTTACGGTCGAATGCTGGGTGAAGATTCCTGCCTTCACGCAGGATTGGCAGGCGATCGTCACGAAGGGTGACTCCGCCTGGCGTTTGCACCGGTTCGCGGGCTCACGCACCGTTGCCTTCGGGACCTCCGGCTTGAGCAATGTTGATTTGCCTGGGACAACGGTGATCGACGATAACCAGTGGCACCACCTTGCAGTCGTGTACGACGGGTTCACCAAGCGTTTGTATGTCGATGGCAAACTCGACGCCTATGCGCGGGTGACCGGCAGACTGGCGGAGAACGCACACCGGGTTCTAGTCGGCGAAAACGATCAGCAGACCGGGCGATTCCTCGCTGGCTCGGTGGATGAGTTGGCAGTTTATCGAAAGGCGCTTTCTCCCACTGAGATCTCGGAGCATGTCGCGCAATCGGGCGCGGCTCTCCTGCGAAGCCAGGCGACCATCAATCTGCCCGGCTTTGCGCCCCTAAACCTGGATGGCTCTATCAACGGTGATGGCAGCTTTGCCTTCGAGGCCAATCCTGGCGTTATCCGCATCGGCGATTTCCAACTCGGCTCAGCCGTCGCGCGGTTTGCGCGTCAAGGTTCGACCGCGGCCGAATTGTTCGTCACCGGAGAGATCACGCTGCCTGGGGTGGACAAGTCGTTTTTTTACGGCAACCTCAGCGCCAGCGGACAAGTAGATCTCACCGCCGAACCAGGCAGCCTGCACCTGCGTGGATTCAGCTTCAACAACGTCGCCCTGCGGCTGGAGGGAACGGATGGCGGGGCGATCAAGCTTGGCGCGCGGGGACTGCTGACGACGCCATGGGCGGCCCTTGATTTCTCTGGAAACATCTCAAGCGCTGGCACCCTGAACTTGACGAACGTAATCTCGTCAGAAACGACGCTATTCAATTACCCGGTGCGCAATATCACGAATGTCATCCGGCATCTTGACTACTTCACGCTGGTGCGTGCGGATCAACCGTTCGCATATTACCGCCTGAATCAGAGCAGCGGCACGACCGCGACCGATTCCGGGACCAGCTTTGTCCGAAAGCATGGAACGTACGTCGGCGTAACGCTCAATTCGCCCGGCGCACTGACAATCACACCAGATGCGGCGCCGCTCTTCAATGGCAAGGGCCATGTTGCGCTGCCGAGCCCCGAACTCTTCAACTTCACGCATGCGTTGACTGTCGAGGCGTGGGTAAAGGTCAACGCCTTCACCAGGGGTTGGCAGGCGATTGTCGCCAAGGGCGACAACAGCTGGCGGCTCTCACGGTACGGCGACACGTCAAAAATCTCCTTCGACACCACCAGCAGCGGACAGTCGCACTCGTTGATTTCACAGCGGGATTTCATGGCTGATCAATGGTATCACGTCGCCGCAGTGTTCGATGGGAAGACAAAATATCTTTATATCAACGGCATCCTGGAAAACAGCGCGGCTTACGAGAGGGTCATCGACAGCAGCACGCACCCTGTGTTCATTGGCGAGAATTCGCAGGCAACGGGACGCCAATGGAACGGGCAGATTGATGAGGTCGCGCTTTACTCTGGACCGTTGTCGTCCAGCCAGATCGCAGCGCATTATCAGGCGGGTGGCGGCCCAGTGATCTTGATGAGCCTGAACTCTGCGCTCCCGCAGCTCGGTAGCGTTGCGATGGCTGGGGCTTTTACTCCGGAGGCCGCCTTTTCACTGCAATCGCGCACAGCTTCGCAGCAAGTGCTTGGCGTCAGCCTGAATCAGGCGGTGATGGACCTGGCACGGCCCGCCGGCGGCAACGCGTCACTCCAATTGCTCGGCACGATCTCCGTTCCGAACTTGCAAAACTTGACCGTGAGCACGTTGCGCGGGAGCGTCAGTTCGACCGGCGTCGTCGATATGAGTCTCACAGCCCAAAATGCGACCGTCCTTGGCTTCGGGTTTAGAAATTTGAACCTCGATCTGGATGGAACCTTGAGTTCAGCGCTTGCGTCCACGCGTTTGTCTGCGGCCGCAGACTTAGCTCTCGGCAACAACTTCCCCGCAGCGCGGCTGAGTGGAACGATCAGCGGAACCGGAACCGTGGACCTGAGTCGAACACTGAACATGTCTTTGGGCGGCTTTGCTGCGACGAGCGTGAAACTTGAGTTGAGCAAGACGAAGTTCGCTCTGAATGGCTTGGTGGATTTGATCGCGGCGGGTCACACCTTCAAGGCCGACGCGTCCTTCAGCGGTGAGCTCTTCACCGACGGCAATTACACCCTGACCACCTTTGGAAACCTCCGAATCGGCAGTTTCGACACGCTCAACGCGACGTTTACTTTGACCAAAGATGGCGTGAGCGGCCTTCCGACGTTGACGTTTGGAGACGCCAACGGCAGCACCTCGGCCACTTGCCAACGATTCGGCCTGACCAGCAGCGGCGTGAGTTTCTACGCGGAACGGGCAGCGCAAACTGGCTGGTTCTACTTTCCGTTGCTTAACGCACATGGGTTCCTGGACTGGAAACTGATCCTGGAACAAAGCAGCGCCAGCGGGCAGTACAACGCCCGAGTGACTGGGTGCGCATACGCGTGGCAGGGACCACCGCCCAATACGTTGGGTGAAGTGCAGGAAAGCCAACGCCGATGCAACTCCACGGGATGGACGGTGGGGTCCAACGGGGAGGTGACCATCGAGTTCGGCTTGCCATGGGCGCCAAGGTTTAGATTCGATCTCTGGCCAACACCCCGACCGCTGCCATGACCTTAGCGCGCACTATCCTCACCGCCCACCCGACCTCAATCCATTCCTACGCTTAGCGGCACTGCACATGTTCGCAAAAATAGTTCGGTTTTTCTTCTTTTCGGAAAGGGAAAAAGCCTCACGGTAGAGTAGGAGCGGGTGTGACCCCGCTCCTACTCTACCGCCTTCGCGCCTTCGCGTGATTTTTGAATAAATTAATAGGACCGCTACAGGCGGGGAGCAATCCAGGGTTGGGAGCCCCGCTCTGGTCCAGGAGCGGAGTTCCCGGCTCGCATGATCCTCGCGCGCGGTGCTCGCGAGAGAGAAAACGAAGGACCGGACGGCTCGCACGGAGTGACGAGCCCTACCTGCCCTACCTGGCGGTCAGTCCTTTCGGGGCCGTTTGTTTCAAAGCATTCTTCATGGCAGAGCGCTGCGGGTCACAGACGTCACAGACCCGCGGTCCGGGGAGGCCTCACCCAGTTTTAATCGCACCCTCTTTGCACCGCCTCATGAAACGGCGAGCATCTGTTCGACTGCGGGTGAACGGGATTATTTTAGGATCGATGTCCGTTGGGCCAGCCAGATCATATCCTGGTTGTTGGGCGAAGCTACGTTGAGATTCATGTCGGAGTACCTTGCAGGCAGTTTCGTCCTGTCATCCACCCATTTTCTGATCTCAGCGCGTCCATCCGCAAAGGTGATGCCTCCAGCGCCATTGTGGAAACTGGCCGGATAATCAATGATTCGGATCTGGCCCGGATTTTCCACCATCTGGTTGGCGAAGCCCCCGGCGTTGATGCTGTCGGGATGTTCGTCCAGCAACACATAAAGGTTTGAAGGTCCGGGTGCCGCAAAGTCCGAGGTTTTCTTGAAGGTTTTGTATTTGGATTGTTCGTAATCGATGATCCCCGGGGGCAGCCATTCTCCTTTGCTTCGCATGGCATGGTTCATCGACATGCTGCGGGGTCTGTAATATTTTTTTGATCCCACCATGACATGGCTTAAATCTGAGGGGCATTTGTACACCCTGACATCCTGAATATAGGGGGCAAACCTGGCGTGTTTAGGGTCGGTGATGAGGGCGGTGTTTGTGTTGTCGCTCGGGAACTGGCCCGGCCATCCAAGCCAGCCTCCAACCCAGGGATCCTCGTCTAGCTTGTTGCCCGGCGTGGTGAGGAAATCATCGTTATCCTCGGGATAAATGAGGTGCGCCAGTTGCAATTGTTTCAAATTGCTCAGACAAGTGATTCCAAGGGCTTTGGCTTTGGCCTTGGAAAGGACTGGTAAAAGCCTGCCTGCCAGGAGTGAGATGATGGCGATTACCACCAAAAGTTCGATGAGAGTAAATGCGCCCGGCGTTGATGCCGTGTTGGAGCGAGCCCCGCTCACTGAGCCTTTAAGGTTTGTCATATTGGTTGCACTACCGGAGTATGAAGAATGTCAAACTTTTATTGACAGGTAAACAGCTAAAAAGGGCTAAGTGCCTGTCAAGGGCGTGATTAAAAGTGGGTGAGATGTAAGGAGACCTCCCCGGAGCGCGGTTCTGTGAGATCTGTGAGCCGCAGCACAAGTCAGTCCTTTCAGTGCCGATTGTTTCAAAGCATTCTTGATGGCAGAGCGTTGCGGGCCACAGACCCTCGGTCCGGGGAGGCATCGGGAAAAAACCAACGCGAAGCAGGGTCAATTGAGCACAGTTGTGCGTTGAGAAAGCCAGAGCATATCCTGGTTGTTCGGAGATGAGACATTCAGAGGCATTTCATAAAATTTCACCGGAGGCCGGGTTCTTGGATCGACCCACTTCCTGATTTCGGCGTGACCATCCGCGAATGAGAGGCCTCCGGCTCCGTTGTGGTAACTTGCCGGGTAATCGATGATCCGTGCCTGGGCCACATTTTCAACCATCATATTGGCGAAACCACCGGCGTTGATGCTATCAGGATGTTCATCCACCAGCACATAGAGGTTTGAAGCTCCCGCCACCGAGAAATCGGCGGCTTTCCGATAGGTTTTGTATTTCTTTTGATTTGCCACCATTGAGCTGCCCGGCGGCAACCATTCTCCAGGACCACCCATGGCCTGGCTCATTCCCATACTGCGGACCCGGTAAAATTTTTTCCCGCCGAGAGTCACCCGGCTTGAATCGGCGGGGCACTTGTAAACTTCCACTGTCTGGAGATAGGGAGCGAACTTGGAATTCTTCGGGTCACTGATCATGACCGTATTGGTGTTGTCGGTGGGGAAGGGGCCGGGCCATCCCATCCAGCCTCCGACCCATTGATAAAGTTCATCTCGGCTGTTTCCTGGTGCGGTCAGGAAGTCGTTGTTGTCGTCCGGATACATGAGATGCGCGAGCTGCAACTGTTTAAGATTGCTCATGCATTTGATTCCCTGGGCCTTGGTTTTTGACTTGGCCAGGGCGGGCAAAAGCATTCCGGCCAGGATGGCGATGATCGCGATCACCACCAGAAGTTCGATCAATGTGAACGCGTCGTGCACGGACGTCCGGAAATCCTTGGGAAACTTCATAAGCTTTGTTCGGGAAAGTGGTGTTGAGCATCTCAAGTTTTTTAAATTCCGTAAACAGGCAATACCACCTTTTCAACATCGAAAAAGGCGCACATTGCCACTGTTGCACCGCCTCGGGGGGATCGCGGTTCTGTGAACCGCAGCACATCGCAAAACCTGAACGTCAGAACCTCCCACAACCCCGACAGTTGCCGCCTGCTGCGGCTGGTCGAGGACGACACAGCCGCGGTCCGGTGGGCGTTGAACGGGTGAGGCTCCGCTTCAGGAGCAGAAGTTTATCCTCTTGCGACAGACGCCCTTTCTTGAGATCGGTTGCTCCATGCATCGATTGTCATTCATCTCCGGGTTGCTGCTCCTTTGTTCATGCCTTGCCAACGACACGGCCAAGACTTCCAGCAGCGTTCAACCACCTGTGATTTACCTGCACGCGGGCCAGGCCCGGATCCATGGTTCCACCGTCCGTTATGAACCTGAGCCCCATAAAAATACGATCGGATATTGGACCAAAGTTGAGGACCAGGTCAGCTGGAAGTTCCAGGTGCCACACGCCGGATCCTATCAGGTGGAAATTCTTCAAGGTTGCGGCAAGGGCAGCGGGGGCAGTCAGGTGGATTTTTCCCTCGGTGAACAGGTGTTGAAAGTAACGGTGGAAGATACGGGACATTTCCAGAGTTTTGTGAACCGAAAGATCGGCAGGTTCAACATCCCGAAGGCGGGGGAATACGAATTGTTTGTTAAACCGCAGACCAAACCGGGGGTGGCGGTCATGGACCTGCGCCAGGTGACACTCACCCTCATGCCGTGACTGGACTTTTGACGGCGGTCCGCTATTCGGTTGGAGCCTGCAGAACATTTAACCACGGAGATACGGAGAACACGGAGAGGAAACGATTTTTCTTTGGCTGTGACTGTTCAACCGCAGATGGACGCCAACAATGGAAATGCCGAGCTGGGTTTCCAATTTGCCGTGAATGGGGCTGAGAAACCGCAGTTGTAACTGGGGGGTGGGGAAAAGTCCGCAGATGGACGCAGATCAAAGTAAATGTTTCCTGAAAAAAAGGCTTTCCCTCTCCTTTCATAAAATGTCCCACCTGTTCAATTCTGTGAAATCTGTGGTTTCGATTTTTTAGGATCAATTTTCTTTGGGGCTGAGCAGGAAAGTCATCAGATCCCGGATTTCCTGCGGCGAAAGGGAATCCAACAGACCTGCGGGCATCAACGAGTTGGAAGAGGGTTTAATGGAAAGAATGTTGCGCTTCTCGATTCTGGCTGGTTTGCCAGCGGCATCCACAACGATTAAATAATCTTCAGTCTGATTTCGGATCAAACCAAGGAGAGGTTCTCCCTGCTTTAGTTCAACCTCATAAGCAAGGTAATCGGGGTTTATGGCCCCGCTCGGTTCGCGGATGTCTTTGAGCACCGAATCATAATCCCGATGGGCAAGATTGGCTAGGCTGGGTCCGACTTTGTCTTCGGAATTCTCAACCTCATGACATTTTGAGCACGAAGATTTTTCGCCAAAAAAAAGCTTCCTCCCGGAGGGCCCATCTCCGCCCGTGAGTTCAGATGACTTCGTGCCGACCCACGGGCCCTGGCCGGTGGCGGAGGCCCAGGGAAGCAATGTCTTTCTCAGCGGAAACGGACGCAGCCGCGAGTCCTCCCCGGTAAACCAGCCAACCTGGAGGTCTGGATCTGCATTTCCGGTGTTGATGGAGATTTCGTAGGCAACAAGCGGGTTTGTGGTTCCTGTCCATGTGATGGCGGCGACGTGTCGGTTTCCAGAAAGGACCGATTCGCGCCGCACCTCTCCAAGTGTGAAACCAAACGGCAATGCCGCACTGAGACGAACGGTCACCACTTCGGCTGGCGGGTCCCAGTCTAGTTTTGATCCGGGCTGAACTGGTGGGTTTAACATGTTCAGGAGATCGAACTGACCGCGCACAGTCAACCGGCCCTTCCGCGTTAGTAAACGCCAAAGACCAGCGTGGTCGGCGCTGGCCCGGGTGAGCTCGCGTGAAACCAGAAATTCCGGGTGGGGCAGGGAGCCGGCCCAGCTTTCCTTTCCGTCGGTCCATTTTACGACGCAGCCGCCAAGGTCCGTTGCCAGGTCGAGTGCAAGAGCGGGAGGTGTGTTCAGTTCCAGGCCGTAGTGGAGGGCTGCGGACGCAGGATCGGTGTTTAAAGCAAGGGTCCGCCGATCTGCGCTTATATTGATCGCGTGAATCTTTATTTCTTTGCGTGGAGATTCCTGCTGCACCTTGACCACCTGATAACCGGGCCGGAAACTTTCGAAACGATCTCCGGCAGCCACATGTTGGCCACCCATCAGGCGCGCTTTATCTTTCGCGCCGCTCACTTGCTGTAAAGAGAGTGGTTTGTCGAAGTGGATCTTAAATTCCGCAGGTCCGCTGCTTTGGAACAGAACCGCCTGTGGGATCTTGGAATCCGCGTAACGGATTTTCAGCAACTGCCCGTCGCCGTTCGGGCCGTTACCCCAATCGGGTTTGCCGCCGTGATTGGCCAAAACCAGGTCGCCTCGGGGTGATATTGCGACGTCAACTGTCAGTCCCGCGGTCGAGGCGATCAACTGATTCTGCGCCACGTAACCGGCGCCGGTCTTCACCAGTTTTGTCCGCCACAGTTTTCCCCGTGATTCGCCAGTCATCAGGAGATCTCCGTCCCACCAGGCGGGGCCGAAAACGATCCCGTTTTTTCCCGCCTCATTAAACACCATGCCACAGGTGGACTGGTGCTGCGGCCCGTAGTCAAAAGTGCTCGGTTCATCAATCACTCCAGGAAGATGTTTGGGATGACGAGGTGGAAAACCGTAGTGGCGGCCTTGTTGGACATGAAGTAGTTCATCGAACGGATTGCCGTTTGGCAGCCACGTCGCCCCCTCCTGCTCGCTGCAAAAGAGGTCGCCGTGCTTGTTAAAAACGAGCGCGACAGGAAATCGGATGCCGGTGGCGAAAATTTCGCGGCTGGAAAAATCGGGTGTTACCCGCAAGATTGTTCCACGTTCGCTTTTGAGATCGATCCGTGCCAGGCCCGAAGCTTTGTCGATCCGGTAGGCATTGGCATACGCGGTTCCGATACCGAGTCCGAAATAGATGCTTCCATCCGGTCCCACCGCCATGCCGAGCGCATCCACACGGTTATCCACGTCGGGCCAGCCGGTGGCCACAATTGTTTCCTTGTCCGGCAAACCGTCATTGTTGGTGTCCGTGAGGAGTACTACTTTACCGACACAGGCCACAAACACCCCGTCACCTTTTGCGTAGCCCGGTGGCGTGAACGCGACTCCGAGAGGAACGCGCAAACCTTCCTGGTCCCAATAGTTTTCCACACGATCTTCAAAGCCATCTCCGTCGGTGTCGCTCAGGAGGAAAAGTTTACCGTTGTAACCAACAGCCAGAAGTTTTCCATCGTGACGGTAACGCAGGTTGTTGATGTTTTTCAGACGTACCGGTAGCTCCCGGATTTCGAATCCGGGAATAAGCATCTGGGCGTTGGTGCCTTGCCTATCACTTGGCTGGCCGAACACGGCTTCTGTCATTGAGCAGAAGCAGGCTAGAAAAATCATCAGTGGTTTTTTCATGAGAAGAAACGGATCATAATGGTTTTATGTTCTTGCACCAAGCTGAACGATTTTGTTGCCGCTCAGAGAATTTGATTGTCGGATTTTGGTTTTGGCGGTTTCTCAAACAAGAGTGACGATGCAAACGGAAAAGCTCCCGACGTTGGCCGAGGAAAAAATGGTCTTGAGCCATTCGTTTCGTGAATTGTTGGAACGTCATATAGGGCTGGTCTATTCGGTTGCGTTCAGGCAGCTGGACGGGGATCACAGCGCCGCCCATGACGTTTCTCAGTCGGTGTTCGTGGACCTTTGGAAAAAATCCGGCCACTTGGAATCAGTCGGATATCTGCCCGCTTGGTTGCACCAACATGCCATCTTCGCCAGCCGCAACTGGATCAGGTCCGAGCAGCGACGGCGGTTGCGGGAGCAAAAAGCTATGGAACTGCAAACCACCTCCGATGATGTCGAATTCTTTTCCGATGAAAACAGAGGCATTCTGGATGGAGCGCTTTGCCGGCTTTCGACACAGGAAAGGGAGGGATTGTTGCTGCGGTTTTATCACCCCGAAGGGAACTTGGGCCAGGACTTACGCCTTCGCCGACGGGCACTCGGAGATCCGGGCTCAAAGCGACCCAGATTTCACCCCGTGGGAATCTGAAAGAACGTTCCGGCCCGGAAAATGAGAATCAGCCGACGGACCGCGGGTCTGTGACCCGCAGCGCATTGCAAGACCTGAACGCAAGGAACCTCCCACAAC
>Ga0163152_10003621_pt1 | contig 19905 bp, 17 predicted proteins | sample OliLakLV19MP8IB2_FD_148635 | JGI IMG/M metagenome (GOLD analysis project Ga0163152, IMG submission 148635) | Freshwater microbial mat bacterial communities from Lake Vanda, McMurdo Dry Valleys, Antarctica - Oligotrophic Lake LV.19.MP8.IB-2 | ecosystem: Environmental > Aquatic > Freshwater >...
ATCAGCCAGCCGATCGAATGCAGCGACGCTCAGTTCGATGTGCTCCTCTTTCGTATCCTCGATCTTGTTATGACTGATCCCGTGCAGGCTTTGCACGAACATCATCACCGTCGGAACGCCCGCGCCCGCCATTTCGGCGGCATCATGCAGTGGGCCGGAGGGCAGTCGCAATGAAACTCCCGCCGTTTCCCGGATCGCCGCATCACAAAGCTCAATCAGCTCCGGATGAAAGGGCCGCGGCTCGATGTGCCAGAGGCGTTCCCAACTAACACTCACGCCACCCTCGCGGGCGAAACGCTCACTTGCCTCACGCGCATCCTGCAGCATGCGCGCGAGGGCGTCGGCATTCAGGTGCCGTTGATCCAAAGTGATTCGGCACTCCTCCACCACGCTGGTCACGATCCCCGGCTTGGTCGTACAGGACCCGATCGTGCACACGCCGTTGCCGCTACGCTCGGCAATACGATAGATCTCCGGACACATTCTCGCCGCCGCGAGAAAAGCATCCTTGCGCCGATTCATCGGCGTGCTGCCGGAGTGCGCCGCCTGGCCCCGGAACGTGATGGCGTGACGTTCCACGCCGAAGGTTCCCAGCACCGCGCCCAGCGGTAAATTCAAGTCCAGCAGTACCGGCCCCTGCTCTATATGTAATTCAATATAGGCCGCAGCGTTCCTGAGTTCGGCACCCGCCTGCTTCACCTCGGAGAACGTAATTCCGACCTGCTTGAGCGCATCCGGAAGTGCGATTCCGTCGCGGTCTCTCAATCCGCGAGCCTCCTCCAGGTGCAAAGAACCGGAGCAGGCCGAAGAGCCGAAAAGGCTCTTTCCGAAACGGGCGCCTTCCTCATCCGCCCAGTCCACGAGCCGAATCGTTACCGGTGGCTTCCCTTGATAGTGAGCGTTGATCCGACGAAGAATTTCCACCCCGGCGAGCACGTTGAGACAACCGTCCAGCCACCCGCCATTCGGCACCGAGTCCATATGCCCCCCAATCAGGAGCGAGCGATCGGACTCTCCCGGCAAAGTAGCCCAAAGATTACCGGAGGGATCAGCCGTAATTTCCACGGGCAACTCCAGCAACTTTTCCCGTAACCAAGCGCGAGACTTCAGCCAGGTGCTGGTGAACGCGACGCGTTGCGCGCCGTTCTCATCACCGGTGAGCTGACGAAGTTCCTTCAGTTCCGCGACGGTCCGCGCCGGAGCAAGTGCGTTCGACATAGGATAAACGGAATATCTCCGCTTTGTGACTTGGAAACGGAGCGCAGGCGAGTCACATTCCATTCCGAGGCCCCCACGTGTTCACTGCCCGCCGGCTGCAGCGGCGAAAAATTCCCCCGTCAGCTGCATTGCGCACGGCACCTGCTCTGAACGAAACCCGCCCATCCCTTTTATGCCTACCCTCGCCACCACCGTCGACGGTCTGAAGTTACCGAATCCCTTTATCATCGGGTCCGGACCTCCGGGCACTAATCTGAGTGTCATCCAACGCGCCTTTCGCGAGGGGTGGGGCGCGGTCATCGCCAAGACGGTCAGCCTTGATTCGTCGAAAGTGGTGAATGTAGCTCCGCGTTACGCCAAACTGCATGCCGGCAACGGGGAAGTCATCGGCTGGGAAAACATCGAGTTGATCAGCGATCGTCCGTTCCACCTGTGGTTGGATGAATTCAAACGCTGCAAGGATGGGAATCCCCAAGGCGTGCTCATCGCGTCCATCATGGAAGAATACAACCGGGACGCTTGGATCGAGATCGTGCAACGTTGCGAGGCGACGGGCATCGACGCCTTTGAACTGAATTTTTCGTGTCCGCATGGTTTGCCTGAACGCAAAATGGGAGCAGCCATGGGGCAGGACCCACAGATCCTGGAAGAGGTTTGTGGCTGGGTGAAGTCGGCGACGAGGAAACCGGTTTGGGCAAAGATGACTCCCAATATCACGCACATCGAGGACCCCGGCCGAGCCGCGCTGCGCGGGGGCGCCACGGGACTGAGCGCGATCAACACCATCCGCAGTGTAATGGGCGTGAACCTGGATACGCTCCGACCCGAACCCACGGTGGAAGGTTATACGACGCCCGGCGGTTATTCGTGTCGAGCGGTGAAGCCGATCGCGCTGCGGATGGTGATGGAACTTGCCACCATGACTCGCGCCGAGTTCCCCGGCCGCTCGTTGTCAGGGCTCGGCGGAGTGGAGAGCGGGGAAGACGCCGCGCAATTCATCCTGCTCGGGGCCGACACGGTGCAAGTCTGCACGGGCGTGATGAAATTTGGCTACGAATGCGTGCAGCCCATGTGCGATCAGCTACTGGCCTTCATGGCGAAGCACAACTTCGAGACGCTGGACGATTTCCGGGGCAAGAGCCTCCCCTACTTCACCACGCATGCGGATCTCGTCAGACGACAGACCCAGCGTAAAGCGGCGCAAAAATTAGCGGCCACGGCCGCCGCGGCCGCCCCCAGCGCCGATGGAAGCAAGGCGGTGCGCAGCGATGCGGAATGGACGGGTGATGAATTCGTCCGGCAATCGGATGCGCTCTCGCGCGGCTAAACGCGTGAGCTTCTCGCCACCCGATATGGCGCCCTCCCTCCGCTTGGTTTCCGTCTACACCCGTCGCGCTCGATCGAGTTCCTCGCCGCGCGGCGAAGACCGAAAGCAAACGGGAGTTCTCTTTAAACCCGTTTGCCGCAGCTCTGCTTTCTTTCCATGGCACTCCTGATTAAGAACGGCGAAATCATCACGGCGGATTCGCGTTACACCGCCGACATCCTCTGTGAAGCTGAAACCATCACGGCGATTGGACCGAACCTCGCCGCTCCCACGGGTGCCGAGGTGGTCGATGCGAGGGGCAAGTATGTCTTCCCTGGGTTCATTGATCCGCACGTCCACATTTACCTGCCCTTCATGGGCACGTATTCAAAAGATACGTACGAGACCGGATCGGAGGCAGCCCTGGTCGGCGGGACCACCACCCTGATCGAGATGTGCTGCCCCGCGCGCTCCGACGATCCGCTGCAGGCGTTCGAACTCTGGATGTCCAAAGCCGTGGGTAAATCAGCGTGCGATTTCAGTTTTCACATGGGGGTGACGAAGTTCGACGACACCACTGCCGGACAGCTGCGCGAGATCGTGAACCGCGGAATCAGCTCCTTTAAAATCTTTCTGGCCTATAAAGGGGCTTTCGGGATCGATGACACGGAACTCTACCGCACGCTCAAACTCGCCAAGGAACTCGGCGTGATTGTCACCGCCCACTGCGAGAACGAGACCTTGGTCGCGGAGCGTTGTCGGGAGTTATTGGCGGCCGGCAAGTCGGATCCGGCGCAGCACCACGAGAGTCGACCACCCGCGGTTGAGGCCGAAGGGGTGCATCACCTGTTGACGTTTGCGGAACTGACCGGCGCGGCCACCTACATCGTTCACCTGAGCTGCGAGGAAGCGTTGCGCAATGCCATCGCGGCCCGCCAGCGCGGCGTGCGCGTGGCCATCGAGACACTGATCCAGTATCTGGTACTCGACAAAACCTATGCCGAGCGGCCGGACTTCGAAGGAGCCAAGTATGTGATGTCGCCGCCGCTGCGCGAGGTGCGGAATCAAAATGTACTGTGGAACGGATTGCGCGATGGCTTGATTCAGACTGTCGCAACCGACCACGCGCCGTTTGATTTCAAGCACCAGAAACCAATGGGTAAAACCGATTTCACGAAGATCCCCAACGGCATCCCGTCACTGGAGGAGCGCGTGAATCTGCTCTATACGTACGGGGTGAAGGCGGGGAAATTCGATCTGCACACGCTGGTTAATGTTGGCAGCACCCAAGTCGCAAAATTGTTCGGGCTCTTTCCGAGAAAAGGCACCATTCAACTTGGCGCCGATGCGGACCTCGTCGTTTTTGACCCGAACTACCGCGGCACCATTTCAGCCCGGACGCAGCACATGAATGTAGATTACAGCGCGTTCGAGGGCTGGCCGCTCGAAGGTCGCGCCAGTGTGGTGACGGTGCGGGGACAAGTGGCGGCCCGTGACGGCACGTTCACTGGCACGTTCGGACGCGGCCAGTTTCTGAGACGACAACCCAGCCACTTCTAGACGGGTAAATAGTCATGTCTACGTCTACCGCCCGTACCGCCCCAGCTGGCAGCAACCTGGCCGCGCTGCAGGACTCGCCCCTCTACAATTCCGACCTCGCCCCCGTTCCCCGCGAGCGACGTACCTGGTCGAAGTGGCATATCGCGGCGCTCTGGATCGGCATGGCGGTGTGTATTCCGACCTACACGATAGCGAGCGGCCTGATCGCGCAGGGCATGAACTGGTGGCAGGCGTTGCTCGCCGTGCTTTTGGGCAACCTGATCGTGCTGATTCCCATGACGCTCAATGCGCATCCAGGAACTGAGTACGGCATCCCGTTCCCCGTTCTGCTGCGCGCCAGCTTTGGTACGCTCGGCGCCAACATTCCCGCCCTGATGCGGGGCGTGGTGGCCTGCGGCTGGTTCGGCATTCAAACGTGGGTCGGCGGCGCCGCCATTTATGGGACGGGCGCTATAATATTTGGTTTTGACCCCACCACGAAGATTGCACTCCCGGTGCTGGGACTTTCCCCCGGTGAGTTTGGGTGCTTCCTGCTTTTCTGGGCCATCAATGTCGTTTTCATTCTGAAGGGAATAGAATCCATCAAGTGGCTTGAGGCCCTGAGCGCACCGTTCCTGCTCGCGATCGGTGCGGCTCTGGTGGTTTGGGCGTATCAGGCCGCGCACGGATTTGGTCCGATCTTCAACCAGCCGGACACCTTGATCGCGGCAGGGAAATTCTGGCCCGTGTTCGGAGCCGGGCTGACGGCGATGGTGGGCTTCTGGGCCACCCTCTCGCTCAACATCCCGGATTTCTCCCGCTTTGCCCGATCGCAACGGGACCAGATGGTTGGCCAGGCGATCGGCCTGCCGACCACCATGGCGCTGTATGCTTTCATCGGGATCGTCGTGACCAGCGCGACGATTGTGGTCTTTGGTGAGGCGATCTGGGATCCCACGGCCGTCATCGCGCGTTTTGGCAGCAAGAGTCTTTCAGCCCTCGCGCTGGTAACCCTGGCCGTTGCCACCCTCTCGACCAACATGGCCGCCAATGTGGTTTCGCCTGCGAACGATTTCTCCAACCTCGCCCCCCGCCGCATCAGCTTCAAGACGGGTGGACTCATTACCGCCTTTATTGGGGTGATTATGATGCCATGGAAACTGATGGCAGACCCGACGGGCTATATTTTCACGTGGCTCATCGGATATAGCGCATTGCTCGGTCCCATCGCGGGGATCATGATTGCGGATTACTTCTTGATCCGCCGGCGCCACCTGTCGGTCGCGGCGCTCTACGACACCCATGGTCCGCACCGCTACCTTGGCGGCTTTAGCATCGTTGCTTTTGCGGCGCTTTTCCTGGCTGTTCTGCCCAACTTACCCGGTTTCCTCGCCACGGTGAATTTCGTGGATCGCGCCAACGTGGCGCCAGCGCTGCTCGGCATTTATAATTATGCGTGGTTTGTCGGATTCGCGATCGCGGTTGTTGCGTACCTGGTGCTGCGGAAGCGTTTTCCCAATCACTAGCCCGAATATTTCACACCTTCTCGTAAACGTGCAGCAAACTGTATTTCATTTGTCATTGCGAGAAGCGCAGCGACGAAACAATCCATCTAGCTGGATTGCCGCGCCCTCGTTCCTCGGGCTCGCAATGACAATGGAAGGTGTGAAATTTCCGGGCTAGGACCCACGCCCCGATCGATTTTCAACCCCAACCTTCAACTCGTCCGCCACCTTGCTTTCTGTTCACATGAAATCCGTTCCACTGCCCTCCACTCATTTTAAACCCCAGGCGTACTCGGGACCGTCGGCCGACGACGTCCTGACCTTGCGGAAACAGTATCTGAACCCCGGCTTGTTTTTCTATTACAAGAAGCCAATCATGATCGTGGAGGGGAAGATGCAGTGGGTGTGGGACGACACGGGCAAACGCTACCTCGACGGACTGGGCGGGATTGTGACGGTCAGCGTGGGACATTGCCACCCGCACGTCCTGGCTGCGGCGCAAAAGCAAAATGAGACCCTGCAGCACTCGACGACGATCTACCTGCAGCCTCGCATCGCCGAGTATGCCGAAAAGCTGGCGGCCAAGATGCCGGGTGATTTGAAGGTTTGTTACTTCGTGAATTCGGGCTCTGAGGCGAACGACCTGGCGCTGATGATGGCGCGGCTCTACACGGGAAATTACGACATGATCGCGTTGCGCAACGCCTACCATGGGGGGAATGCCAGCGGTATGGGCGTGACGGCGCACAGCACCTGGAAGTTCAACGTACCGCACTCGTTTGGCGTCCACCATGCCATAGCGCCGTATCCGTATCGTGGACACTTCGGCTACGACGACCCCGAAGCCGGGCGGAAGTATGCCGACGATGTGAAGTCGCTGATCGATTACGCCACCTCGGGCAAAGTCGCAGGTTTCATCGCCGAATCCATTCAAGGCGTGGGCGGATTTGTCGTGTACCCTGACGGCTATTTGAAGCACGTCTATGAGCACGTCCGCGGCGCCGGCGGGGTCTGTATCGCCGATGAAGTACAAACCGGCTTCGGCCGGACGGGCACGCACTTCTGGGGTTTTGAAACGCAGGGCGTGATACCTGACATTGTGACGATGGCGAAAGGGATCGGCAACGGGGCACCCCTCGCAGCGGTCGTGACGACCCCGAAGATCGCCGCGGTGCTCACCCAGAAAGTTCATTTCAACACCTTCGGCGGTAACCCTGTGGTGAGCGCCATCGGCAAAGCGGTGCTGGAAGTTATCGAGCGCGAGCATCTGCAGGAGAACTCCCTGCGCATCGGTGCTTACATCCTGGCGGGGCTGGAAAAGCTAAAGGCCCGCCACAAGGTGATCGGCGACGTCCGCGGCAAGGGTCTGATGCTCGGCATTGAATTCGTCAAAGACCGCACCACGAAACAACCGGGCAAGGAAGAATGCGCCCAAGCGGTGGAAAACGCCCGCGAACTGGGCCTGCTCCTCGGCAAGGGCGGCTTGTGGGGACAGACCATTCGATTCGCCCCACCGATGTGTATCACGGAAGCCGATGCCGACTTTCTGCTCGCGGTGTTGGATGAGGCCATCGGCGCAGTGACCTAAGCTAAGGCAATCCAACGTCGCTCCGCCTACGAGCGGAGCAACGTGCGACGATCTGCACTTGCCGCACGGGGCGGCGTTGACGTTTCATCGGCCGGTGCAGACCTCCGCAAACCAATCCGGGATTTTGGCGCTCGAACGACCGGACCGGAGCCTCTGGACCTATTACGTGCTTTCGTTGCTGGTGTTTCCACCGTTGTTTCCGGTGCTGATCCTGCCGGCGTGGTTTCGTTACAGCACGATGCGGTACCGTTTCACGGACGAGGGAATTTCGATGCAGTGGGGAATCCTGTTTCGACGGGAGATCATCGTAAACTACGCGAGAATTCAGGACATTCATCTGCACTCGAATCTCGTGGAACGGTGGCTCGGGCTCGCGCGCGTGATGATTCAGACCGCCAGCGGGAGCGCGGCGGCCGAGATGACGCTGGAGGGTTTCAAGAACTCCGACGCGATCCGTGATTTCCTTTATTCGAAAATGCGCGGGGTAAAGGATCACCCGCGCGATGGGGCGGCTGACGGTCTGTCTCGCGCCAGCCTGCACCCGCACGAACTTGCCGGAATTCTGCGCGAGATTGCGCGGGAGATGCGGGAGATCCGACTCGCGCTCGCTGCGCGCCAACCCCAACCGCCCGGTCCGCCTGAACGCCACCCAGATGCTTGAGCAAGCTCGCACGTACTTGTTACAGTGGCTGCGGATTCCGGCGATGCCCGAAGCACCGTGGGGAGCACCCGAAACGGTCCGAGTGTTTCGCGCGGGTCGGAATTACTACAAGCTTCGGGTATTGCGATGGACTTTCGGGCAATTGCTCACGCTGGCCGGTATCATTTTCTGGGTGATTATGCTCGATCGCTGGGAACGCCGGGTCGACTCAGCCCGAGAGTCCGCCTTGGCGCCGGCCCAGCTCACGATTGAGACCCAAACTGCCCTAGATAACTCATCCATTCCTCCGGAAAAATCGCAGCGCCGTCGCGTCCGCGCGGACGACCTCGTGGCCCAATCTCCGGACTGGTTATTTTCAACATTACAAATCTTCGAGCTATTGGGCCTGATCGGTTACCTTGCTCAACTGCCGCTCACGTTTGCGCTCCTGCGGCTCGATTATGAATTGCGGTGGTATATCATTACGGACCGCAGCTTGCGCATTCGCCAGGGGATCTGGCGGGTGCAGGAAAGCACCATGAGTTTCGCTAATCTCCAGCAGGTCGCCGTGACGCAAGGTCCGGTACAGCGCTGGTTGAAACTCGCCGACGTCCACGTGCAATCCGCGGGCGGAGGCTCCGGCGAAGCGTCATCGCGTGGCCACCGCGAGAATCTCCACGCGGGAATCTTTCACGGCGTGGATAACGCATCAGAGATTCGCGACTTGATTCTCGACCGGCTGCGGCTTTTTCGCGCTACCGGCCTGGGCGATCCGGACGAAGCGAGATCAGCGACATCCATCTTGGCGGATCCTGCAGCGGTCCCCGATTCGACGCGCGCGGCGGCCGAGGCTTTGTTGGCCGAAGTTCAGGCCCTCCGCCGAACCCTTAGCGAACCGGAATCGAACGATAGACGGCCTCACGGGTAGGCACCATCCTCCACGACATGTCAGATAAACCTAAATTCCTCAGAAGAAGCAACCACTGATGAGCGCTGATCAATTAGATCCGGATCGATGGGATAGAACTTTCCCTTCACTTACCGGGTGAACGGCCTCCATCGCGCAACTTTGTTTGGATCAGTGGTCATCAGTGAAAATCAGTGGTTCAACTGAGTTTTTTAGGATAAACGGAGTGGCGCGTCATGAGAGAACAGAAACGCCGCGGTGAGGACATCACCGCGGCGGAAACTGTACCGAAGGGTCAACGGTCCTAAAGCCGCTTCCGTCCGCTAAGCAGCGAAAACAGGAACAGCACCAGGAACACGACAAAGAGCACCTTCGCGATCGTGGCCGCAGTTCCGGCGACGACGCCAAAACCGAGCACTCCTGCGATGATGGCGATGATGAGGAAGATTATCGCGTAGCTTAACATGACGTAGTGATGGGGTTGATTGTTGCGAGTAGCCGCCCTGCTTCGCCTGCGCTCACGTTCGCGATTGAACGCATGGCACTATTGAAGACAACGGGGCTACTCATTGTGGCTTAGACCCGTTCGGAGTCATCCGGAGCGTTGCGAAAGCAACTTTATTCTCCGACCACCCGGTTGGGCCCATCAACCACTATACGAAGCATCCAAGCCGCCGTGTCGTGAACCTCCGCGAGCCGCTCCAAAAGCCGGGCGGTGGCTGCATCCGGTAAATCAACGCACCCCGCACGCAGGTCGCGCGACAATTCGTCGTGTTGAACGCGGAGCTGGTGCAACAGGTGAACCGCCGGAGTACGAAACGCGCGTATTGTACCCACAGGTTCGGTGGCCCCACGGATCTCTGAGTCCGGCAGCTTGAGTCCGAGCGATCCGGTACGATGCCGCAGCTGAGTGAGCCAATAATTCAGCTGCCGTTCTTGATCGTCACATAGCTTCAGGAGGCTGTGCGGACGGGGGCCGGTCACGTTTCCACCAAAGTCACGCAGGAGGTGAACGAGGCCGCACTCCCGCGCCAGCACGCGCGGCAAAATCTTGCTCAGCGCTCCAAGCGTTTTATCCGTTACACCGGAATCCGGAACAGGGCGCGGGCTCGACACGAACACTGCGACCGAAAAAAGCGCGCGGGGTTTCCCCAATTTCCGGTCACCCATCGGGAGAAACCCACCACAGTTTTCGGGAGGAAGGCAATCGAGCAAACGCCCCGAAATCGCGCTAGCGTCGGAGCTTGAGCAAGCGTTCGCCCGCGGCGTGCAGCGTTTCCGGCTTTTTCGCGAAATTCAACCGGACGTAACGATTTTCTCCGTTCGCAAAAAAGCTGGACCCGGGAACGGGGGCGACCCCGATCTCACGCGTCATCCAATGCGCAAATTCGACATCGCTCGCGTAGCCGAAGGGCGAGATGTCGACCATGACGAAGTAGGCGCCTTCAGGGCGGGTATAGGTTAGACCCGTGTTGTCCAAGTAACCGAGTAACACATCTCGCGATCGGGCGTATTCCTTGGCAAGTCCGTCGTAGTAGTTGACCGGGAAGTTGAGCGCCGTCACCACCGCGTGTTGCAAGGGTGCCGGTGCTCCCACGGTAAGGAAATCGTGCACCTTACGCGCTTGCGCGATCACCTCCGGCGCGGCGTGCACATAACCCAGCCGCCAGCCAGTGATTGAAAACGTCTTGGACAACGAGGAACACATCAGCGTCCGACGCGCCATGCCCGGAAGCGTCGAGAAATAGGTATGTCGATGCGGCGCGAAGATGATGTGCTCGTAAACCTCGTCCGTCAGAATCCAGACGTCGTACTCTTCCGCCAGCGCCGCGATTTCCAGCAGCTCAGCGCGCGTGAAGACGCGGCCGCAGGGGTTGGACGGATTACACAGGACGAATGCCTTCAGACCGCTGGCAAAAACGCGCCGAAGCTCCGCCGGGTCGAAACGATACCCGGGTGGATGCAAGGGAACGTGAACGGGCGTCGCTCCCGTCAGAATCGCGTCCGCCGAATAGTTCTCGTAAAAGGGGGAAAACATTCCGACTCGATCGCCCGGATCGCACACCGTCATCATCGCGACCATCATCGCTTCGGTCGCTCCGCACGTGACAACGAGTTCCCGGTCGGCATCGACTGGAGTTCCGAGGAATCGCGTCAGCTTAAGGCCAAGAGCGGAGCGCAATTCGGGCGAGCCCCACGTAACCGCATACTGGTGACGATGGGTGTCCATGGCATCCTTCGCGGCTTGAATGAGCTCAGCCGGCGGATCCCAATCCGGAAAACCTTGCGCCAGATTGATGGCGCCGTGACGAGCCGCGACGCGGGACATTTCGCGGATCAGCGACTCGGTAAAGACAGAGGTGCGTTGGGAAGTGCGGGGCATGAAGCGGCGATAAGAAAGCGGAGAGGCAGGACAACAGCCGACGGCGAAACCACCCAGGACCTAGCCCGGATATTTCACATTCAGATTTGTCATCGCGAGCCCGAGGAACGAGGGCGTGGCGATCCAGCTAGATGGATTGCTTCGTCGCTGCGCTCCTCGCAATGACAAGGTAATAATAGACGTACCCAGCGGGTCGAGCGTTCACGCCAGAGTGTGAAATATTCCGGCTAGGGAATCCGGAGCGTCATGCCTGGCCTGAGATCGCCTTCATCCCGCATATTGCCGCGGTTCGCCTCGAAGATCCCACGTACCTGAGCCGCCGATACACCGGCGCCGTAATAGTCGCGGGCAATTTTCCACAACGAGTCTTTTTCGCGGACAACATGGGTGCGCCCCGCTCGCGCGGCGCTGGGAGATGACGGCGCCGTCGGGACGAATCGCGGCGGCGTCGCAGGAGCCGACGCGGGTGGAGCGTTGATGATGATGCGCTCAGCGGGCGCAGTGATCGGAGGAGCCGCGGAACGAGTTGGGAGACCCGCGGGAATTTCGTCATTCTCAACCGCGACGCGCGGCGGTGCTCCCCGCGCAGCGTCCTGCACGGGATTGGTCAACGACAACATGCGCGGCGTCCGGTTGACGGGAACGGCTCCGCCACCGCGCAGCGTTGCCAGCTCCGCGCGCAATTCTTCATTTTCGCGGCGCAGTTTGGTCAATTCCTCATCTGCGGCCAGGCGCACGGACTGGTTATCCAAGGGACGACCGGGAATTCGCGCGGCGAATTCGCGGGTGGCGGCTTGCACCATGCCGCGGACAAACGGCGCCTGCTTGGAGTTCGGCTGAAGCTCGAGATATTTGCTGAAGTGGTAGTAGGCGAGAATCGGGTCCTTGGTGTGGTTCAGGTAAATTGAACCGGCCTCGACGTGGGATTCCGGCGAATCTCGCGGACCACGCCGCTCGATGACCTTCAGAAAGGCCGTCAGCGCCTCAGGATTGCGCCCCTGCTTCTTGAGCTGAACGCCTTGAAGATAAAAGGGCTCATCCAATTCTGCGATCTGGGGAGCATCGTTACCGCCGCTGCACCCCACGCCGAGCAGCAGCGCACAGAGGGCGACAGCGGCAAGGATGAAGCGACGAACGGTCATGTCGTAGTGAATGGGATTGAATGGAGAGTCGTTGAAGCTAAATTCCGCACCTCTCGCTGACGACTCAAACTCTAAATGGCGCTGCAACCGAAAACCGTTCTCTCCCGTGCACGTGCGTGCATCCGGGCAGAAACGGATGCATTGACCGCCACCAGTAACGCGCTCGGGGCGGAATTTGTCGCGACGGCGCAAGCCGTGGCCGATGCGCGCGCCGCAGGCAAGAAACTGATTTTCACCGGCGTGGGGAAGAATGCGCCCGTAGCCCAGAAGATCGCAGCCACGTTTAACAGCACGGGCGTTTCCTCCTGTTTTCTCGATGCCACCCAGGCGCTGCACGGGGATCTCGGTCTGGTCGACGAAGGCGACCTCGCTTTTTTGCTGAGCAATAGCGGGCAATCGGAGGAAATCCTGCGACTTGTGCCGATGCTCAAACGCTTTGGGGTGCGGATTGTGGCGTTTTCCAGCACGGTGAGCTCGGATCTCGTGCGAAACGCAGATCTTCGCCTCCTTTATCGGGTACCGCGCGAGGCGTGTCCGCTCAAACTTGCGCCGACCGCCAGCACCACGGCCGCGCTCGCCTTGGGCGATGCGTTGGCGATGGTCTTGCTGGAAATGCGCGGACTCACGCGCGACGACTTCGCCAAGTATCATCCCGCGGGAAATCTCGGACGAGTGCTGCTCCTGCGGGTGAAGGACATTATGCGCACGGGCGAGCGGCTTTCGATCGCCCGCGACACCGTGACCACCCAGGACGCAATCCTGCGGATGACCAAGGCAAAGAGCGGCAGCATCGCCTTGGTCGCAGCGAAAACGGGCAAGTTAACGGGAATTCTCACCGATGGAGACTTCCGGCGGAGCGCCCTGACAGGCCCCGACTTTCTCCAACAACCGGTCGCGACGTTCATGACGCGTAACCCCAAAGTCATTTCGGAGGATGCGCTCGGGGTGGATGCGCTGCGATTATTCGAGGCGCACAAGATCGACGACTTAATCGTGATTGACCGCCATGGAAAACCCGTGGGATTGATCGACGGTCAGGATTTACCAAAACTCAAGATCGTGTGAAGCCTCCTATTCGAATCGGCATAATCGGCATGGGCGGCTTTGCGGGGACTCACCAGCACGCCATTGCGCGACTTGAGGAACGAGGCCATGCCCGGCTGATCTGCACCTGCGATCCGAACCTGGATGCGTTTCGACACGAGCAAGGCGCGTGGCGACTGGCAGAACGAGGGGTGAAGCTGTACCGGGATTACCGGGCCATGCTCGAGGAGTGTCACCCTGAACTGGATATGGTCGTCGTGCCGACGCCGATCCAGCTGCACGCGGAAATGCACGCGGCGGCGACCAGCTTCGGGATTCCCGTGTATCTCGAAAAGCCTCCGACGCTGGATTATGCAGAATTGGAGCGGATGATTACCGCGGATGCCCGGGCGCGAAAATCGTCGGTCGTCGGATTTAATTTTATCATCGAGCCCTTGCGGCTGAAGATCAAAGAGCGCCTGCTCGCCGGGGAGTTTGGCGCGATTCGCGGAGCAACCCTCAATGCGTTATGGCCCCGACCGGCGAGCTACTTTGCGCGCAACAACTGGGCCGGGCGCCTGCTGGCGCCGGATGGCCGGGTCGTACTCGACTCGTGCTTTGGCAATGCGATGGCGCATTTCGTGCACAACCTGCTGTTCTGGACCGGCGGACCCGATCTGTTCACCTGGGCCCGGATCGCCGCCGTCCGCGCGGAGCTTTATCGGGCGCACCGCATCGAAGGGGCGGATACGTTCTTTGTTGAGGCCGACACCTCCGGCGGCGTGACGCTTCGATTCGCGCTCTCGCATGCGTGCGCGGGCACCGGCACGCAGGCCGAGACCGTACTTTGCGACAAGGCCGTACTTCGCTACACGGTTGGGCAGCAGCTGGAAATCCGCTGGACGGACGGTCGCGTTGAGCGTGTGCCTTTGAATCCCTTCGACGCATTGGTGGAAAACCACCTGGACTACTTTCGCTATTTGCGGGGTGAAAGTCCGCGGCCTGCGACCACGTTGGCGGATTCGCGGCCATTTGTGGCCCTGAACGGCCTCGCGCACATTTCGAGCGGGCAGATCATGCCGATACCCGCGAACCTCATCGGCGTCGTTCGCGACGAGAAGGAGCAAACGGATTATCTACAGGTCACCGGCATGCCCGCGGCGCTCGAGCAGTTTTTGACCCGCGGCGCTTGGCCCAGTGCGAACGGTTGGAATCGCGAGCCGCCCGAAGTGGTCACGCCGGCGGATCTTCCCCGTTTCCACGACGTGGTTCGCAAAATGGCGAGCGAGCGAAACCCGGAGTGAAGAGGAATGAAGCGTGAAGCTTAAGGCGTGGCGCGCCGGCGGCTCGCCGGATCCGGGCTCGAGTCCGCGCAACGAAGGATAATGCGGCGCTCACGTCGCTTTACTCAGACGGAATTTTTGCCAACCTTTTCCTGCCATGCCGACGCCCGCTTTTGTCTATCAAGATCCGTTCCCTTTGGGAGCGGACGACACTGATTATCGCCTGCTCTCGACCGAGGGAATAAGCACCACGTCGTGCGACGGCCGGGAGATAGTGAAGGTTGCACCCGAAGCGTTGGCCTTTCTCGCCCAGCAGGCGTTCCACGATACTTCGTTCATGTTACGGCCGAAGCACCTCGAGCAGGTTGCGGCCATTTTGCAGGACCCGGAAGCATCGGACAACGATCGCTACGTGGCCCTCACGTTGCTGAAAAACGCGGAGATCGCGGCGCAGGGAATTTTGCCCATGTGTCAGGACACTGGCACCGCGGCGGTGTTTGCCAAAAAGGGCGAGCAAGTCTGGACGGGAGCGAACGACGCCGCCTTCATCTCGAAAGGAGTCTACGACTGTTTCACGAAGGAGAACCTGCGCTATTCGCAGACCGCCCCAATCGACATGTGGCACGAGGTCAACACGGGGACCAATTTACCCGCGCAGATCGACATCATGGCGACGGAAGGAGCGAAGTATGAGCTTTTGTTCGTGGCCAAAGGCGGCGGTTCGGCAAACAAGATGTTCCTCTTCCAGGAAACGAAGGCTTTGCTGAACCCGAAGAGCTTTGAAAAATTCGTGGCGGATAAACTCCCGCTGCTCGGAACCTCCGCCTGCCCGCCGTACCACCTCGTTTTCGTCGTGGGCGGAACCAGCGCAGAAGCGTGCATGAAGACATTGAAGCTCGCGTCTACCAAGTATCTGGACGCGTTGCCAACCACCGGGAATGAACACGGGCGCGCTTTCCGCGATCTGGCGATGGAAGAGAAAGTACTTCACATCGCACGCTCTACCGGGATCGGAGCGCAATTCGGCGGAAAATATTTCGCGCTGGACGTTCGCGTGATCCGCCTGCCACGGCATGGCGCGAGTTGCCCGGTTGCGATGGGTGTATCGTGCAGCGCCGATCGGAATATCAGGGGTAAAATCACCAAGGACGGTATCTTCCTGGAGAAAATGGAGCCGAATCCCGGCCGCTTCATTCCCGATGCGATGCGTCGACTCAAGGACGACAACATCGTCCGGGTGGACTTGAATCGTCCGATGGCGGACATCCTCGCCGAGCTCTCAAAATATCCCGTGACGACCCGGGTCTCGTTAAGCGGTGCATTGATCGTGGCGCGGGATATTGCCCACGCGAAACTCAAGGAGCGAATCGATGCCGGGCAGGGTTTGCCGCAATACCTGAAGAACCATCCGGTGTATTATGCCGGGCCGGCAAAAACACCGACTGGCTATGCTTCCGGTTCATTCGGCCCCACCACTGCCGGCCGGATGGACAGCTATGTTGACCTCTTTCAGTCACAAGGCGGCTCTCTGGTGATGCTCGCGAAAGGCAATCGCAGCGCGCAGGTCACCAACGCGTGCAAGAAGCACGGCGGGTTTTATCTCGGCAGTATTGGCGGTCCCGCGGCGATTCTCGCGAAGGAGAATATCAAGAAGGTGGAGGTGCTGGAATACCCCGAACTCGGAATGGAAGCCGTGTGGAAAATCGAAGTGGAAGACTTTCCCGCCTTCATCCTTGTCGATGACAAGGGTAACGACTTCTTTGCCAGCGGGTGCGGCGCTTGCCTGCCGGACGCGGCGAAGAAGTAAGCGGGGCATTCCGGCATTCGCCCGGATGCGCGACCGCGTCGCGTATCCGGAAAGTGGTTTCGCGAGTAAACGCGGGCTTCCGACTTACTCGCCCAGGATCGTCACCACGATTCGCCGGGAGTGCGGCGAGCGCCGATGCTCCCAGAGAAAAATCCCCTGCCAGGTGCCGAGAAGCATTTGTCCGTCCGACACCGGCACCGTTTCACTCGTCCGGGTGAGCGCCATCTTGATGTGGCTGGGCATGTCGTCTCCGCCTTCTGCGGTATGATCGAAATGAGGATCATCTTCCGGGACCAGACGATTGAGCCATTGCTCAAGGTCGCGTCGGGCCGACGGGTCGGCGTTTTCCATGAGGACCAACGAACAACTCGTGTGCTGACAGAACACGGTCACGATCCCGCGGCTGACCTTGCTCACCTGCAGCTGGCGGGCGACGAGGTCGGTGATGTCATAGGTCCCCTGCCCTGCGGTAGGAACGGCCAGGATGTGTTGATGAAAGGCCATGGTGCTCAACCCGCGCCGCCCAGAGAATTGCCGGAGTTGGGTCGCGTCATTGCACGCGGATCCAGGGCCCGATCAAGGGCGGCTTCCGTCATCAACCCGCGCTCGAGCACCACCTCGCGCAAGGTGCGTCCGGAACGAAGCGCCTCCTTCGCGACGGCCGCCGCCGCATCATATCCGATAAATGGGTTCAGCGCGGTGACCAACATCAAGGAACGATCGACGAGTTCCCGACATCGCTCCGCATTCGCCTCAATCCCATCAACGCACTTCTCGGTGAAGACCGAAACGGCGTTGGCCAGGCAGTGAATCGATTCATGCAGACAGTGGGCCATCAGGGGCAGCGTAACGTTGAGTTCAAAATGTCCGTCCCGGCCGCACAGCGCCACCGTCTGCGCCAACCCCTGGATGTAGATGCAGACCTGCACGAGCATTTCGCTCATGACCGGATTTACTTTACCAGGCATAATGGAGGACCCTGGTTGCGTTGCGGGCAGACGAATTTCACCGAGGCCAGCACGGGGGCCGGACGCGAGTAGACGGACGTCATTGGCGATTTTCGTCAGGCCTGCAGCGATCGCACTCAGGCCGCCGGCCACTTCCACACAGTCGTCGCGCGCAGCCTGGGCTTCGAAATGGTTACGCGCTTCCACAAAAGCGACTCCCGTCTCAGCGGAAAGGATACGACAAACCCGGGCGCCGAACTCGGGATGGCAGTTGATGCCGGTGCCCACGGCGGTGCCCCCAATGGCGAGTTCCCGGAGCACGCCGACGCCCCGGCGCGCCCGCTCGGCGCCCTTCGCGGCTTGGACGGCATATCCCGAAAACTCCTGCCCAAGCGTGAGCGGAGTGGCGTCCATCAAGTGCGTTCGCCCGATTTTGACGACATCGGCAAACGCCTCTGCTTTTTTCGTCAGGGAAGCCGCGAGCGCATCCAGAGCGGGAGCGAGCCGCAGGTGCAAGGCAACGGCCACGCTGACATGCAACGCGGTTGGAATCACATCGTTGGAAGACTGGCCGAGGTTAACATCATCGTTCGGATGCACCGGACGCTTTGATCCGAGCGGTTCACCCGCCAGGATGCTCGCCCGGTTGGCGATCACCTCGTTTGCATTCATGTTCGAGGATGTCGCGGACCCCGTCTGGAAAACATCGATCGGGAACTCCGCGGTGAGAGTGCCCTCGCAGATTTCCCGGGCGGCGCGCTGAATGAGCTGACCTTTCGCTTCCGGCAGCAGACCCAGTTCCTGATTGGCGCGCGCGCAAGCAAGCTTCACGAGACCCAGAGCACGAAGAAATGCCTCTGGGAGTGGCCGGCCGCTAATTGGAAAATTGAGAACCGCACGCTGGGTTGATGCGCCGTAAAGAGCGCCAGACGGAACGGACATCTCTCCCATTGAATCACGTTCCAAGCGCATGATGCAGGGTACGGCGCGAACGCTCAAAAGCAAAAAGCCCCGCGAACGCGGGGCCAACCGCGAAGGAACGCGGTACGATGATCAGAACTTCACGTTGAACCCACCGCGGCGAGTCCCGAAACGCTGAACCTGCTCGTAAAGCTCGTCGCCCGAGATCCGATGCGCCATGCGCGCCGTGGTGCGATCCAGACTCTCATCCGCAGGGGTCGAAATCATCGCGGTGAGATAACGCGCGCGCCGATGCTCACCCGGAGGCGTCATCTGCTGCAAAGGATCAACCATCGCCGCGCGGGCAGGCAAGGCGCGGGATTCAAAACCGCGGCCAGACGAACCCGTCAACAATCCTCCGCCTAGTGATTCGTGTAGCTCCGCTACCTGCAGGTTCGCGGCAATATTACGGGCGGAAGGACTCAGCTCTGATTCCTGCGGGGCCGCCGTGCCGCCGAAAAGGGGAACGATTCGCGATAGCTCCAGCGCAATTGTGGCGTCAGAGTTTACCCGCGATTCTGCCGCCACGGCGGCGTCTGCAGACGCTGTACTCGACAACGCCGCTTCCGAAAACGCGGGCGAGAATTCACCCGAAGCCGCTGCGAACGTCGCACCGGAAGAATTAGCGGGATTGAAAGCGTGCGTTCCACCAGACCCAGGAAATGCAACCTCTGAGGACGTATGCGCCACCGGATTCGACGCACTGTCCGGGACGGAAATATCTCCGGAGTAGTTACGGACCGAGACAAAAGTCACCGCCACGGCGGCGGCCGCACCCAACGGAAAACGGTACTGAGCCAATCGGGGGGAGAACCGGGGCAAACGCTGCCACCAAGGGCGCTTGGTTACGAGAGCGGCTAACTGTTTTGCGCGGAGCTCGCGATCAAACTGCTGCCAAAAACTATCTGCCGGCCGTTCTGCCCGTTTTAAACGCAACAGATCCTCAACCGTGATTGGACGCCTCTCCGGATTCATCGACGAATGTAGGGTTGCAACTCAGCTTGAAGCAGCTGCTTGGCGTAATGCAGCCGGGACCGTACCGTGCCGATCGAGCAGTCCATCACCTCAGCAATCTCTTGGTGGCCTAAGCCGTCTATTTCGAAAAGTGTAACCACGGTACGATGCTTGATAGACAATTTTTGCATCGCATCGTTCAATTTTTCCTGGAGCTCACGAACATACGAGTCCCGCTCGGCACCCGTTCGATCGGTCAACGCCTCGATAATCTCCTTTGAAACGGGTTCGTCCGCATCAACTCTTTCCAGACTGAAAAACGACCTGATCCGGGCTTTGCGTAAGTGGCTCAGCGTCGAGTTTACCGCGATGCGATAAAGCCAGGTGAAAAATGAGGATTGTCCGCCGAACCGGTGAATTGATTGGAACGCCTTGATGAAAGCGTCTTGGGTCAGGTCGGCCGCGTCCTCGCGGTTGGACGTCATGTTATAAATGATACCGAAGACGCGCTCGCGATACTTGAGGATAAGCCGGTCAAACGCCGCGACGTCGCCGGCTTGAACTTGGCGAACAATCTCAACGTCGGCGTCGGCCTCCTGGCGCCGCTCTGGCGAGGCGACGAGGGCCTTCCCGAAGACTTTAGTCGCGTCGATCACGAGAGAAAAAAAACGCGTTTACGGGTCGTGCGCAAACTGAATCGACC
>Ga0163152_10003625_pt1 | contig 19886 bp, 20 predicted proteins | sample OliLakLV19MP8IB2_FD_148635 | JGI IMG/M metagenome (GOLD analysis project Ga0163152, IMG submission 148635) | Freshwater microbial mat bacterial communities from Lake Vanda, McMurdo Dry Valleys, Antarctica - Oligotrophic Lake LV.19.MP8.IB-2 | ecosystem: Environmental > Aquatic > Freshwater >...
TCCTACACCGATTCTTAGCACCTGGGAGGTGCGTGCCTAAAAAAAGTGGCGGGCATCCTCCGCCGCAGCCAGCACAGAGTCTGGCTGGCTCGGCAGACTCAATGAATGGCTTACGTCCGGATTAGGGGAAGAGGCTCCCGCTTGACAATTTCACAGTGATTCTGCTTGAATTGCGCGCCCGCCATCGGCAGAGTCATTGCGTTAAGGGCTGCATTGCACTCTCCTCCGTGGGTACGACATGCCCCCTTCACAAGATCCATTGTACGCCGGGCTCGGCCAAGCGGTCCGGATCGCAACCGATCTGCTTGCTGCGCTGATTGTCGGAGGAGGGTTGGGCTGGGCGTGTGACACATACCTCTTTGACTCCACGCCCTGGGGGATGGCAGGAGGTCTTATGTTGGGCGTCGTAACCGGAATCAGGAATGCCTACCGGTCGGCGCAGCGGTGGCCGAAGACATAACGTCGTTCAATTAAGGAAGTACGAAAGAGCCATGGAAGAAAGTCCGCTTCATCCGTTCGAACTTCACAACTGGGTCCCGATTTCGCTTGGCGGGTTGGATATTTCCATCAATAAAGCCGTGGTGATCATGTGGGTGGTCGTTTCCCTGGTGGCAGTGCTCATGGTGATGGCAGGATCGGCTCGCAAGCTGGTGCCGGGCAAGTTGCAGAGCCTCGCGGAGATTATGGTGGATTTCATTCGCGGCATCATCATGGATACGATGGGGAAAGATGGGATGCGATTTTTCCCCCTCATCGCCACCCTGTTTCTCTTCATTCTCTTCTGTAATCTTATTGGGCTGATCCCCGGCAGCTACACCGTGACGAGCCAGATTGTTGTGACGGCTGTGTTCGCCTGTCTGGTGTATGGACTTAGCCTGGTCCTGGGATTTTTTCTGCATGGAATCAAGTTCCTGGGCATTCTTGTTCCGCCTGGTACACCTGGGTGGTTGCTGCCGTTGATGGTGCCGATCGAATTGATCAGCCAATTGGCGCGGCCCATTTCGCTAGCCGTTCGGTTGTTTGCGAATATGACGGCTGGCCACGTGATTCTCGGGGTCCTGTTCGGCTTATCCATTAGCGGCGGGTTGTTGATCGGGTGGCTGCCCTTTGCGTTCACGGTCGCGATGAACGGATTGGAAGTCGGCATCGCGTTTATTCAAGCCTATATTTTTACTGTGTTGACCTGCGTCTATTTGGGAGACGCATTCCATTTACACGGCCATGATGAGCACGCGCACTAGCGTGTGTCAGTTCAGACAAAGGAGGAGTAGGACATAATGGATTCAGCAGCAGCAGCATTATTGGGCATGGGGTTAGCGGCAGCAGGGTTTGCCGGCGCCGGTGTGGGGATCGGCTATATCTTTGGAAAGATGATTGAAGCGGTCGCGCGCCAGCCGGAAGCAGAAGCTCGCGTTGGGAAGTATATGTGGATCGGGTTCGCGCTGGTGGAAGCCATCGCGCTGTACGGTCTGGTCATTGCCTTCATCATCATGGGTCTCCGCAAGTGAACGTGCAAAACTCTGAGTTGAAGGTTCTGAGTGTAGAGTTGTCGAACGCTCATCACTCAGCACGCTCTATTCAGGACTACACCGAAGGTGGTTATGCCGCAGTTTGAATCTCACTTTTTTTCGTCTCTGATTTTCTGGGAAGTCGTATCGTTCGCGATTCTCTTTTTCGTGCTCTATAAGTATGCCTTCCCCGGCATCCTTGGCATGTTGGAGGAGCGGGAAAAGAAAATTAAGGACAGCCTTGATCAAGCTGAGCGTCACCGGTCTGAGGCTGAACGGAAGCTCAAGGAGTATGAGGCCAAGCTGAGCATGGCTGCAAAAGATGCGGACGGCATTCTGGCTGCCGCAAAGGAACGGGCACAGCGGCTCATGGAGGAAAATGAGCAGCGGATGACGGTCGAAGCCGAGCGGATTAAAGGCGATGCGACCCGTGAAATCGATCATGAACGTCGCAAGGCGATTCAGGATATTCGCGCCCAAACTACCGATTTGGCTCTGATGGTGGCGGAGAAAGTCGTGCAGCGAAGTCTCACCGAGGCGGACCACAGAAAATTCGCAGACGAGGCGCTCGAGGCGCTCTCGAAATCCTACCAGCGATAACTCTTCGATCTGGCGGGGTCAGCCTAGGCTGACCCCGCCCGGTCTGTATCCTTCCAAATCCACACAAACAAAGCGAAACCCAACCTTCCTGAGGCGGACGCTGATGTGTGCGCGTAATTCCGGCTGGTTCAGTCGGGAAAACTCCTCCGCTCCGACCTCGATTCGCGCCACCTCTCCGTGCTCCCGTACACGCACATGGCGAAACCCCTCAGCCTGTAGAATGTCTTCCGCCTGCTCCACTCGGCGGAGCTTCTCGATCGTGATTGGGACGCCTCGAGGAATTCTGGAAGAGAGGCAGGCGGCTGCCGGCTTATTCCAATTTGAGAGTCCCAACGTCTGGGCAAGTGCCCGGACATCGGACTTGGAGAGGGAGGCTTCGACCAGCGGGCTTCGAATGCCCCACTCACGCGCAGCTTTGATTCCTGGCCGATCGTCTCCGAGATCGTCGACGTTTGTTCCGTCTGCAATCCATCGGCTCGCGCGCGGTTCACGCAGACCGTCCAACAATTGATAGAGATCGGTCTTGCAATGGAAGCAGCGGGCCGCATCGTTCTGCACGAAGGCAGGAATCTCGAGTTGATCGGTGTGGACCAGTTCATGCCGCGCGCCGATTTCTGCGGCGACTTGCTTTGCGCCGTCGAGTTCGATCGTGGGGAATGTCGGCGAAACAGCGGTGACGGCTAATGCATGTTCACCAAGTTGTTCTTGTGCGATTTTTAGAACGACGGTGCTGTCGATCCCGCCGGAAAAGGCGACCAGGACGGACTGCATGTCCGAGATGACCTGGCGGAGCGTATTGAGTTTTCCGTGGAGAGACTCGGTCATCATTGAATATTCCTGCTCTTCGAGTGGCGACAGGGGTCCCTAGTATTTGACCTTTGCTTTGGCGAGGTCGCCTACGACCACTAAGGCGTATCGTTTAGGGTCAAGATACTGTTTGGCCACGCGTTGCACATCTTCCTTGGTAACCCGGTCTATCCATTTTGGGTAGTCCTGGAAATATTCAAATCCCAGGCCATAGAGTTCCACTTGAGCGAGCACATGCGCGAGCTTTGCGGTGGAATCGAATCGCAGTGGGAAGCTGCCCAGCAAGAAGGATTTGGCTTCAGCCAACTCCTGATCGGATACCGGTGTGTCACGAATAGATTTGATTTCCGACAGGACGCCGGCGATGGCTTGATTCGTCGTCTCCGTTTTGGTTTGAAGATTGATCCAGAACGAACCAGGCATCAGCCGAGCATCGAAGTGGCTCATGATCCCATAGGCCAGCCCTTGCTTGTCGCGAATCGAGTCCATTAAGCGGGAGGAAAATCCACCGGCACCTAGGATGTAATTCATCACCGTCACGGAGTAATAATCCGGGTGTGTGCGTGATAAGCCTTCATGGCCAAGCACAATGGTGGATTGGGTGAGATCTTTCTCGATGAGTTGGACTGTCTTCCGCTCGATCGGCGAGGGGTTTTTCGTGTTTCGCGTTGTCGCAGCCCCTTTCTTCCAGGCTCCAAAATGGGCCTGCACAAGAGTCGTAGCTTGCTCAAGTGTGATATCGCCGACGATAGCCAGGATGACTTGGGAAGGAGCATATTCCCGTCCATAGAAGGCTTGCACGTCGGCCAAGGTGATCTTATTGAGCGTCTCTGCTGTTCCATTGACGGGCCAACGGTAGGGGTGCCCGTGAAAAACAAGCTGATTGAACGCCTTCATGGCGATATGACCTGGGTCATCATTGTCGCTCGCCATTTCGCCCAGGAGTTGGGTGCGAATCCGTTCGAATTCCTGCTTGTGAAAAGCGGGGTGCTGCAGCATGTCCGCGAGTAGAGTTACGCCGAGGTCTACGTCTTTCTTGAGTACGCGGGCGGAGGCAGTGGTAAAGTCCTCTGAGGCGTTGGCCTCTAGGGCTCCGCCGATGAAATCGATTTGCTCCGCCTGCTGTTTTGATGTGCGCGTGGTTGTTCCTTCGTCCAGAAGACTGGCGACGAGGTTCGCGAGGCCTGCTTTGCTGGGAGGGTCTTGCGCCGAGCCGGTTTTGATCAGTGCGTGGATTTCAACGATGGGGAGGAAATGTTGCTCAAGAACGAGCACCGTGATGCCGTTTGCCGACACGAATTTCGTCGGCGCGATTTCTGCTGCCGTACCGGAGCCGTTTGCCAAGAGTAGGGCGCAGAATGCCATCAGGAGGGTGAGCGCCGCGTGTCGTCGCGGTGTGATAGGCCGTCGGCTTGTCGTCGGCATGATTAGGGCTCTCCCTGCTGCGCGGCGGTGGAGGGCGCCTCTGGTTGTTTGGGAGGGATCGGAATTAACGTGCCGACGGTTCGATTGTCTTCCGTCAGGTATTGGCGGGCGACACGCTGAATATCTTTGGTCGTCACCGCGCGGATCCGTTCGACAAACTGGTCTATTTTCCGCCAGCCGGCGCCGACGGATTCAGCCTGCCCGAGCAACATGGCATGCCGAAAGTTGGAATCCTGCTCGAAGACGTGGGCGGCTTCGACCTGGTTCTTTGCCCGTTGGAGTTCTTGCTCAGTCGGTGAATCACCCTGGAGACGTTTGATCTCTCGATGAAGAGCGTCTTCGACCGATTCCGGTTTCTGGCCTGGGCTGACGAGGGCATAGAAGTAGAACAGGCCAGGGTCGGCCTGCAGCACGCTGTATTCTGACCCCACTGCCAGTGCAGATTTTTGTTCATACACGAGGCTCTGGTACAGGCGCGAGCTTTTTCCATGCGACAGAATCGAATCCAGAATGTCGAGTGCGTACGAATCTTCACTTGTAAAATTCGGCACGCGATAGCCCATCATGACAAACGGGACTTGCGCATCCCGCTTGAGGAGGAAGCGGCGTTCGCCTTTTTGTTCCGGCTCCATGGTGGCGATCGGTTTAGGCTCGGGTCCGCGCGGGATCGGTTCGAAAAGCTGTGTAATCGTGTGAAGCAGACTGTCGGTTTTGATGTCTCCCACCACGACGAGGGTCGCGTTGTTGGGCGAGTAGTAGGTATCGTAATGCCGTTGCAAGTCATCAAGGGTCATCGCATCTATGTCGCCGAACCAGCCGATGACCGGCCAATGGTATGGGTGGCTGAGATACGCTTGGGCGAAGAGCGCTTCGACGAGCGCACCTTGGGGGTCGTCCTCCGTGCGCAGGCGCCGTTCTTCCTTCACGACTTCTCGTTCTGTCGCCAATTCAGACATGTCGAGCAGGAGGCCCTGCATGCGATCGGCTTCGAGCTCCAGAGCCAGTTCGACGCGGTCGGACGCGAGATTCTCGAAGTAGGCGGTGAAGTCCTGGCTTGTGAAGGCGTTGTCCGTCCCGCCGTTCTTGCGAATGAGACGGGAAAATGTGCCTTTGGAATATTTGGCGGTGCCCTTGAACATCATGTGTTCCAACATATGGGAGAGGCCTGCGCGGCCCATCACTTCGTTGCGTGAGCCGACCTTGTACCAGACTTGGACGGTCGCGACCGGAGCTTTGGGCACTTCGACTAACAGAACCTTCATTCCATTGGACAGGATAAACTCACGTGGTTCAGTTGCAAGGGCCGGCGATGTGAAGGCGAATGCACAGATAAGACTGCTCGCGGCAGCCAACCATGATAGTCGCATGATGTGTTGTGAATAGAGCCAGGTCATGGTTGGGCGGTGCGCACAATACATGCTAGCAACGGGATTCGATTTGTGTCAAGGCGCGTGCCGCGTAATCGGGAGTGAGATTGCCCAATTGGCCGCAGGCGCCGAGGACATCGCGCCCCCGGCTTTTACGGACAAATACATCGAGACCTGCCTGTCGCACGATGGCTTGAAAGGCAGAAATATCGCGTTCCGATGGACGGCGGAAGGGGCTCCCTGGAAATTCATTGAACGGAATCAAATTAATTTTGCATGCGATTCCGCGGACGAGCTTGGTGAGGCGGCGAGCATCGTCCACATGATCATTCACTCCGGCCAGCAGGACGTACTCGAAGGTGAGCCGCCGGGTCGGCGGCAGGGGATAACGGCGGCAAGCGGCGAGCAATGTTGTGAGCGAGGCCATCCCATTGACGGCCGGCATCAGACTGGCGCGTTGGGCGTCCGTTGTCGCATTCAGCGAGATGGCCAGATTGACGCCGAGTGGCGCGATATCTTTCAGTCGGGCTGCCAGGCCCGCCGTCGACACGGTAATGCGTCTCGGCGACCATCCGAGACCCCAGGGCTTGTTCGTGAGTCGCCGGATAGCCTCTGACAAGGCCTCCAGGTTGGCCAAGGGCTCGCCCATTCCCATGAAGACGAGGTTGGTGATCCGTTCACTGGGGTCGAGGCGATCGTGGGCGCTCAGCACCTGCTCCATGATTTCATGCGGCTTCAAGTTGCGCTTTAATCCCATGGTGCCGGTCAGACAGAATCCGCAATCCAGGGTACAGCCGACCTGCGTTGACACACAGAGGGTTAGGCGGTCTTCATCAGGAATCAGCACGGTTTCGACGGTGAGCCCATCGCTGAGCGTGAGTACGAGTTTTCTCGTGCGGTCGATCGAATGGAAGACCGTGCAGTCTGCGGCGCGTGGAATCGTGGCGTGTGAAGCCAGGGCGGCTCGCTCCGATTGGCCGAGGTCGGTCATTTGGTTGATGTCTTTGGCCCGACGTTGATAGAGCCATCGCATAATCTGACCGGTTCGGTAGCGAGGCCACCCGAATTTTTGCACGAGCCGACCCATCCCCTCTTCATCAAGGGCTAAGAGGTTCGTGGGGGCTGCGAGTGTTGGGAGAGCGTTTGTTTCGTGCCGCATGAGGGCAGCCTACCACAGCCTCGAAAAGTGGAACAAGGGACAAGCGTTACACGGCTTTGCTGGCAACAGGGAAGGTACACTGCTATATAATATGTCACAGCGTGAGAGGGAGACGAGAGGTGCATGACTATCTAAATAAATGGGCCATACGAACTCCGCTCCTCGCCATGTCTATTGGCCTCTCTGGTTTTGCGTTTTCCTCTGACCAGGCACCCGCCGGTGTCTCCTTATCCTCGACGTCGAGTGACAGCAGCCTGTGTGAGAGAGGGGAGGATTGCTTTCAGTCCGCCGCACTGCCGAAGGAACGGCTTGGTAAGGCCCTCAATAAAGAGCAAGTCTTGTTGCTCAAGCTTGATCGGCTGCAGCGGGTGATGGAACGATTCCCTGCCACCGTGTGGGCCGAGCGCGCAGGACTGCTGTCCGGAGTGTTGCTTCTTGAACGGAGTCCTGTTGCGGCGATTGAATTTCTTCGCACAGCACAGCAAGACTTTCCAGTCTTAGACGACTATATCCGACTATGGATGGGGGAGGCGTTGTTGAACCAAGGAGACGCCAAACAGGCCGTGGGTATGTTCGAGAGCATTCGTCAGGCGGTGCCGGACTCTTTTCTGTTGACGAAGGCTGCCTATCGAGCAGGGGAAGCCTCGTATCAGGCGTCGAGTTGTCCGGAAGCGATAGCGTGGTTTGCGAAAGCAGTGGAACTGAACGATAAGGAGTCAGGCACTCCCCGTGCGCTTCTTCGGCGAAGCGCATGCCAATTGCGAGACAACAACATACGGGAAGGCCGCGAGACTCTCGTGAAGCTCTGGGTTCAGTTTGCGTATAGTGCAGAAGCGAAAGAAGCGGAAGTGTTGCTGGCTTCGAATCTTGGCGGGGAGCCGTGGGTGGTTCAGTCGAGTGAGCGGCTTGCTCGGGCTCAGGCGTATCTTGGACAATCCTTCCATGCCGAGGCGATCGAGGAGCTCCGAAAGTTTCTTGCGGCTGACCCACAGTCGCCCCGGCGCGCCGAGGCGAAGCTCAAGCTCGGCATCGCGCAGGTACGACTGAAACAGTATGACGAAGCCCGAGAGACCTTTCGCGCATTGGTGAAAGATGGGGGGCTGGAATCCCACGAAGCGTCGGTTTGGCTGGCTCGCGTCTATCTTCGACAAGGACTGGGGGACAAGTTGTTAGACCTCGCCCGTACAGTGCGGACATCGTCGCTCTCGGCGGAGCAGAAGGGCCAGGTCACATTGTTCGCCGGAATTTGGTTGGAAGATGAGAGTCGCTTTGACGACGCGATTGTGCGGTATCGAGAGGTGGCAACGGTCGGAGAGCCGGGGTCTCAGCGTGCCGAGGCACGCTGGCGCGTGGGTTGGGTGTATTACCGTACGGCGCGCTATCGTGAGGCGGGTGATGAGTTGCGTCTGCTCGCCGATCAGCACGATAGCGATTTTGAGCCACAGGCGCTGTATTGGATGGCGCGCGCTGCAGAGCTGAGTCAGCAGTCCCAAGCCAAAGATCTATATGTGCAGCTCTGCCAACGATACGTCTATACCTATTATTGTCAGCTGGCTCGGGAACGGAACGGTAGTACGTTATCAGAGCCCATTGTAGCGGAACCGATTTCGACGATTACTCCGGTGAATGAGGGTACGCCTGCGAATGGTGAGGCCATACGTCCGGGGTCTGCCAGGGACGAAATTGGGCAGCAGTCAGCATACCGTCGAGCTATCGAGCTCAAGGCGCTGGGGCTGGACTCGGATGCTGCGAGAGAGTTGCTGGGGTTGACTGATCGCTATAGCCGAGACCCCGACGTCATCATGGCGCTTGCGACGATGCTGAACGAAGCGGGTGCCTATCACCATGCGCTCCGACTTGCAAGGGCGAGGTTCCGCGATAAATTGGAGCGAACTGGGGGTCTCGTCGATCCATCGCTGTGGAAGGTGGCCTATCCGACGGGTCTCCTTCCTACAATCAAGGGCCAAGGTGTAAAGGGTGTCGATCCCTATTTGGTGGCGGCGATCATTCGAGAAGAGAGTCAGTACGATCGGCAAGCGGTGTCGCGGGTTGGTGCGATTGGCCTGATGCAGGTGATGCCGGGAACCGCGAAAAATGTCGCGCAGCGACTCGGGCTTCCCGCAGTCGGACGGGACGACCTCTTCGATCAAGAGACCAATATTCAGGTTGGGGCGCATTATGTCGAACAGTTACTCGAACAATTTTCCGGGAACGTCGCGCTAACGATTGCCTCATACAATGCAGGGCCAATAGTTGTGGGAAATTGGGCCGCGCTGCACACTGGACGAAGTCAGGATGAGTTCATCGAATTGATCCCGTATCAGGAAACGCGGCAGTATGTGAAACGCGTACTGCGAAGCTACCGAGAATACATACGGCTAGCCCACAGTATTCACGACGCACCGTGATGAATACTGTGGGCTAAACGAGGCATCTGATGGCCCATTTCTTGACAAGATCCAGACAAGTTTCTATAGTGCGCCACAACCTGTAGGGGCTTATCAAGGAAGTGAGTGAGAGGATGCCACTTGATCGATTGGACGCGCTCGAAAGTCGCATAAGAGATTTGGTGAAGTTGGTTCAAGAGCTGAAGAAAAAGAATGCAATGGCTGAAGAAGAGTTAAAGGTTATTCGACAACGACTGGCGGAGAAGGATGATGCGAATCGACGGTGGGAACAAGAGCGTGTCGATATCAAGTCTCGGATAGAAAAAGTCCTCGGAGACGTCGAGTTGTTGGAGTGCCTGGAAGAACGCAAGGAGGTGGCTCTTGACTAAGACCATTGACGTGGAAATCTACGGCCAACGGTACACGATTCGTGGTGAGGCGGATGAAGGGGATGTTCGACGTCTCGCAAGCTTTGTCGATGGCCAGATGCGCCATCTCGCGGAAGGGATGAATACGACGACCCCCTCCAAACTCGCCGTCCTGACCGCCCTCAATTTGGCCCATCAGTTATTCGAGCTCGAACGGAAACGTGCTCAAGGTGAGGCCGATGTCGAGCGCCGAATGAAGTCACTCATGGAGTCGATCGAGGAACAGGTACCGACCTCGCTTTTTCGCTAGATTCAACTTGCAAAGGGCCTCTTCCTTTGTTATCGTGACGTATGTGCGTTGGGACGTACGTAGATACTACGATAAGGGATATGATTAGGTCATGCTCGAACCGGTTCAGTGATCCGGGGATACGATACAGTCACAGCGGAATGGATGTAGGTTCTTGATGCTGGTGAAATTGAGTCAGTTAGAATGTGCACAGGGGTTTATCCACCTCATGTATAACCTCATAGAGATGTTGGGCCAGGTCATGGAGTTCATGATACCGTCGCGGGGTGCGGCCTGGGGAAACAGTCGGCAGCTGCTTCCGGTTCGCACTCAGAGTTCTCTCATGCAAATGAGAGGGTACCGACGTCGGCGGATTTCCGGGGATATATCCAGCACAGAACGTACCAGTCATCTCAATTCGGCAAGGCATCCATTCCAGTGGAGTTCGTACTCGGAGTAGGTCAGTCGACCGTGTTTCCAGCCATCCTCTTCTAGTCCTTCATCTTTCCACTGCGTTCCCTTCTCATTCAAGACCGTCTAATAACCTTGTATCACACGAGGATGAGAAGCACTTCTTCTCATCTCACGACTGTAAGGGGGGGGGCCACATGTCAACCTCAATTATTGCCTATCTGTTGACCGGACTCGTTGGAGGACTGCTCGGAATCGGCCTCTTTGAGCTGATCCGCCGCTCATCGGGCGCCACGAAGAAGGCGCAGGAAGAGGAGCAGGCCCGCCAGGCTATACAGAATGCTCAGCGGGAAGCGGAGAACATCGTTAAGGAAGCGAAGCTGGAAGCGAAAGATCTTCTGCTGCGATCGAAAGAAGAGCTAGAAAAGGAGCAGAAGGTCAAGGTGGCTGAGTTCGCGACGGTCGAAAAACGTTTGATTCAGCGGGATGAAGCCATCGAGAAACGAATTGGTCTGATAGACAAGCGGGATAGCGACGCCCAGAAGCGAGATCAAGATCTCGCCAAGCGAGAAGAGAAGCTGCTGGTGAAAGAAGCGGCGTGTGCGCGAGTGGAGAAGGAGCATCGTGAGGCATTAGAGCGTATTGCGGGGATCACGGCCGAGGAGGCAAAGAAGCAGCTTATTCAAGAAATGGAAAGCCAGGCGCGGCTTGAGGCCGCTGGACATGCGAAGAGGACGATAGAAGAGGCGCGGGAGAATGCGGAGCGGGAAGCGCGCGAGATCATTACGAATTCGATTCAACGGGTGGTGCGTGACTATGTGTCGGAATCCACGATTTCTGTTGTGCCGATTCCAAATGACGCGATGAAGGGACGGATTATCGGGCGGGAGGGCCGCAATATCCGTGCGATCGAAGCCGCAACCGGGATCGACCTGATTATCGATGAGACGCCTGAAGCCGTCATCGTCTCGGGATTCGATCCGTTGCGTCGCGAGATTGCCAAGGTCTCGCTCGAACGGTTAATGCATGACGGGCGTATCCATCCGACGCGGATCGAAGAGATCGTCGAAAAAGTCAAAGTCGATATCGATAAGCTCATGTATGAGGAGGCAGAGAAAATTATCTTTGAGTTGGGGCTCTCGGATTTTCACCCGGAGTTGATCAAGGTGCTCGGTCGGCTCAAGTACCGGACCAGCTACGGACAAAACAATCTCTATCATTCTCGTGAAGCCGCGTACATTTGCGGGATCATGGCATCGGAACTTGGTCTTGATGTGAAGTTGGCCAGGCGGGGCGCGCTGTTACACGATATTGGGAAAGCCGTCAGTCATGAAGAAGAAGGCCCTCATGCCATGCTGGGCGCGGAGATCGCCAAGAAGTACGGCGAGAGCGAGAAGATTGTGAATGCCATTGCCGGACATCACGAACAAGTGGCGCCGATCTGTCCAGAATCGGTATTGGTTGCCGCGGCTGAAGCATTGTCTGCGGCCAGGCCTGGGGCGAGACGAGAGGCGTTGGAGACCTATGTCAAGCGACTGGAGAAGCTGGAGTCGCTTGCCACGACTATCAAAGGGGTGCAGAAGGCCTATGCCATTCAAGCAGGTCGAGAGATTCGCGTCATCGTTCGGCAGGAAGATATTACCGATGCCGAGTCGTTCCAACTGTCTCGGGATTTGGCGAAGAAGATTGAGCAGGAGCTGACCTATCCCGGCACGATTCGAGTGACGGTGATTCGCGAGAGTCGGTATGTGGAGTACGCCAAGTGAAGGTACTCTTTATCGGCGATATCTTTGGAGAACCTGGGCGCCGTGCCTTAGCGAGGGCTGTTCCGAGGCTGGTGGCTCAGCGGCAAATCGATATCGTCATCGGGAATGGAGAGAACGCAGCCGGGGGATTCGGCATCACGCCGGAGTTGGCAGAGGAATTGTTTAGCCTCGGGCTTGCGGTGATTACGACTGGGAATCACGCGTGGGATAAAAAGGAAATTCTCGACTACTTCCCCCGGGAGCCGCATCTGCTTCGTCCGGCCAATTATCCAGATGGCGTGCCGGGGCATGGGAGTGTGGTGGTTGAGTCGGCCGGAGGGGAGAAACTGGGGGTTCTCCAACTCATGGGGCGGGTCTACATGCCGACATTGGACTGTCCGTTTCAGGCAGCGAAGAAAGAATTGGCTGCGCTGAAAAGGCAAACGGCCGCCGTGATTGTCGATATGCATGCGGAGGCGACGTCGGAAAAAATGGCAATGGGGCATTATCTGGACGGAGAGGTCGTGGCCGTGGTCGGTACCCATACACATGTGCAAACGGCCGACGAGCAGATCCTTCCGAAAGGGACTGCGTATCTGACGGATATCGGGATGACCGGTCCGCTCCATTCCGTCGTCGGAGTAAAGAAAGAGTTGGCAATCGAAAAGTTTCTCACCGGAATGCCACGGCGCTTTGAAGTGGCTTCGGGTCCTTCCGTCTTTTGTGCGGTGCTGCTCGATCTTGATGCGCGTCTTGGCAAGGCCCTATCGATCGAACGGATCCGTATCATCGATTAAAGGAGACTCACCACGAGCCCTCCCGGTTTTCCTGATCTCTTCTCCCCTGTCGTTCCTCCGAAACGGCTGTTCACAGTTTCGGAGCTAACGGGGCTGCTTCGCACCTCAATCGAAGAACAATTCTCCGACATTTATTTGGAGGGTGAACTCTCCAATCTCCGTGCCCCGGGATCGGGACACATCTATTGCACCCTCAAGGACAAGACGAGCCAGATCCGCGCGGTGCTGTTCCGATCCAGCGCTGTGCGGATTCGCTTTGCCATACAAGAGGGAATGCAGGTGATCGTGCGGGGACGGCTCACGGTCTACGAACCACGCGGAGAATATCAGATTGTGATCGATACGGTGGAGCCGAAGGGAATCGGCGCGCTGCAACTGGCATTTGAACAACTAAAAGAACGATTGACGGCGGAGGGATTGTTCGATCAGGACAGAAAGAAACCGATCCCGGCATTTCCTCTGACTGTGGGTGTGGTCACGTCACTGACCGGCGCAGCCATTCGAGATATCCTGGCTGTGCTTCAGCGGCGCTGGCCGACGATTCAGATTCTCATCGCCCCAGTGCAAGTTCAGGGGGCGAGTGCCGGGCGTCAAATCGCTCAAGCGTTAGCTGATTTGAACAGCTGGGGTTCTGTGGATGTCATCATTGTCGGGCGAGGTGGAGGCTCGTTGGAGGATCTCTGGAGTTTCAATGAAGAGATCGTGGTGCGTGCGATTGCCGCATCCCATGTGCCAGTGGTGTCGGCTGTTGGGCATGAAGTCGATGTCACGCTTGCTGATTTTGTCGCCGATCTCCGGGCACCGACGCCATCGGCGGCAGCGGAGGCGGTGGTTCCGGTGTTGGCCGACATTGTGGAACGATTGCGGGAGCTGACGGTCCGTTCGGGGCAGGTGCTGCTCCGGCATTGTGCCTTCGAGCGACAGCGGCTCGATGCAGGTATTCGAGGGGTAACGGACGTACGCTTTCGTCTCCAGCAAGCGGCGCAACGGACTGATGATATGGTCGGCCGATTGCGCGAAATGGTCCAACAACTGCTTACGTCCGGGCGTGAACAGGTTCATGAGGTGCAACGCGACCTATCCGGTCTCAACCCTCTTTTGACGATCACGCAAGGTCTGGCGACAGTTCCGCAATTCTCGAAGCGCCTTGAGGGGCAGATGGGAGTCATATTGGCGCAGCATCATCATCGGATCCACGCGATGCTGAGGCAGCTCAATACCCTGAGTCCCTTGGCGATTCTTGGACGTGGCTACAGTATTCTTCAAACCATTCCGACTCGTCAGATTCTCCATAGAGCGAACGATGCGGAGGTTGGACAGGAGTTAGAGGCGCAATTGGCAAGCGGGCGATTGAGTTGCACGGTGACGCGTGTGTGTGACGATGCCACAGTTTGAAATCGCGTTGCGGTCACGTATAATAGGCCTTCAGGCCTATCACAATCAGTCATAGCGAGGCTATGTTATGGCAGCGGTAAAATTTGAACAGGCAATGGCTCGGCTCGAAGCCATCGTTGGTGAGTTGGAAAAAAGCGATCTCCCTCTAGACGAATCGCTCAAGATCTTTGAAGAGGGCATTCGTCTCTCGAAGAACTGTCTCAAGATTTTAGAAGAAGCCGAGCATAAGGTAGAAGTGCTCGTGCAAGATAAGAACGGCAAGAAACGAATCCACGCCTACTCTTCAGACGACGCCACCGATGAATCTTCTTCCTAGCGTCCTTCGTACAGGTTTCTATTTCCGCCCATGCCTCGATGAGCGATTTTCCTAGTCGATATGGCTTCCTTCCCACGTGCGCACAAAGAACGGTTGGACCGTGTGCTTGCCGCTCAGGGTTTGGTGCCCAGTCGAGAGGCTGCGGCGAGAACTGTCTTGGCAGGAGGAGTATCGGTTGATGGGATCATGGTGGATAAACCCGCGAAGTTGGTGCCGTTGGATGCGCGGATCGAAATCGTGCAGCCTGCTCTGTACGTCAGTCGATCAGGGGACAAGTTGGCTGCAGCCCTTGATGCCTTCCATATCGACCCGAGTGGGATAATTGGTTTGGATGTCGGGTGTTCGACTGGTGGGTTCACCGACTGTTTGTTGCAGCGAGGGGCCGCCCGCATCTACGCAATCGACGTAGGGTATGGACAGTTTGAGTGGAGGCTTCGTCAAGATTCGCGTGTTGTCTTGCTCGAACGGACCAATATTCGATATGTTGATCGTGCGGCGGTTCCTGAGTCGATCGATCTGGCAGTGATCGACGTATCGTTTATTTCTCTGACGTTGGTCTTGCCTTCGGTCGTCCGATTACTCAACCGTTCTGCGGTGGTTGTGGCGTTAGTGAAGCCACAGTTTGAAGTCGGTAAGGGTCAGGTGGGACGAGGGGGGATCGTACGAGATGATGCGCAGCGCGAGGCGGTGACGAAGAAGGTCATTGCCTGTGCCGCTCAGTTGGGATTTCAGCTGAAAGGCGTGCTTGATTCTCCCGTAATAGGGCGAAAAGGGAATCGGGAGATTCTTGTTGGTTTTTCACACAAGATAACAACCTGATCGGGTGGGCGGTGGACGGATGATGGCATGGATTCATAGGCGATGGGGGCATGCATGAAAGTACTCGTGACCGGAGGTGCCGGTTTTATCGGATCGCATTTGGTCGACCGTCTTGTCCAGGAAGGGCATGAGGTTGTTGTCGTGGACAATCTGTCCACGGGGAAGCGGAGAAACCTCAATCGGGCCGCTCGTTTTTTTAAGCTAGATATTCAGAGCTGGCGACTTGAACGGGTGTTTCGCAACGAAAGACCCAATCTCGTCATGCATCTTGCTGCGCAGATGGACGTCAGGAAATCTGTAGAGGATCCCATCTTCGATGCCCAGGTGAATGTCCTTGGGACACTGAACGTCCTACAGCAAGCCATCAAGCATGGCGTGCGGAAAGTGGTATTCTCTTCCTCTGGTGGGGCCATCTACGGCGAGCAGGAGGTCTATCCAGCCCCCGAGTCCCATCTCACGAGGCCCCTGTCGCCGTACGGCATCAGCAAGCTGTGCGGGGAGCAGTATCTCTCCTACTATCAACGAGTGAGCGGGCTTCAAACCGTAAGCCTGCGCTACGCCAATGTCTATGGCCCACGTCAGGATCCTGATGGAGAGGCCGGCGTGGTGGCGATCTTTATTCAGAAACTGCTGAATAGCGAGCAAGCGATCATCAATGGGAATGGACGGCAAACGCGAGACTTCGTCTATGTCGAAGATGTCGTTGAAGCGAACCTAGCGGTGATGGGTCAGGACATACAAGGGACCTATAACGTTGGAATGGGCGAGGAAACCTCCATCAACGATTTGCTCAGGATTTTAATCACCCATACGAATTCAACCAGCAAGGAAATTCATGGGCCGGCAAAATTTGGTGAACAGGTACGGAGCGTGATTGATTCGTGCAAGCTCCGTCAAGAATTGTCCTGGGAGCCAAGAACCGAACTGAGTGAAGGGCTCAAGCGCACCGTTGACTTTTTCCGCGAGCGCCTGAGCTAGACTCGACTGTGCCGTGTAGCAGAGGGAACAGAGCCTGTGTGCCACAGGCCGTGGTGGGACTGAACTAATACCGAGGTACAGTCCCGTCCACCTGGATCGACCACGCGTTGATTCCCCCCACCAAATTCTTCACATTCGGGAATCCCTGCTGAAGCAGGAAGTTCGTTGCATCGGCGCTTCTCATGCCATGGTGGCAGATCGCAATAATCTCCGAGTCTCGATTCAATTGAGCGAACGATTGAGGGAGTGTTCCAAGGGGAACGAGGATTGAGCCATCAAGTTTAGCCAGGGAATACTCCCATTCCTCCCTCACGTCAAGCAATACTAGTTTGTCGCCTTTATCAAGGCGTGTTTTCAGTTCTTTCGGGGAAATGGTAAAGCCCATCACGTGCCCTCCTTACTTAGGGTCATCATAATATGTGAGGGGTGAAAAGCTTGTCAATGAGCCCAAGAACAGAGATAGAAATTCCGCAGGCCTCTGTGCCGAGAGCTGTACGCCTCACTGTGGGCTCCTGGCGCTCCTTTTCCAGTGAACTGGCGGCCACTCTCCCTGTTCGTGCGGCTCACGAGGGCCACGTGCGCTGCAGGACGGCGAGCGGAGGCACACCGCTTCTGCCCTCCACCGGTCCCCAGTTTTGCGACGGTCTCCCAGCGTCAGGGCGCTACGCCCAGTGCCCAACACCGCTGTCGGATGGTGCGCCAACAGGCAAGCGCCTCGGCCTCCAACACGAGTCTCAAGACGACCTGCCCCGCATGGCGCAGGATCCGCCCCGCGACCTGCACCAGTTTCCACCGCACCGTGGCAATCGTCTGCGACGCCCATGCGGCGGGGCAGGCGAGGCGTTTGAAGCCGATGAAGAGGTTGTCCGCCAGCACGCCGATTCAGAAGAACACGGCATTGGTGCCGGACTCGCCACACGGCAGCTGTGCCATCCCGAATCCGGTTTTTCATGCCTTGTTGAAGTTCTCGGCTTGGCCCCGTTGATTGTGCCAGCCCAGCACCGCCTGCGCCGTCTTCTCCTCTGCCGGCCAATGGCTCGCGACGACGTGATACGCATACGGGGTGGCGGCGGCGTCAAACAGATCGGGTTGGGGCCGTTCTTCGCGCTTGATGCTCAGGCGAAACGCGGCCTTCGTCTGGTTCATGGTGTGTACGGCCTCCGCCACCTGATAGCCACACCCCGTCTCCGGTTCCTGCCAGGCCGCTGGCGGGAGGCCGGCGATCACCGCCTTGACCGGGACATCCTGATCCGCCGTGATGGCCCACCGCACCTGATCCGTCTCCAACTCATCGATCAGCGCCGCCTGATACGACGCACTGTCGGCCCGATACCGCGCCAGCCGCTTGCCGACTGGCATGCGGGCTCGACACTGCCGGTAGAACTCCAGCTGCCCCGCCCCCGGCGACACATGGCCCTCGCGAAATTCGTCGACCAGACACACGGGCGTCTCCCACACAAACCCGAGCATCGGCATGTACCCGCGGACCCCTTTGTCGCTCCACTGGGCATCGCGCTTTTCCCCCACCACCAGCGTGGCATCCGCATCCAAGGTATCGGTCTCGTGTCCATCGCGTCGCAGGAACCGCGCCGTCAGCGCATCCCGCACCTGCCCCAGGCCGACCAACCCCGCTTGCCCGGTCTGCGGGTCGCCCATCCGTCGCAGCCAATCGCCCACGGTATCCGGATCAGGGATGACCGCCCGGTCCAGCAGCCGCAGCAGCCCGGCTTCGCGGGTCAACTCGCGCAGGTCCTCCAGGCACTGCCCCCCGGCTTGGAGCATCAGCATCAGCCGATCCACGAACACCGACGGCGCATACCCGCGGTTACTGCCTGGACCGGGCAGATGCCGATCCGTCAACCCACAGACGCCGAGCCCATGATTGAACTCGGCCAACAACGTCAATCCGCCATGCGCGGTCAAGGTTTCCTCGGTCCGTTCCAGTTTGAATCCCAACACCGTGTGTCGTACCATTCATCTCACCGTGTCGGTTAATGGTTGTGTTTGGTCGTACACCTGTTATATTCGCGCCCAGCGCGGACGACAAGGTCTTTTTGTACCTCCCACCCAATGCCTATCTCTATTTCAGGGAAGATGGACAAGGTGTCGATAGCAAGTTAACTTGTCCGGTGTATGTAGCCCATGATCTGTCCGGTTCTTCCTTTCGAGTTTTTCAGCCTCGCGCCGAAATTGTGTCGCGCACCGTTGGCCTAGGATCGACGATCGGCGGGACGTGCGATCCGTGGGTCGGGCCAGTACGGGGCTGGGTGGGCTCGTCCGGTCTCGATCAGTCGGCCATCTGCGTGGTAGCGCGCCAGACACCGGGGCTCATGGAACACCGCCAAGGTCCCCTCGGGATATTCGTGGACCCGCACCGTGACCTTCACGTCATGGAACCGGTGCGGATCTTGCGGAATCTGCAGGGTCGTGCCCTGATACCGCACCGTATTGTCCTTGGCCACAACCCGCTCGTCTTGCACACAGAGAATCTCGGTGAGGTTTGTGCCGATCCACGGGATGAAGGCGGTACCTGGTTCGGTCGCCCGCACCATACACCGCTCGTTATAGTGGGGGAGGAACTGCTCGGTCAGGTCCCGATTAGCCGCCGCCATCTCCGTAATCCCGGCCAGGGCCAGCTCGTTGGGCAATCGGTCCTGCAGGGTGCGGAAGGCACGCTCCGAGCGGCCCCGCGCTTCCGGCGAATAGGCGGGAATGAGCGTCACTCCCATTTGCTGCAGCGCGCGGTGTACCTGCGTCGGCCGGGTCTTATCGACCTTGCCCCCAGCCTCGTCGGTGTGCCAGTAGTGGGAGCCCCGATCCGTATAGAGGGAACTGAAGAGCCCCTTCGTCCCGATGACCTCATGCAGGCCACGAAAACTACTCAGGGTCCCTTCTTCCTCGACGAAGAAGGCGGAGTAGAGCTCGGTGGTTGCATCATCCAACGTCACAATCAGATCCCACTGAGAGTCGGGCACCCACTCATGCGTGGAACCGTCTTGGTGCAGCATCATGCCGGGCAAGGGTGTGCGCGGTCGCTTCTTGCGGTGCGCACCCCGTCGGGGCGCCCGAGCCACGTGGCCGGCGGCTTGGAGGGTCTTCTTGGTCCAACTATAGGAGCGGTGCCCGCCATGCTCCTGTTGCCAGTGCTCGTGAACATGCTTCACGGTCCAGCCGGTGTAGTGGGTCTGGTACCGCGTCACCATCCGGAGCGCCTCATCGACCGGCACCGCACGGGCCGAGAGCCGTCCGATCCGCCATCGTGACATTCCTCAGCCCCCTCCGCATGATAGCGGCCACTCCAGCGGCGACACGTCCGCTCGGTCACGCCTAGCATCTCGCCCGCCTCCGCCATCGTCAGAATCCGTTGCTGCCGCCGCTCGTAGAGCTCTTCGAACCGCATCTGTCTCACCTCCTGTCGTACCCGTGCCCGTGTCATCGTGGCCCTCCTTGAGGGACCACCCTCAACCGGACAGATCATGTGCTACAAAAACCGGACAGATGATGTGCTCTCTACA
>Ga0163152_10003630_pt1 | contig 19877 bp, 16 predicted proteins | sample OliLakLV19MP8IB2_FD_148635 | JGI IMG/M metagenome (GOLD analysis project Ga0163152, IMG submission 148635) | Freshwater microbial mat bacterial communities from Lake Vanda, McMurdo Dry Valleys, Antarctica - Oligotrophic Lake LV.19.MP8.IB-2 | ecosystem: Environmental > Aquatic > Freshwater >...
ACAACCTACGGTGCCAGAACCTAAGCTAGAGCCCAAGCCACAACCTACGGTGCCAGAACCTAAGCTAGAGCCCAAGCCACAACCTACGGTGCCAGAACCCAAGCTAGAGCCCAAGCCTGAACCAAATCCGCCAGACTCCAGCGCCGCTGACGCCGCAGAGTTGGCCAGGAAAGCAAAACAAAACGGTCCGGTTGAAAAGGACGGAGATGGCGTTGAAATGTCCGTCGGACCGACGGAGACCAGAGAAGCTCTGGCCCGCCTTTCGACGTCTAGGACACCGGGTAACGTTGTGAATCAAGGCGCACTTGGACCACCTGCCGGCCCGAAAGTAGGCGGTACCACAGGCACGCCGGAACCGGCATCCACAGCCAAAGTTGTTCCGCCGGAAACGCCGGTCAAAACTGTCACACCACCACCGGAAAAACCGCCCCAAACTGTCACACCACCACTGGGCAAAATCAACACACTTCCACCGGAACACAGAATACAGAAGCCCCGGATATCACCAGCGGAGCAAGCTCAGCTTGATCTGATTGCTGCCGAAGAACAAGGGCGCAATCAAGACTGGCAGAAACGTCGCGGTAAAGGCAAAGGCGGCGACGATGGTGACGGCGGCGGCGGGAAAAAGAAGAATGGTCGCACTGGACGTCCACGTGACTGGCGTCAGGCAAATGAGGACGAAGACTTTTAGCGCGGGCCTTCTGCGGGACGGATATTGGCGAACCGAGTAACATGTATTCGGGAGCTCATCGTTTGACGGACAATTCACAACACTACCCACTTATCGGACGCATCGTAGCGGAACGCTACGAGATCGTTGGCTTTATTGGACAGGGCGCGATGGGCGCCGTGTACAAAGCGAAGCACGTGACGATGGGGCGTATTTGTGCAGTCAAAACACTTAACGCTAACTTGCTCTCGGACGAAAAGAGCGTTCTGCGCTTCCATCTAGAAGCCCAGGCAATGAGCGTTTTGAACCATCCTCACCTGATTGCCATCTCAGATTATGGTCAGATGGATGATGATTCTCTGTTCTTTGTCATGGAGTACCTGGAAGGAATAAGTCTCAGTGATGATTTGCGCAAGAACGGACCACTGTCGATCAGGCGCGCCATCCCGATATTTGGTCAAATCGCCGACGCGGTCGCGCATGCGCACAGTAAATCACTGGTGCATCGGGATCTGAAGCCGAGCAATGTGATGCTTACTGGCGACGATCAGGACTTTGCCAAGGTCGTTGATTTCGGCATTGCGAAAATAGTGTCCGATGGAGACGATCCGGCGCAGCATCTTACGCAGACCGGCGAAGTCTTCGGTAGTCCGCTCTACATGAGCCCTGAACAGTGCATGGGCATGCCGATGGATGGTCGGTCGGATATCTATTCATTTGGCTGTTTGATGTACGAGGTCTTGTCCGGGCGTCCGGCGCTCAAAGGGCAAAATTTCGTGCAAACGGCATACAAACACATGCATGAAATGCCGTTGCCGTTAAGGGAACTCCGCCCGGATGTCCCGGAAAACCTGGCGGCAATTATCGAGGGATGTCTAGAGAAGAAACCGGAAGACAGAATACCTTCGATGTCGACAGTGCGGGACCTGCTCCGAAGTGTCGAATCATTGGGTGACAAGGCCGCAACTGTCAATCGCCGAAGCATTATCAGTGAGCAGGAAAACACTCTAATCGAGCACAACGCAAGCGTAGGGGAGGGGCTTGTCCCCTCCCGTGCAGACGTATCGAGTGTAGGGGAGGGGCTTGTCCTCTCCCGTGCAAACGTATCGAGTGTAGGGGAGGGGCTTGTCCCCTCCCGTGGGAACGTAGAGTCATCCAAGTTCAATAAAATCGCTGCCATTGTCCTGGGTACTGCCTGCGTGCTTTGCGCATTTTTTCTCGGTCGCAACGGACCGCCAGTAGTTACGCAAACCTCTGCTCCAAAGGCTGAACCTGATGCATCGCCGAAGACCACCCGCGTTCAGCCCAGTATTTCGTCGGTGTCCATAGAATCGCCGGCTTTTTCGCACGTCAACCCGGATGCGCCGGAAGAAGTCGACGTTATCGCCGTTTACCAGGCAAAGCTTCCGCCAACGGAAGTTGATGACGTCGATGAGACTGCGTCGCAGGGAACTGATGCAGTTAATGCGAGTTCGCCGCCAGAAGTTACCGTGGTCATTCATCCCAAAAAGCAGCCGATAACACTGGTTCTGCTCTCTTACATGCCGGTTCACTGGAATGTCCAGCCGCAGTCAGGTGCGAACATTTTAAAAGTCGTCGCTTCCGGATACTTCGAGCAGAAAATCGAGACCAAAAACAATAGCTGCGCGGATGTTACTAAAATGTGCAATAAAACCCATGCCGACGCCTTCAACACCGCTGGCTTGTTCTACACAGATTCTCTGATGGTCGAACAGAATCGGAAGAAGACTTATGAGACGGTTGCCGCTGCAGTTAAGCGAATGCTGAATAAGGAAATAAGGCATTTTGAGGGTAAGTTTTACGGAACCCATTTCGATATTTGATTTGCAGTCTTGCACAGTGCCAAGCTGAGCCTGAGGAATTAACCTTTAAACGTACGTAGTTTTCCCACTCTAGGCGAGTGGCATGGGCATTCTCCCATGGGTATGGGAGATCCCCCGATTTACCCGAGCCTTATATAGACCTAATCTTAGTGGACAGGCATAGAGCAAGGCCACTCGGCTAAGGCAGGCATTCAGACATGCAACTAGTAGAGGAATTTACACTCAGTCAGGCAATCGTAGTTTGTCCGACTTGCAACGCAAGTTTTTGCACGCCGCAGTTGACCAATATGCCGATCATCACCAGCACCACCCCGGTAGAAACCGATCTACACAGAATTCTCCCGAACGGCGCTATTCGCGCCGCTCTTGTCGGTTTCTGCAAGGAATGTGGATATGCCTGGTGGATCACTGCTTTCAAAACCAAATCATTGTTGCCGGATACGCTAACTGCAGATGAATACTCGATGGAACGCCTGCAGTATCCACGCAAGTTCGCCAGCGCTTTTATCACCGGCAAGAAACAAGGTGTTTCCAGCCGTGAGCTTGCATTGCTCGCGTTGAATGGCGGCTGGTGCGCTCGTGAAGCCGGACTGGCTACCGACCGCTGGTTGGAGCTTGCCGCAGAAGAGCTGCAAAAGGCTTTGGCGGATAAGACCATGACCGGAAATCGTGGCTACTACCACTACATCATGGGCGAAATTTATCGCCAATTGAAGCAGTTCGACAAGGCTCTTAGCCACTTTAATCGCGTCAACTACCACTCGCGCTTGCCTCGCGAACTTGTTCTGCGCCAGAAGGTCCAGACGACGGCAGGGGATTCAGGACCGACCCTCCTGCCACCATATTTGGTGGAGCTGCTATTTTGCCCACGTAAGCCACGCCTGCCTTTCGACAAGAGTATCTAAGAATCATGGAAGACATCACACCACTAAACTTGGAGGACTCACCAAAGCTGTTCGGGCTACGCTACGATCAGCTGATTACTGTTCTTGTGTCCATGATGATTTCAACACAACTCTACTCATGGATGGATCCAGTAAAAATCGGTGGACACGAAATCCGTCTGTATGTGTCGATCTTCATTTTCATGATTGGACCTGTTTACTGCCTCGTATCCATGAACAATGGTGTGTCCAACTGGGAGGCCATCGTTAACCACTACATTGCTCCGTCTGTTTACATTCCAGGTCCGGACCCAAATCCGACCAGGTTTTTGATCGACGAAGAGCTTGTCGATTTCTGCGAATAAAGGAAAGACCATAAGTGCAATCCGTTTCTAGAGCTTATTCAAATGGTATTCTGAGCCGATTCGGCTTCGGTCGTACGGCTACGGCTCCTGGCTTAGCAACAAGTGATTTGCTCGCCAAGTTGCCCTCGAACGCGGTGCCAAGACCGCACGGTTCGGCTGCCGGATTGATGCCAATTTGGGACATGTTCCAAGACCAACAAAGTGGTCTGGGCGTTATAGTTTTGAAAGATGGCACCTACCGCTGTTGTTATGAAGTAGATGGCGTGCACGTCAGCGGATTCGATGAAGTTCGCTTGCACTCCTTGATGAATCACTTCACCGGTTTTATCAACAGCATTGACACGTCTGTCCAACTGACCATCGTTTGCCACAACATCAGTAAGCGCGAATACTTTGAGCGTCACCCGGTCGAAGTCAAAGAAGGCGACGATTTTCTTAAGTACGTCGCCAAGTCCGTTCAAGACGACGAGGCGTTCCTGCTTGCTAAGAACTTCATTCCGGAACTCAAGTTCTACATCACCTTCTGCTACAAGCCACCACGTGAAAAACCTGTTAAGCAGAACATGATCGACAGCACGGTCAGCCGCATTGTCGATGTGTTCACCAGTCAGGCTGCTCGGCAGACTGTCGGGCATCACCACAAGAACGTGCAGACTCTAGTTCAGCGCGCTCAAGGTCACATCTCACAACTTGGTGCTTGCGGGATGACTCCCCGGGCTATCAGCGCTCTTGAGTATTTCCAAAACCTTTACCGTCAACTGAACCCGACGCGGGACTTCAACGAAGATACATTGCCTGCGCCGATGCGTCCGCAACAGGCTCCGATGCCGGATTCCATCCGTCGGATATTCCCCGATATGGAACCAGCGACTCTTCGTCAACAGTTGACCGAGTCCCGTTATGATTTTTCGCACTCGGATTATGCTGTGATTTCGGATCTCACCAGCAATGAGCCTGGAGAGTTAGTCGAAGATGAAGCTCGCGGTAAGTACATTCGTACGCTTTACATGAACCGCCTACCTGAGCGCACTGGACCATTGTGGTTGATGCCCCTTCTTCGCTTGAACTGCGAATGGCGCTTGAATATCTATGGCCATAAACTCGACAAGGATATGTTCCGCAAGAACTTGCAACGCAAGCAGGCGCAAGCTACGGCGAACACCTACCAGGGCATAATGGGCCAACGTTCCGCGCCGAACCAAGAAGAAGCGGAAAAGGCACAGGAAGCGGCGCAGATAGGTTCCGAACTGTACACGTCTAACCTGGAAGTTTTCAACTACGCCATTTATTTCACAGTGACTGCAGACAGCCTTGAAGATCTGAACCGCAATACTGAGCTAATCCGCGCTGCCTCTCCCCAATGCCGTGGTGCTCGCTTCGCGGTCGGCTTCAACGAGCAAAAATCGCTATTTGTCGGCAGCTTACCTGGACTTGGGCTTGATGTAGTTCGTCGCGGCAAAGCGGTAAGAACACCCACGCTGAGAAACTCCTTCCCATTCGTCCATGCCAAGCTTGGCTCGGAAACTGGCGACTGGTTGGGCTTTTCCAAAGAGACACTGGAACCGGTTTTCCTGAACCCGTACGATGAGAAGCTCCCGAACGCATTGGCGATCGTCTTCGGTCAACCTGGGGAAGGTAAATCGATGGTCGCGCAGCAAATCATTCAATTGAAAATGCTTGCCGGCGCTAAAGTGGTCATCATCGACAGATCCGGCTCATACAAAATGTTGTCGGAAGTCTACGACGATGTCGCTTACATTCGCCTTGGTCCTGACGGTTCGGTCTGCATCAATTTGTACGACCTGCCGCACGAAGGCACCGACGGCAAGCCTATTGATCCGGCTAACCCACCGGAATCGCACATCATCAAACTGCTCAACTTCCACTCAGTAATGCTCGGCGAGCGTGGAGAACAGGCTTTAACCAAAGATGAAAAGCCGATCTTGATGCAAGGCATCCAGGCAATTTACATATCGTGTACGGCTGAGGGTCGCGTTCCAATTGAAAGCGATCTGGTCAACTGGCTCCGTGAAGAAGCGACCAGAACGAAGGGCACCAAGCGCGGCGAAACTTGCGATGACCTCTGTAATCGCCTCAGCCTCTATTGCCGCGGTGCTATTTTCGGCAAACTGTTCGACGGACCAACTTCAATTCCAATGGATGCGCAGTTGCTGATATTCGATACAGGTGAATTGGCTCACGATAAGACGCTTGAAGCTGTCGTCACCTTGTTCGTTTCGGACTTTGTGTTACGTCGTGCGCACCGCCACAAGCAAGAGCAAATGGCTCTCGGTAAGCCAGCTCGTTTCGTTTTCTGTATAGACGAGTTGTGGAGATTGCTTCGTTACGAAGGCGGCAAGACGCTGGTTGAAGATGCATCCAGAACCAGCCGCCACTTGGGTCTACTCTTCATCGGTATCTCCCAGGAGCTTGGTGACTTGCTGCGCGATGACCGCGCACGCACGCTAGCCAGCAACAGCGCAATCAAAATCATCCTCGGTAACGACCCGAGTAACTTCGATTTGATTCGCGAAGCCTGCGGACTGACACCGGCGGAAATGTCCGCCATCGGCCACCTCACCAGAAAGAATCGTGAATACTCGGATGCTTTCTTGATCTATCACAAGCAATCGCGTGGTGTGGTCAAACTACTTGTCCCACGTTTCATGTACTGGGTGGCCACCACTGAACCGAACTATGACCAACCACTTCGATCGAAAATGATTGAGCTTTGCAATGGCGATGCGCGCTGGGCGTGCCACTTGCTGGCAAATGGTATCACTCCTGACACCTTCAGTGCCGAAATGCTGAAACTCTGACCATCGGGCGCGCCCTCGGCTCCCACCCTAAAGGAACTAATCAGAATCATGTTTGACTATCAAGCAGGCGAAAAATACAAACTGACACTGATCATGGTTGGCGTGGCGGGATTGCTGGCGGGAATTTTTCTCTCTCTATTGCTCATGCCGACCGAGTCTCCGGCTTCCGCCCGGAAAAACCGTGCCGCCATGACTCCCTCGATGACCGATCCTGATGTTACAGGTGGAAGAGGTCCTTCCAATTATGGTGCTTCACAACAAGCGATGTCCCAAATGGGAGGACAACAGCAACCGGCCCCGCAACTGGTTGACCGCGGTGCAGCTCGAGTATTTATGGATAGCTGGTTGCCCAGAGTTTGGGACCTGGGTGCAGCATCTGCCATGCAATCGCAAGAAGGTGCAATCAGCGCGATGACACCAAGTTGTGCCGGTGCGTACCGTCAAAATATTTGGACCGCTACGCTTGCTAAGCAAGTGCAAGAGTCCGGACTGAGAAGCCAGTTTCAACCACAGGCTGTCGATGTAAGTGAAAACCTTCAAGATGGCTCGGTGATTGTGAAGGTTAAGGGTGTGCAGGTCTTGAGCGCAGCTTCTGGACAACAGAAATCTCGCCAGATCAACGTTGAATACATGATGATTCAAACGCCGGAAGGCATGAAGATTGCCGGTATCAGCGAAGGTGGACAGGCACGGTAATCCCTGGTGGTGCACGACGGTGCGCTTCCAGAAAGAGAAGATAGGTCGAGGAGCAGAAAATGCCTTATAGAGCCCAGATTGATGATCGCGGAGTAGTGACTCGGTACAAGGATACCGACACTGGCGAAATCGTCTCTGCCAAGGAATACGAGCGCCGGATAATGACGCAGCAAGGCGGCTCTACCTATCCTGTGCCGAACCAACATTTGCCGCAAATGCAGGCCATGCCGCCGGTATCGAGCGGACAAGTTTCCGGTGACGGCTTCCATCCCTACAGTCAGGGTGTAGCCCCGCTTGCTCTCCCTCCGCAACAGCAGCAGTATCAGCAACAACAACAGCAGCAGGTCGCTCCGCCACCACCATCGATGCCTTCTAACTACGGTCAAAATCCGGCGATGGCGCAACAACAGCCCATGCAAGCTCCTCCCGTGGCTCCGAGCGCCGGCGTGCCTTCATTGACCGGTGACAATCCGCTAGTTCAACCCGGCGCACAAATGCTTTCCGGTGCGTCGGCCACTTCAAGCCCTCCTGGTCTGGCTAGTCAGCCTGGTATGCCTGTTGAGCCGGCAATCCCTGGAGCGGGCATGCCGCCAACGGCCGGCGTTCCGATGCAAGGCAAAACTCTCCGTATGGAAGGCGTTCCGCAGCACACTAACACCTCCTCAGTGGGCTACCGCACACACGGCTTCTTGGACGCAACTTCAATTGCCATTCTGCTTCCGACTCTTGTACTTCTAGCGTTAATCATCGCTGCTGCCCACAAGAAACGCCTCTTCCCGTGGCAAACAATCAGAACATTCAACCCACCATCAGGCATGATGACACCGCGCGACTACGAACGCTCCTTCGTTTGTCCGCCTAACTTGCGCCGTCATGGTCGCCTTGGAAAACGTAATCCACAGGCTGCCTGGAGCGATCAAGATGGTATCGTTCTGCCGTTCGGATTTCTGGCTAGAACGCACTTGCCCATCACCATTCCGCTCGGTCGTCTACCGAACAAAAACATGTTCATCGTAGCTCCATCAGGTTCAGGTAAAACGACTCTGATGCGCGCCGTCATTAAAGCGTTGCTGGCTAAGCCTTGCGTAATCATCGCCTTGGAAGCTAAAGCCAACGATCCGAGCCTTGACGAGAAGAAAGAAAGTTTCAAATGGAGCTTGCTACCCGAAGCGATGCATGCTGGATTTGATCCTCTGTACTTCAACCCGTTAGATACCGAATCCATTCACTGGAATCCATTAGATCTCGACCCGGTTGTATTTGCCTCTTCCATCGTTCAGGACGTAAACTCCCTTCCTCCGGAAGAGCAGCACTGGGCAGAACGTGACCATGGTTACATCAACGGACTTGCTACGTTGCTGACGTGGGGCGCCGTAATGGTGGCCGGCGAAGATGAGAATGGTCAGGTTGCTGAAGTTGTACCTTTGCCGCGCAACCCGCGTGGTTTGATGCGCCTGGTCAACAATCGCAGAAATATCGTTGAGTCTCTGCGTCGTCTCAAAAACAATCCGGACGTCAACCCTGGTGAGTTGAATGAACTGACGCAAACACTGAGTTCGATCATCAGAACGGACAGCGACTGGGACAAGAACATTCAGGGCGTTCGCGGTCGCCTAAGAATGTTCAAGAATCCTAACGTGCTGCGTTGCACGGAAGCCAGCAATATCGACATACGTGCTGCTATGCACAAGCCCACCGTCTTGATCTTCGGTGCACCGGCATCGATGGGTCCCGATGCTGAGTCTCTGGCATCTTGCTTCGTCTATCAACTGCAACAAGCGTTGCACACCAGATACGGTACGAACAGCGTGCTCCCTTTGTTTGCGTTCTTCGATGAATATCAAACTTTGAACATGGACATTGCCGGTAGACTATCTGCTATCGTCCGTGGTGCCAACGGCGGTCTTACCGTCATTCTGCAGAACATCTCCCAAATCGCCAAAGATAGCTCGCCCAATGGTAGCCCAGAGTTGAAGACAATCTTCTCCAACTCAGCGGTCCGTGTTTGCTTGCACAACGCAGACGAAACGACAGCTAAGTTCTTCTCGGATGAAATTGGCAAACACGCCATTATTGTTCCGGGCGTGTCAGATCACTACGATTCCAATGGCTTCGGTATCTTCCCGACCAGTTGGAACCGGATCCACTCTCAACAGGTTGTAGCTAGAGTTGATTCGGACTCGATCAAACGGATGGAGAAGCACCATGCTCTGGTGTATCTGTCTCCAGCTGGAGATCCGGAATTCGGCGAACTCAAGCCGTTTATGTGTGACTTGAGAGGCATTGAAGAGATCGCCAGACTCCACTTGCTCCACAACGTCAATGCGCGAAATGATGCTTCCGGCATGATTGATGAACATGGCGGTGGACAGCCTGGTGTTCCGGGATTGCCGCCTGGCGTGGTGCCTCAGGGCGCAGCTGCTTTGACCGGGCGTGCACAGCAAGCGATTGCTGCGTTTGCTGGACCGAAGGCTGGTGAAGCTTTAGCTGCCATGGCTAATGGTGTCGCCGCAGCTGTAGGACCAGGAGCCGCAGCGGCTACGCCGGCAATAACCGGTGCCGGTATTGCAGCAATCGGTGCTGCTGCCGCGGCGTCGATGATGGGTCGTCCTCCGTTCCCCGGATCAGCCGGACCGGGCGGTGGCGCGCCGACAGGACCGCTGACTGCTCCTCAGCCGGCGGTGGCTGCTGCAATGCCACAGCCGAATAACGGTGCGCCGAGCAACGGCGTTCCAAGTAGCGATCGTCTTTGCGTTAAGTGCAACAAGTGGCCAGGCAAAGGTCGCTTCTGCATCGAGTGCGGTGCCTTCTGCGGACCAGGACCACAGACTGGAGCTCCCACCGGACAGCCTGTTCAAGCAGCGGCCCCGACAGGACCAATTGCACCTGCTCCAGCTGGCTATGGTAATCAAATACCGCCAGCTCCGGGCGGACAGCGGCAGCCGGTCACAAACTTGCATGGCGACATGGCGAAGTACGGCGTACCTGCTCAAGCCGTACAACAACAGCCACAGCAACAACTACAGCAACAACCACAACTACAGCAACAACCACAACTACAGCAACAACCACAACTACAGCAACAACCACAACAACAAATACAACAGCAGCAGCAACAACCACAGCAACCCGGTCAGCAACCGATGCCGCGCCCACAACAACGAGGCAATAGCATCGAGTTCTAACCAGTAATCATCGCTTCGGAAATGCGCGACATTTTGAAGTAGTATCTGCTGCTGCGGCTACCGGTATTCACATCGTCGGCGAGAAGCCGGTTGGCATCAGCCATGAGCAACTGGAGCAAATGCGGGTGTGTTTGGTGAACGCGAGCAATCAGGCGGTGGTGCTATCGTCGATCGTACGGTGCATGCTGCAGATGCAATTCGTCTGTTGACCGGTGATGAGTTCAGTTCTGTGCGTGCATTTAGAGGAAAAATCTGCGAAGTGAGTTGTCCGTGAAAGGCAATGCTTTCATTTCCGGAAAAATGGTGCGGTCCGATATGTCCCGTAAAAAAGCGCGAAAATGAGGGCTATTTCCCGTCACGCGAATGACGACGAAATACGTCCAAAAAAATTGCGTCGGTGGATACTTTAGTGCTGCGCTTCCGGAAGCATAATCGCGAGCCAATGCACGCTGCAGCTTTGCTCGAAGTTTCCGCACACGCAGCGGTACATGGGACCGGGTGTTTTCGTGTGTGACTCATGGCGTGTAATCAGATGGAGATTGGTGGCCATGGCTTCTTTGACTGCGGATTTTTTCCGTGCTGTCTTCATGCTTTTCCTCAGTTGACTCGCAATGCTGGCCGGTTAAATTCGGTCTACATGCGGATGAAAAGTTTGCGATGCAATCATGTCACCTTAAGTGATGCCAAGAGGTGGTGTCAATGGGACTTTGACCACGGAGGTCGCAGGAATTGGGGCCTGTCGGAGGCCGGTCGCAGTTGCCGGGTCATAGCTCGCTTTGAACATGCTGTGAATCTTGTGCAACACCGCAAAATCAAATAACTGAAAGCCTATTTCCCTATTTCCAGAAACGCGTACAATCGTATTATTGGGGTACTATAACGGCAACCTGGAATCCGACGTGATGGAACGAAATTTAAGAAGCAAGGTCAAGCGGCGCAACCTGATTCTCATGGAGCGTGACGTTTGGGCGCTGGTCCAACTTTATCTCCACAGGACCGTGAGTTCCAGCCAGCTGGCAATCCTTTGTTTTCCTGATATCAGTTATGAGACGGCGCGCAAGCGACTAAGGCGATTGCAGCAGGCAGGATACACAGGAGCTTCTTCCAGCGGCCGAATGGAAGGGCGCGGGCGCCCGGAATTGATCTATTTTCTTACTGCGGCAGGAGCCAAGGCGCTGGAACAGCACCGAGGCATTTCTTGGGAGACTATCCCGACCGGCCCGGCACACACATACCACAAGGAACACTTTCTGCGGCTTGTTGATGTGCGCTTAGCGATGGAGGATGCCGCTCGACAAAGCATCATCGGCGATCTTGAATGGACTACGGGGCGCGAGTTCTGGAAAGAACTTTCTGGGGACGTAGACGCTATCGATGAGCGCGCCGATGCCACAGCCGGGTTTCGCTATCCGGGAATGGATTTGTTGAAAGTGCTGATTGAAATTGACACCGGCAATTTTCGCCAGACTCGGCATTGGGAGCCAAAGATCAAAGCTTTTTTGAAAGCTGGTTTCCCGATATGGGTGGTCACTGGAAGCACAACTCGAATACTTACATTGAGAAAATGGACTGCGCCGCTTCTGGACGAAGCTGGCGTAGGCCCAGGCAAATGCGTGTTCGCCGTTTACGATGAGATAGTGGAAAAAGGAATCTTTGGCTCCGTTTGGTATCGCACTGATGGGTCCATAACCAATCTGCGGCCAAAGCTGGCTGGAATTTAAATCATGAAAGTATTCGCTATCTTCGCTGCATTGTTGCTTTGGCTAAGTGGCGGGGCCGCGTTTGCACAAGAGGTTGCCGCCGGTTATGTGCCATGGGGTGTGGATGAATATGAGTTCTTCGGACTGAGTAAGACCCAGTTGACGAGCCAGTTCAAAGGAAAACTACGCTTTTCTGCGGATTTCGAGCGCGCTTCCTTCGGACCGGTTGAAGCCTGCCATACCTATGATGGAGCGACATTTAAGTTGGGCTATGGCGCCGGCAAAGTCACAGCCGTGCAGAGAATTTTTGTCGGTTGTAACGAGACGTCGTATGGTCCAGCTTTTGAGACGAAAGAAGCAGCCTTGAAGTTTGCCATTCTTGGACTGTCCAAGCTTGCCAATCGAGGTGCACTTAAAGGGCACGAGCTCAACAAGCTGGTAGGCGCGCGTAAGCAATTAGCTGCAATCCAAGCTGTCAATCGTCCGCATTGAAGCAGGTGCCTCGGTTCAGTACGTGGCGCGATCCGTATTTGCGGCACTGGCTATAAGGCTTCCGTGGCACGGACAGTCCAATTAACAATCAGAGTAATTACTGCAGGGTATACATGCAGAATTAGAATCCACCAGTGACAGTCGACGAGGATTAAGTTGCATGTTCCACTTCTTCGCCTGCCCATTGCTGATTGCTGCTCTCATTTTTGTCTTAGTGCCTGCCGCCTGGGCACAACAAAGCACTGGCACACCGACGACCCCGGTTGAGCTCTCGATGGAATACGAGTTCGATGAAGCATTAGCTAAGGCCCGCCAACGGAATCAGCCATTGCTCGCCATCATTACGCATCCCAGCTCACCAGGATGCGCGTTGTTGTTCGACAAGATACTGAGCGACAGTGCCGTGCAGTCATTTCTCAAAGACAACTTTGTTGTGCTGGACTTGCCGGCCAATAGCCGCAGGGCCGCGAAGCTCCATAGCGACCTGGCGCTGGGAGGCCTGCCTGCATTCGTTGTTTTTGACGACCTCGGAAGTCCTAATGGCAAACAATGCGGAATGCCAAACAATCCGCCCGGATTCATAGATGCCATGCGACTACTCAAACAAGGAGGTGCCAGCATAGTTTCTAGCGAAACCGGCGCCGTGTCCAAGAATCCAAATTACCATCGGGGCAACGAATTAAGTCACAAAGGCGATTTCGATGGAGCAATACAGAGTTTTAGCCAGGCAGTATCAGAAGAACCGACTTGTTGGGAGGCCTATAACAACCGCGGCATTGTCTATTACAACCGCAAGGATTATGACAAGGCCCTGGCTGATTTTACCGAGGTAATCAAACTCAATCCTAAACTTTCGGCTGCATACATCAATCGAGGTAATATCCTTGATGACACCGGCAAGCAACCCGAGGCCATTGTGGCGTACTCGAAGGCTGTAGAACTTGATCCTACCGAACCTGAAGGATACTTCAATCGAGCAATTGCCGAGAAGCACCTTGGTCAAATAGATCAGGCTCGCTCTGATCTGTTGACTGCAAGCAAGCTTTACAGAAAGCGAAACGACATTGTTCACGCCACGGAAGCAGAGATGCAATTGAATAGCCTGAAGTGATGTTCTGCCCGCCGGATTGCTGTTTCCAAGCGGGCATCTTCGGTCTGATGCATAGATTGGTTGGGCATATTGGACATGTGCCGCCTAGTGCGGTGTCGTGAAATGGTCAGCCGATGGAATTTGAAGCAAAGCCCGGCATAGAACAACAGACCGTAACGATTCCTAAGTGTCCCGCCTGCGGATTAGAGTTGGCAGGCGAACGTTCCATTTGTGCGTGCGACAGCTCGCTGATTATGCCGCCGGTTCAGGACATGATGATCGGCAAGACCTTGGGTTGCTACAAAGTGGTCGAGGTAATCGGTCGCGGCGGGATGGGTATCATCTACAAGGCTCACGACCAGTGGATGGACCGCACCATTGCCATCAAGATGCTGCATCGGCACCTGGTTGATGATGAGCAGGCCGTTAAGCGATTCAATCAGGAAGCCAAAGCCGCCGGTAACATTGAACACCCGAACGTCATTCAGGCGTATGACTTTGGGATTGCTCCCGACACGGAGCAGCCGTTCCTCGTCATGGAATATTTGGAAGGTAAAAGCCTTTCAGAGGTTATTGAAGCCGAATCAAGACTGGAAGTTGAGCGCACAGTCAACATCATGATTCAGGCTTGCGAAGCTCTTTCTGCAGCGCACGCCAAAGATGTTTTGCACAGAGACTTAAAACCAAGCAACATCATGCTGATGAAAACGAAGGACCAAGCGGACTTCGTTAAAATCGTTGACTTTGGTATTGCCAAAATGATGCCGAGTTCTGGCAAGGAAATGCAACTGACGCAGACCGGCGAGGTCTTCGGAAGCCCGCTGTACATGAGCCCAGAGCAGTTCGTCGGCAGAAAGGTTGAACGCACATCAGACATCTACGCAATGGGCTGCGTGATGTATGAAGCCTTGATGGGCAAACCGCCGATAGTCGGCGAACACGTGCTTGAGACGATGTACAAGCACATGAACGAAAAGCCGAAAAAGTTTTCGGAAGTTCGACCCGAAGTAAAAATTCCGGCCAAGATCGAAGCTATCGTCATGCGTTGCATGGAAAAAGAGCCTATCCAGCGTTATCAAACGATGGCGGAGCTCCACGACGACTTGATGCTGACGAAGTCCGGCTTCAAAGATAGGCGGCCTTTCACCGTCAAGATGAAGGCGAAATTCGGACAGATTAAGCGTCTGCGCAAAAAGTATGACGAACTGGCTAATAATGTTTTGCTGGTTGTTCTCTCGGTTGTGATCGCCGGGTGTTTGGTGGGATTTGCTTTGATGTTCTTCCGCACAAGCCAGGAATCGCAGTGGAAAGCTCTCAAGACGGATGCGCAGAAGGCCTACTCTCGCGAGGAGTTTCCGATTGCACAAGAGAAATTCAAACAGGCGGCCAAAGTCGCGCTGGACACGTTTGGTGACGAAGACCCGCGCTATATCGACACGTTGAAAAGGCTTGCCTGGGTTTACGACGCCGTTGGTGACTATAAGAACGGTCGCGAAATTTTTAAGAAAGTGTACAAGCTTTCGCCTGAAGAACTGTTCAAAATCAAAACTGCCCAGGTGGCTCTTGCGCCTCTGGCGTTGCTTAATGAGCTGCGGCGGGAGAATACGACGAAGGGTCCAGAGACCATTCTGCGTAAGTCTAGTGAAACGATTGAGAAGTTCCTGGGTTCAAACGACCCTGAGTTGATACCACTTCTTGAACAATTGGCTCTGATTTACGAGAAGCAAAATAAGTTCGGTGAAGCCGAAACTCAGTATCTTCGGATATTCTCTATCATGCGCGAAACAGAAGGCGATTCTTCAGTCGGAGCGGCATACGCACACAGACTCCTGGGCGGCTTGTACGAAGCCTGGGGCAAGCACGACGATGCCATTAAAAACTACGAAGAATCGGTGCGAATGTACAAAGATGTGCTCGGTGCAAACGCACCACAGATCCATGAGATCCAAGATATCATTGATGGAAAAGCTGCCAAAGTCAAATCAGATGCTATCAAAATCGATGTCGACAGCATGGCGGTGCCAGAGCTTTAGGCAAGGACCTTGTCCTGTCGAGTGTAGGGAGGGCTTGTCCCCTCCTGCTAACGTAGGGGCGCGTCGGCTCTTGCCGTCCTCTTCACGAATTAACGGGAGGGACATGGCCCCTCCCGTTAATTCGTGGTATCGCAGCTGGTGCGACGTCTTCTACTTGCCACCGCCGAGCGTGTTCATGATGTTACCCCACCAATCGCCTTGTGCCGGCGGCTTCTTTGTCTGTGGATTGACTGTTGCTGGACGGCTGACTGGCGTGATAGGACGGTAATTTGACATCGATGGGCGGTAATTGGTGTTGGCGTTGTTACCCTTCGAGGAAGATGAACCGAGTATGGAGCTAAGTTCGTCAGAATCTTCGAGAATGCTCTCCATCTTCTTCCGGCTTGCTTCGTCCACAAGAACTGCAATTTCATTGTCAACGCGCTTGTAATTCGTTGGATAGGAGAACGACGCGGATTTGATCATTTGCGGTTCACATTTCAGCGTTTCGAAGATCAGGTCGCGTTTGCCTGCATCATCCGAAAGCTTGACGCGTAGCGGCATTCCTTTCGGGAAGTTTGACGTCTCGATTCTGAATAATTTGCCAAGTAGGTCAATTAGCTGTTTTGGCGGCGTGAAATCCTGGGTGATCCAGGTCTCTGCCAGCTTCGGTCCGCTGTCGGACATCGTGTGGATCAGGTACTGCGTCGCCGTCAATTTGGCGATCTGGGCAGTTTTGCCCTTCCTTATGCTGTTGGAGTTTGCGCGTCTGGCAATCTGTGCTGCGCGTCCGTGCTTAGAAACTCTGGTGTCCAGGTTTGTCATGTCATCGATCGACTCGACGTAATAGACTTTGGACTTGTCGTTGTACATCACGACTTTCCATTGCGGAGCATGCAAAACGATCTTGGCGCCTGTTTTGGGAAAAACGACGGCTATACCACCCTGAGTGACATATAAATACAACAGTCCAACGTGTGGGCTGTTCAAAATCATGCCATGACCAGGCTCATCGGCTTTGGCCGATAACATCGGGTTTATCAGCATTCCTAGAATCAGTCCTGCCGATAGCAGCCAGTTCAAGCGCTTCATCGCATCTCCTCCGAGCCATTCCCACCATATATGCCCGGTTTTAACCGAGATTCGAGGTACCTTGTCAAATCCTTTCAAGAAACGCCCGGACTGACCACATGGTAAACCCTGAGCAGTCGACCTTACTCTACGCTGCTACCGGCGAGCGCGGCGTCCTGCCCGCTCCGCGGTGGCCAATAATGGGTAGAAGCGGGCGCGGGACTAAATTGTGCGCGCAGGAAGTGTTCCACCTGGCAGAAGTGTTTCGGCATAGTGGCAGGCCGAAAAATGACCAGGCTTAATTTCGCGAAGTGGTGGCACATCGGTGATGCAGTTAGGCTGCGCCATGAAGCAGCGGGTGTGAAATCGACATCCTGAAGGCGGGTTTGCTGGACTGGGCAGATCTCCTTGCAAAATAATGCGTCCACTGCGATCTACGTCGGGATCCGGAATCGGCGCTGCACTGATTAATGCTTTGGTATAAGGATGCAGCGGGTTCGAGTAAACCTCTTTTGTGTTTCCAATTTCTACTATGCTGCCCAGGTACATTACGGCGATCCGATCGCTGATATACCGTACGACATCCAGGTTGTGCGCGATGAACAAATACGTAAGACCGAATTCCTTGCGCAGATCTATTAGCAGATTGAGAATCTGAGCTTGCACGCTTACGTCGAGAGCGGACACAGGTTCATCAGCGACAATCAGCTTTGGATTCAACGCCAATGCCCGCGCGATACCCACTCGTTGCCGCTGTCCGCCTGAAAATTCGTGCGGATAACGGTCGTACATAGCAGCTGACAATCCGACCAGATTCATCAATTCCAAAACGCGCTTTCGCAGTGCGTCACCGGTGGCCACCTTATGCACGTCCAACGGTTCAGAAATACTTTGTCCAACTGTCATTCTGGGATCTAAGCTGGCGTACGGATTTTGGAACACGATCTGCATATCACTGCGAAGGCGTTTCATTGTTGTGGCATCGCAGTTTAAGACGTCAACATCGCCGAATGTCACAGTGCCAGAAGTTGCCGGCAGCAATCGCAAAATGATTCGTCCAAGCGTGGACTTGCCGCACCCGGACTCACCGACAAGCCCTAGAGTTTCGCCTTCGTAAACATCTAAATTGACACCGTCAAGTGCCCGCACCGCACCGACCTGCTTATTGAAAAAACCTTTCTTGATTGGAAAGTGTTTTTTGATGTCGCGGATTGAGACGAGCACATTGTGCTTGTCTGTGCCACCACCGGCGGGATTATCAAGTTGTTGATTAGTTGCCACGCCTATAGTTTAGCGAACCTGAGACGCGTTGCGCCTCTTTGGATGTCCGTAGATTGAATTATGGCTTGACGTTCAATTGGCTGAGCTGACGATCAAGCTGGGCTGCCATCTTTGCGAGCAGCGACATTGCTTCGTACTGTGATACAGGAATGTAGCTGTTCGAGTTCGAATCCCAAATGAATTCTTCAGCATGTGCGTATGCGGTTTGATCCACTTTTACGCAAGCTGGTTCTTGATAAACGGGGCAATAATCCTGCGAAGTATCGGCGCCCTCGTATGCGCCCCAGAGGTCGCCTTTGATGCGTTCTTTGCACTTCGGGTCACGGACGTACAGATACCAGAAAACGACGTAGAGAAGCGCCAGTTCTGCTGAAATTAGTAGGAAGACGAACATATGTGGCCTCCTCGGGGTGAGCAAGCGAACTAAGAAATATGGTTTAAGCCGAGTCGTTAACGATCCGTTAACTTTGTTTCAATGATAACGAAAGGTAAATAAAAAGCTATGGCTATTTAATGTTCGCAAAGTTGACAAGTGGTTAATTCTGAAGATCCCGAAACGGGCTGAGGAGTGGGCATTGCAGACATTCAGCAGCGTCCATTGGTATAGGCGACGTATGCCTAATGGGCGGCCCTGACATCGCCCGGCGGTGTGCTTGACACCATATGCCTTCAGTAAATCGGTTTTTTGCCGTCTTATACTCTGAGCGCAACCTGGAGTAAGTATGCAAATTAGTAAAGTGGCTGTTATTGGTGCCGGAACAATGGGGGCCTCAATTGCTGTGGCGCTGGCAGGCAAGGGCTACAGCGTACTTCTGAAAGATGTCACCCAGGAGCTCCTGGATGCAGGCAGCAAGCGCATCGACAAGATGCTCGAATCGCAAATGCGCAAAGGGCTGTCGGAAGCGGACGCTAAGAAACAGCTCGAGGCGATTTCACTTGCCACCACATATGAGGAATTCGCTTCGGTCGATCTGGTCATCGAAGCTGTGGTCGAAAATATCAACATCAAACGCAGCGTTTTTCAGGACCTCGAAAAGCACTGCCGACCGGACGCTATTCTCAGCACCAATACTTCCAGTCTGTCGATCACGCAAATTGCGGCATTCACTCAGAGTCCTGAACGTGTCGTTGGATTGCATTTCTTCAATCCCGCGCATCTTATGAAGCTCGTTGAGGTCATACCCGGGCTCGACACGTCTGAGCAAACAATTTCCACATGCATCACCTTCGTCCAATCGTTGGGCAAGTTGGCTGTGAAAGTCGAAGAATGCGCCTCCTTTCTTGTGAATCGATTGTTGGGCAGATACATGAACGAAGCCCTCTATTGTCTACAGGAAGGCTCGGCTTCCATAGAGCAGATTGATAAAGCTGTCTGTGATTATGTGATGCCTATTGGGCCTTTTGCACTTAGAGACATGAATGGTGCAGACATCGGGCTTGCAGTGGCAAAATTTAACTACCAAGAGTATGGTGAGCGATTCCGTCCGGCTCCGGTTTTAGCCGCGATGGTCGAGCAGAAGCTGCTTGGACAGAAAACCGGGCGCGGCTTCTACATATATGATTCTGAAACCAAGAAGCGGACAGCGGCGAACAGCGACGTGGAAGCATTGGCAGCTTCCTTCAGGAATGGCTCAGGTTCTGAAAATTTCCAAGTTGAGCGTCTGTTTCTGGCGATGATTAACGAAGCATTTCTCGTTCTTCAAGAGCGAGTCTGCGCGGCGCAAGACATTGACCCAGCGTTGGAAGCGGGCCTTGGAATGCGCAGGGG
>Ga0163152_10003631_pt1 | contig 19877 bp, 16 predicted proteins | sample OliLakLV19MP8IB2_FD_148635 | JGI IMG/M metagenome (GOLD analysis project Ga0163152, IMG submission 148635) | Freshwater microbial mat bacterial communities from Lake Vanda, McMurdo Dry Valleys, Antarctica - Oligotrophic Lake LV.19.MP8.IB-2 | ecosystem: Environmental > Aquatic > Freshwater >...
GCATGGAGAGCGTCTATTTCCTTCGGGATGATGACGCCGCCGCCGCCGCCGAACAGGCGCATGTCCTTGCGTCCGCGCGCATCGAGCATCTCACGCATGTACGAGAAAAACTCCATGTGCCCGCCCTGGTAAGAGCTGATGGCTATGGCCTGTGCGTCTTCCTGAATCGCGGCGTCCACGATTTCCTTCACGCTGCGGTTGTGGCCGAGGTGAATGACCTCCGCTCCGCCCTGTTGCAGGAGGCGGCGCATGATGTTGATGCTGGCGTCGTGGCCATCGAACAGGGCGGTGGCCGTCACGAATCGCACCTTGGTGCGCGGCGTATAGCTGAAGATAGTTTCCATGGGCGGAAGGCTCCTTGCGGGCAGCGAAAAGTCAGTGCACGTGCTCGACTCCCCGCATACCTCAGAGGCGACCCGCAGGCCACATCGCGCTGACACCGCGCTTGACGGACCAGCGATGTCCAACAACAATCGAGACCTACACCGGGAGGTCGACCATGTGGCCCTTGACTGCGAACGACGTGCGGCAGGCGGCCCAGGCGAGCACGCCACGTCATGACGAGAAGACTCCTCCGGACGGACGAGCGTACGCACACGACAAGGACCACGTGCAGGTCCTCGGTGCGGTCATCGACAGCCGCAAAGTGTTTCCAGGTTGCCTCTTCGTAGCCATCAAGGGCGAAAAATTCGACGGCCACGCGTTCGTGGACAAGGCATTTGCGGCCGGTGCCGTGCTCGCGCTCATCGATAAAACCTGGGCCGGCCTTGATGGCCTTTCGGAAAGGGATCGTGCGCGCTGCGTTCCGTGCGACGACGTCACGGCGGCCTTCCGGGGCGTTGCGGCCGCACTGCGCGCGCGTTTCCCGAAAAACTTTCCTGTCATCGGTATCGGCGGCAGCAACGGAAAGACCACGACGAAGGAAATGCTCACGGCGTTGCTCGCAGGCCATGGGGCGAAGATCACCCGAACCGAAAAAAGCGAGAACGGATTCCTCGGCGTGGCCATCACACTCACGCAAAGGTCGCATGCAGCGGAGCATCCGCCGGCAGCGCTCGTGCTCGAGATCGGCATCGATGCCACTGGCGCCATGAAAGAGCACGTAAATCTTTCCAGGCCCGACGTCGTATTGCTGACCGCACTTGGGCCTGAACACCTTTGCGGACTGGGCACCTGGGAAAATGCGGCGCGTGAAGAGTGCGACCTTTTTTTTGAAGGGCAGCCACGCACGCGTGTCTGGCAGCTCGCCGATGAAAAGTTGCTTGAACGCGTGCAACGCATCGCACCCACCGACGTGCTCGTGGGAACCGAAGCGGAGATCAACACCGCACGGACGCTTTGTGGTGACGAAAAATCCCGCCAGGCGTTCGATGCCTGCGCACGACTGATCTGGACCCTCGAAAGAGAGGGTGCGCAGGAAGTCGCACTGCGGATTCACTGGACGCCTTCCGTGCACACGCAGAGCAACGCCGTGTTTCCTTATCAGGGCGTGGACGCTTTTTCCGAAGCCTTCACAGTGCTGTTGCCCGGCCTGCACAACGCGCGTAATTTCGCCCTGGCTGCGGCCACCGCGATCTCATGCGGTCGTGATAAGTCCACGCTCGCGTCGGGCTGGAAAACCTTTGTCGCGCCGGAGCGTCGCTCGCGTTTGGTAGAGCTAGGAAATGGCATCCTCCTCTACGACGACTGCTACAACGCAAGCCCGGCGAGCATGGACGCTGCCATTGACGCGCTTTTTCATGACGAGTGGAAAGATCGCCCAAAGACCATCGTGCTCGGCGACATGCTTGATCTCGGTGAGGAGTCAAGGAAGTGGCACCTCGCGCTCGCCGTACGTCTGGCGTCGCTGCCACCTGTCCGCTTGTGCCTCTACGGCAAGGCCATGTATGATGTGTATGAGAGCTTGATCGAGAATTCTTTGTTACAGAAGAACTTCGTGACAGTGAAATGGCTGCCTCCGGAGGAGACTCCCGAAGTGTGGGCGCAGGAAGTGCTCACAGCCGAGCCACGCGCAGTCGTGCTCGTCAAAGGTAGCAATGGCATGCGTCTCGATCGTTTCGTGAAGGCTCTCGAAACCGCGCCGTAAGCCTCTCATTCCGGGCCCTCGGCATCCGTGTCCGCACACACAAAAGGAATTGTGTTCAGCCGAAGGGGACTTAAGAGATGCGTCCAGATGTCCTGCAGAGTGAACTCGTCAAGATTCTCGAATCCTCTTTCGTGCCGAAGGGTGTGGAAAACGTCGGCGCCTCGGTTCTCAGGCTCTCTGATGAAGAGATGTTCCAGCTTTGGAACATGCTCGGCGAGGAGCTCGGCATCGATCTCGCGCTTGCCACTCCCGAACAGCGGCGCATGCTGGTTGAATCATGCGAAAATGGCCGTCGCCTTTCCCCGTCGGATTTCGGAAGTCTACTTTGGTTGGTCTACTATGGTGACTCCTATACGCACTGACCTGCCTTCCCTGCGCGACGTCGCCGCGGTTGGAGCAGAAGCGGGAGCGATGCAGGATGCGGCGCGCAGAGCGTCGCTCGTTTCAGTGATTCTGTTCTTCGTGTGTTTCTTTGCTGGAATCCTGCTCGTCAACCGCACAGGAAGAACGCAGTTCGCGCTCGCTGGAACGGTGGGCGCGTTTGCCGTTTCAGCGCTCAGTTACTTTGGCCTACGGGGCAGGGCTCGAGCACCAGGCCCGCTCGCGGCCGCATTCGAAGCTCGGGCCCTTGGCGTGTACGCGCCATGGCTTGCGGAGATGCGCCGCACGGGACTCGCGCCCGCTGCGGAGACACTGGTGGCGCTCGTTCGAGCGGTGTGCGCGTTGCGCGCCGTGCGTGCCGATTACTTTGTCATCGCCGACGAGTCTCTGCGTTTTTTCACGCTCTCACTCTGGCGCATCGGAGTCCTGTGCGCGCAAGGCGGTTTTGGCGAAACCGCTGAGGGCGGGTTGCAGGCGCGTGCCGAGGAACTCGCGAAATCCATTTTGGCGCACGGCAACGCAAACTCCTCTGCCACGGGCAAGGGCGCTCACGACCCGCGGCGTGTGATGCGCATCTCCGATGACCCGGATTTTGTGAAACTCTCTGATGCGCTTGTGCACATGCAGACGTCACTCGACAGGCTCGAGGTTCTTACGCTCGCGGCGCTGCAGCTCACACACGAAGCGCGCCGCCTCGGCCGCGAGTGCGAGCTTCTCATCGCGCTGCCGGCCACGCAGACGGCTCCTCTGCTTGCCGATCGCATCGAGCGCGAGAAAGTGTTGCAACAGACACTGGATCGTCTGTTCACGCACTTTGAGAAGTGATTGGCGATTTCCGCAAGCGCTCGTTGACAATGAAGGCGACGCTCGCCTATCTTCCGGCCCCATGCACCCGTGGTGAAGTGGATATCACGAGGGCCTCCGAAGCCCTAAGCCATGGTTCGATTCCATGCGGGTGCGCCATTCCTTTTTCGGTTCCCAAGTCTCAAGGAACCGTTCTCTTCGCTTCGTCTTCCAGGATTGCCTTGTCGAGGCATGCGGAAGTCGGCCACACCTTGCGCCATCCATTCGCACTCTTTTTGAACACATGCAGGCTGGTCAAGAAAGTGAAGGACCGTGCGCGCACGAGGTCGCGGGGCCGGATGCCGTGCGGAATCAAAATTGCCAGTGGTTTTCCTTCATGCGACGCGAGATAGGCCTCCACATTCAGATCCGCCCAGATGTTCAAGCCTGGCGCACGAAACAGTGAATGATCCGGCACGCGCAGGTTCTCCACGATTCCGCGCATGGTCTCTTCGGTGCCATTGAAAACGAAGTCCTTGATGCGTTTGCCAAGCTCGTGCACGTCAAAGGGCTTCACCACGTAATCGTGCGCACCTGCCTTCAATGCGGCCCTCACCGTATCGGGATCGTTGCGCGCGGTGAGAACCATGATTGGAAAAGTGTCGCCTGTGCTTTTTTTCTGCAGGCGGGCAAGCACGTCGAATCCACTCATGTCGGGCAGGTGCAAATCAAGAAGCATGAGATCGGGCCGCACGCCGCTGACGAGAATGTCGAGGCACTGCTGGCCTGTGGTGCAAAGGGTGGCTTCATAACCAAAAGTCTTCAGTGCGACCGCAAGTATCCGCTGGGTGACGAGGTCGTCCTCCGCCACAAGCACAGATTTGAGGTGTGACTGAGCAATGTTCACGCAGCGGACTCCTCAGGGGCGTGCGGCAGAACCGAATTCAGCGCGTTCTGGAAACAATCGGACTCCAGAGAGAGTCGCACGACAAGCGCTCCGGCTTCCACCCAATCTTCCTGCGCGGAGAGGGTCTCAATTCGTTCGCAAAGTGCTGCAAAACGCGCCGCTCCCAGATTGCCACCGCTCGACTTCAAGCCGTGCGCTTCCCGGCGCAGACTCTCTCCGTCGGTCGTCTCGACGGCAAGGGCCATGCGCTTGAGTGCAGTGGCTGTTCCGTCTGAAAAATGCACCAGCAGTTCTTTGAGAAACGCGTCTGCTCCACCGTTTGGAAACAGGCCGCGCAAGGAATCCAGAACGCTCTCATCGAGCACGGGATCATCGGTGGACAACACGTTCGCTTGCTCAACGGGTTCGATTGCCTCGAGGATGACTCCCTCAGGAGCCAGCCATTTCGTCAACATCGCCGCGAGCGCCACCGTCCGGATCGGCTTGGAGATATAATCGTTCATGCCTGCGGCCAAACAGGCCTCGCGATCGCCCTTCATGGCGTTGGCGGTCATGGCGATGATGGGAAGGTCGCGATAGGCATCCGTGGATGCTCGGATGATACGCGTCGCTTCATACCCGTCGAGGCGCGGCATCTGGCAGTCCATCAGCACGAGGTCGTAGTGGGCACGCTCGAGTGCTTCGAGTGCTTCCACTCCATCAGAAACGACATCGACCTTGCATCCCATTTTTTCAAGCTGCTTGGCGGCCACGATCTGGTTCACGCGGACGTCGTCGGCGACGAGGATGAATCCCGAAAGATGATGCGCTATTTTTGTCGATTTCACCTCTGAAATGGAGTGCACGGCATGCGCGAGTTCCAACGTGAACCAAAAGCACGACCCTTTGCCTTCCACGCTTTTGACGCCGATGGTTCCGCCCATGCCCTCCACCAGGTGCTTGCAGATGGAAAGGCCCAGGCCGGTGCCGCCAAAGCGTCGCGTGGTTGACGCATCGGCCTGCGAGAACGGCTTGAACATGCGCTCGATGGCCTGCGCGGACAGACCGATTCCGGTGTCCTCGACTCTGAATCGGACGCGTGAACGTCCTACGAACGACGCCATGGTTTCCGCATGGACTTCCACATGGCCCGACTGCGTGAACTTGATGCCATTTCCCATAAGATTCACGAGCACCTGACGGATGCGGCCAGGGTCGCCATTCACGGCATCCACCAACCTCGGTTCCATCTTCACGTGCAACGATATGTTCTTTTCCTGAGCGCTGAGGCTGAGCATCTTGATGGTGCCCGCCAGCACATGCTTCAGCGAAAAATCGACATGTTCAAAATCGAGTTTGCCTGCTTCTATCTTCGAGAGGTCGAGGATGTCGTTCACGATCGCCAGGAGTGATTCCGCCGACCCATGCGCTGCCTCGGTCAGCTTGCGCTGTTCTTCCGTCAGCTCTGTGTCCAGAAGGAGCGACGTGGTGCCGATGACGCCGCTGATGGGGGTGCGGATCTCGTGGCTCATATTGGCGAGGAACTGGGTCTTGAGGTGATTGGAGTCTTGCGCCGCCTGTTCGCGCAGGAGGAGCTCCGTGCGTGTACGCTCGGCGTGATTCGCCTCGTCTTCAACCTGTATGCGCCTGAGTTCTGCAGAGCGGCGTTCGAGATCGCTCTCGTGCAGTGCCACCGAGTTGCGCCAGATGATGGCGACCAGGAACACGATGTTGCCCACGATGCGTATGAGGACTCCAAAGTCGGCATCGTACAGGTTCGCTTGCTGACCTGCGAGCTGGATCCAGTTGATGATCGGTGGCGCAAGCACCGCCCACAGAATGAGCTGGCGCGCCGTGCGGCCGCCAATGGAGTCGGCTTTCATGACCGCCATGAAACCGTGGTTTGAGCGGGATGCCAACAGGCCCAGCGAAAGAATGCTGAAAAGCAGCGCCGTGTGCACTGCCATCTGTGAGTAAAATGCGAGGCCAAAAGTGTAGGTCATACCGAAGATGTAGCCGAGCAGCGCTTGAAAGGCGATGATGAATGCAATGGCCGCGAGCACCTGCGCCGCTCCGTAAAGATTCTTCCAACGGCTGTTTGCGAGCAGGATGGCGCTCGAAATGACCATGAAAGTAACGGCCGTAATGGGGGCGAATCGGCCGGGAGGAAAAAGCCCTTTGACGGTCGAGGGATCTGTGTACAGGAGTTCGTCGATGCCGAGATTCCAGTCCAACAGGTATTGGGAAAGCGTAACGGCAGCGAGCGCGAACGTGAGCACCGCGAAGGTCTTGCCCGCAATGGATTTCCACCTCGGAGCTGATTCCATGCGGAGAAGCCACAGCGAGCATGCCAGCCAAATCAAGCCGACCGAGGTGTTCGCCTTCATGGTGATGTAGTTGCGCGACACAGATTTGAGCAGGCTGATGTCAAAGTGCCAACCCAAGAGCACAAGAGTCGCGACGACGCCTGTCACAAGGCAGGATGACGTTGCGGTGCGGTCGAATGTTTTCTGCAATCGGTGGATCATGGCATCACCCCTTCATTCAACGTCTCCATCGGAGTCAGGTTGGGATGACTCGAGAGCCATCTGGTTCCTGCCTGTCAAGAACCCAGCGGTGTCGGCCGGTCCCACACAAATGCCGATTGTGAGCTTCACGAAGAGAGTCAAAAATTTCCTAGCCGAAGGAAAGTTTGTCCGCACCCGTCGTTTGGGTAGGGTGCAAAATGGATTTGCGTCGTTGCGTTTGCGCAACGGTGCCGGCATGCGAGGAACTCAATGGATCTCGAAGCTCTGCGATTGTTCGCGACGGTCGCGCGCGAAGGGGGATTCACCCGAGCTGCAGACAAGTTGCGCCTGCCAAAGTCCACGGTGAGTCGCGCCGTCTCGCGCCTCGAGGCGCGTGGAGCTACGCGCTGGCGCGTTCACGCGCCTTTTGCAGGAGTCGATCCATTTCTTCGAACGGAAAGGGCTTGGGCAGATACGCGTCAGCCTTGTCCGTGGCCGCCTGACTCATGCGAACGCCTTGTGCGCCACTGATAACCACGATGAGAGGACAGAGGTCCTGGGTGCGCGTACGCGCCGCATGAACCACAGCGGCTCCTGTTCCATCGGGCAGGGAATAATCAGTGAGCACGAGATGAAACACTTCGCTCGCCATGAGCGTGTGCGCACTCGCCACAGAATCGGCGGTGGACACGCACCAGCCGCGTCTTTCAATCCACGCCGCGAATGCGTCGCGAAGGTCCGCATCGTCGTCAACGAGAAGGCAGCGCAGGTCCATTGGCATGTTCAGTACTTCCACAACGACGCCATGAGATGAAAACCCGCGCCAGTGGAAAAAAACAGCACGGTGTCTCCGCGCTCTATCTTCGGCTCCACGCAGGTGAAATGGTGGAGATTGGTGGGCACGGTGGCGGCGCCAAGGTTGCCATAGGTTTCAAAGGTGTGCAGCAAGGAGTCCGCGCGCAGTCCACTGTCCTCGGCCCATTTGTACATGATGCCGCGGCTTGGCTGTGCCGGCAGGAACCAGCGTATGTCATTCGCTCTCGTGCGCGCTTTGTCGAGCAGCGCGGCGATCAGCGCGGGCACGTCATTGTAAAGGTAGTCGCGGAACGACGGCAGTGGACCGGGAGTCAGATATTCGTTCTGTCCGGTCGCGTGAGGCGACTTCGCACTCATCGCCGAAAAATGCTCGCCTGCGCGAGTTTCGACATGTGCAACGCAACCGCTCTGCGGCGAGCGTGAAAAAATAACCGCCGCCGCTGCGTCGCCCATGGGCCCGGGATCCTGACCTTCCGCCAGCGCGCGTGTCGCCCAGTGCGCAACGTCGATGACGAGCACGTTTCTGTAAGACTCGGTGCGCAGAAACGCTGAGGCCATGTTGGCCATGGTCAGGAAACTCGCGCACGCAGCCTCGATGGAGTAGGCCGCCGCACGCACGCAGCCCAGTTCGTGCGCTATGGCACAGGAGTCTCCAGGAATGGTGTAATCGGGAAAAAGGGTGTGCGTGAGAACGAGATCAATTTCGGCGGGCGCCATTCCCGAGCGCGATAGGGCGTCACGCCCTGCCTTCACGCCCATGCCGATGGCCGTTTCATCCACAGCGAGATATGCGGCACCTCCGCGATCGTAAAGATCTCCGAGGTGCTGCTCGATGTTCTGCCCCACGATACGGTTCTCGAGGGCTTTGCGCTTCGACGGGTGATAAAATCCCGTTGCACGCAACGACGCGCCGAATTCCATGGCCACTTTCCTCCCGATGTTACCTGGGTGAAAAGGTATGCGATGGAGTTAGGCGAGTAAAGGGCGCGCGGTTCCCTCAGGCGCGAGGGAGATTCAGGATGAACTCCGTATGTTCGCTCTCCGGGGCCAGAGCGAGAGAACCACCATTCGCTTCGGCGAAACGCTTTGACAGCGAGAGACCGAGGCCTGTTCCGCGTCCCGAAGACTTGGTCGTGAAGAAAGGGCGCATGATTCGCTCTGCAACCTTGGGAGGAATTCCGCGCCCCGAATCAACCACTGCGATCGACACGTTTTTTTCATTCGACGACAGGCGGATCTCAATCCACCGTTCGTCGAGCGCCGCCACAGCGTCGTACGCGTTGTTCACCAGGTTCATGACAATCTGCGTGGCGTCGGTTTCGTTCACCAACGCCATGTGCGTCTCTTCGAGGCCGAGGAGGCGCAACTCTACCTGCGCCGTATTGCATTTCTCGAACGCAAGGGCCGCCACCGACTCGGCCACGCTATTGATGGATACGTTTCCCGCAAGGCGCGCTTCGTCACGCGCTGACAGACGCTTGAGTGCATCAAGGATGCGGATGATGCGTTCGACGTTGCGATCGATGGCGATTTTTATGGCCAGCACTGGATGTGGTTCCCCAGCTGAGGCCTCTTTCATTTCAGCTTCATTGAGGAGTTGGGAGTAAAGGGAGATGCTCGCGAGCGGATTGCGGACTTCGTGCGCGATGCCTGCCGCGAGTTCGCCGAGCGAAGCCATGTACGAAATTTGCGCCACTTCGAGCGAACGCAGTTCGAGATCGATCTGAAGTTGCTCCCGGTGGCGGACTTCCGCTTCGAGCGCCGATTTGCGCTCGCGGAGTGCTTCGTTGAGCCGAAAGAGTTCGTCCTTGAACGCCACCGTGAGCAAGCACACGGAAACCAGCGCGCCCACGTTGATAAGGTTTTTGGTGAGGACGGAGTTCGGGAGGTAACCGTTGAACGAAAGCATGGCCGCGAGGATGCCGAACACGAACGCCGCTTGCGAGATGACGAAGTATTGCGCCTTGCTATTCTTGCGTACGAGGACCAGGCCGGCCGTAAGGCAGTAGAGCGAGGCGGCGGCGCCGAGAACATTCGCGCATTTTTCGCCGAAGCTGTTCAGACTTATGGCGGTGGAGATCGTGTTCACGGAGATGAGCGACACGAACAGCCAGAAACCGATGGCGAGCCGCGGCGTGGACGTGCGATTGATGCCGAGTGCGAGGCGGGTCATCGCCAGGAACGCGAGAAGCATGGCCGCGCCGAAAAAATGGATGAGACGTGGCGCGAGGTACGGGCTGTCCGTGAGTGGAGTGGCGTTGAACACTCCATTCATGAAGCTGAAAAGCAGGAACGCGCACAGGCAGTATATCCCGAGCAGAGTATGCTGTGCATCCCGCTGCGCCGCGCCCGAGATGAGTGCGAGGAGGGCGGCCATGAGCACGAATCCCAGTATGCCGTAACTGAGTGACTCCTGCGGTTGAATGGCGCCATGCCAATCCTTGAGTGGAACGACATACGGTTCGAGAGCGAAGGGTGTCGGACTGCGCACCATAAGATAGAGCGGCCGCATGGGATCGATTTCGTCGGCCTCTAACACGAAGATGGGCTTATTGGTGCCTCCGTCGCGCTCGGCGCGCGGCAAGAGCAAACCCCATCTGCGCAATGCGTACCCTCCCCGTCGTAAGGGAACATGCAACTCGACAAGATGGACGATGGCATCATCAAAAAAAACTACGATCGGCTGCGATGCGTAACTCGGTGGCACGGAAAATCGAGACCATACAGTCTCTTCGGAGTGACCGAGATTCACTCGCTCGGCAAGACCGAGGGAATGCCACGATTCTTCTCCGAGTGCGCTCACTTGCTCGCGTGACGAAGTGGATTTTGTGACAGTTATTTTTTGATCGTCCACGACGAACGTGCGCAACGACGCCACAGGCAATATGGCGAGAATGGAAAACGCGAGAGCGACGGAGAGCACGAAGAGCGTGATCCGTTTCCTTTCCCATCCATGACCCGCAGTCGCTTCCAAAGACATCGTGTTTCGTTACCTCATGGAGCCGTGGCGGTTGACAATCGGCGACCGCTCCGAAAAACTGAAGCCATTCTTTCAAATGACATCTGAATTCGATCCTGAAATCCCGTCGAATTGACACACCTTCCATAGGGCAATCCGTAAAAGCAAAACAGAGTTTCCAATGCTCCCGAATGGCCGCCATGGAGGCTGCTCATATGAACGTCGCGCGCGCGCTCTGCACATTCCTCGCAGACCAGGGTTGTCATACGCTCTTTGGGGTGCCAGGTTACGCCAACAGCCTGCTGTTTTTGGAAACGCGCCATGTGACAGGCGTCAAGCCAGTGCTCACAAAACACGAAGCCGCCGCCGCGTGGATGGCATACGGCTACGCACAGGCCACAGGGACCTTTGGTGCCTGCACAGCGACGAGCGGGCCCGGCACGACGAACCTGCTCACGGGCATTGCTGCCGCTTACATGAACTCTGTTCCGTTGCTCGCCCTCACCGGGCAGGTGGAGCGCGCGAAATTCGGCAAAGGTGGTTTCCAGGAACTCACCGGACGTGGACCTCGTTCAGTGGACGTCATGCGCGTATTCGACACGATGACAAAGTGGAACACACAGCTACTCGATCCCGAGGATCTGTGCGAGGCACTCGCTCGTGCGCTGGATGCGCTGACCACGGGTCGCAAGGGGCCGGTGCACATCAATATTCCTGTGGACGTTTTGCGCGCGGACCTCTCAGAAAATACACTCAACGCGTTGATGCAGATCCGCACGACGGCTTCGGGAGGCGGTCGCAAGCAAAGCGCTGCCGTGGACGCGACGCTCGCCGCGCTCAAGAGCGCCCGCGCCCCGCTCCTGCTTTTTGGCAAAGGGTGCCATGAGGTGCGTACACAGGCCTGCGCGCTCGTGCGTGCACTCGACATCCCTGCCACCACGACCTTGCAGGGCAAAGGCACCCTCGATGCCTCCATCCCGCTCGCATTCGGTATCCTTGGAACCGCCGGTTCTCTGCGCGCCAACACATATCTGCGCGAAGTGTGCGACCTCGTGATTGCTATTGGCACTTCTCTCGGGGAGTTCACGCTCGATGGCTTTGCTCCCGACTTTGTCATGAGCAAGAAAGTACTGCGAATTGACATCGACGATCGAGAATTTGATAAGGCGCCTTTTGTGACGCAGTCTTTTGCCGCGGATGCGGGTGACTACCTTGTGCGCCTCCTGGAAGAAGTGGAAACGCGGGCTGTACGAGCAAGTGCGGCCGAAGTGGCCAGGTGGTGTGCATTGGAGATCCCCCTGCGCAAACCCGTCTTGCGTGACAAGGATCGCGGCGACGCAGTGGCTCCCATGGACGTTATCGCGCTGCTTGAAGAACTCTGCGACGATCGCACCGTGTTCATCGCCGATTCGGGCAACGCGGCGGTGTGGGCGGCGCACTACCTGCATCTCAAACCGGGACAGGAATTCCACATCGACATCAATCTCGCGAGCATGGGCAGCGGCCTCCTCTCGTCGCTTGGCCACGCGTTCGCACGAACAGGCAAGCGTGTGGTGTGCATCGCCGGCGACGGTTCATTCCTGATGAACGGCATCGACATCTCGACCGCCGCCGATCATGCGCTCGACGTGGTATGGATCATCCTCAACGATGGCAAGCTTGGCATGGTGGTACAGGGTGACTCGGCGCGCTACGGCGCCACGGTTGCATCGACGTTCGTGAACCACGATGTGGAAAAACTCGCACTCGCCTGCGGTGCGCGTTCGGTGCGTGTCACCACAGCGGAGCAGCTGCGAACGGAGTTGCGCACAGAGCTGAGCAGGGATCTGAGCAGGGATCTGAGCAGGGATCTGAGCAGGGATCTGAGCAGGGAGCTGAGCAGGGAGCTGAGCTGTGCCATAGGCACCCCGACGCGTGTGCCCACGGGGCCACTTGTTCTTGATGTCATTGTAAACGACGATTACTTGCCCGCGGTGTACTCGCGTTCGCAGAAACCTGTGGAGCGCGCGCAGTCGCGAGATCTGGCCGTCTCGTAAAAGGGATTTTTCGCGCCCATATGCTGACCTGGGAAGGGCGTTCTCGAGACACTGCCTGGTTCTCATTCATTCGCGATGAGTGGGACAAAAAACGTCCGGCCATCGTTGAGCGCCTGCGGGCGAAAAGAGAAGCCGCTCTGCGGTGATGTTCCGTGAGCGTTTCCACACGGTCACCGCACGAACTGAACAAGTCCCAGGGAAAGTCCCGACGCGCGAAACGGTGACAGGAGCCAGCCGTAGTCAATGCGAACGGTGAGTTCGCTGATGTCCGGAAAGAGCAGGTGGACGCCGCCGCCGACGCTGTGCGCTGCGCCGCTCGGGCGGTAGGCCGACTTCTGTTGTGTGCGCGTGCGGCCCGTGTCACCGGCATCGGTGAACAAAACGCCTTGCCAGTCGGCGTAACGCTGCCGCGCGACAATGTAACGGAACTCCGTGTTGAGTTGCCACAGCGTGAGCCCGCGAAAAACGTCGTTGGGCAACCCGCGCACGTGGAAAAGTCCACCGAGCATGTCCTCGTCGCCCGCGTTGTTGGAGTGGCGTTCGGTCCATTCGTAACGCACGGCGAGAAGTCCGTTGGGAGGAAAGCCTCGGAAGTGACGCGCCGTAATAAAATGTTCGCGAAATCTCTTTGACTCACCACCCAGGGGTTCGCCCTGTGTGTAGCGGTATATGACGCTCGTTCCGTTTGCCAGATACCCGTCGAAATCCACGCGTCCGAATTGGATCTCCGCTGAAGCGTAGAGGCGCTGCGTGCGATCGGGTGGCACGCGGTCCGAGAGCGTGTTCACGTCCTTCGCTTCCGGAGAGAGCTCCTGCTCGCTGAAACTCCATTTTGAGTAGCGCAGCCCGATGCCTGGAAACAGCAAAGGAACATACTTGATGTCGAGATCAAGGGGGCGTCGCACGGTGAGCCCGAACGTGTCCTGGTGCGACGTGTACCCACCAAGCAGATCCCTTTTCGTGTCGTAGGTACGTATTTCGTTGTTTTTTTCTTCGAGCCAGAAATACGGTGTCACTTCCAAGCCACTGTCCAGGAAATCCGGATGCTTTATCTGACCCATCCACGTGTTCGTGCCATCGAGGTATTGGTATGTCAGGTAGCTGGCCGCTCCGTGGCCAAACAGGTTCGCTTCCACGATGCCCGCGAGGATGAGCACACTGCCGCCGCCCGTTGAAAAGAGCAGGACGGGGATGGTCGTCCAGAGCTCTTCCACTGCGATGCGAATGACGACGCCCTGTTCGCCCGCCGATTCAAAAACCACCTTGATGGACTTGAACAGCTTTGTGTTCTTCATATTCTGCACGGAGCGCGTGATGTCGCCCTGCGCGAGCAGGCGGCCTGTCTCCACCGTGAGAAGGTGGCGCAGAAACGAGGTGCGGGTCTTCGCATTGCCGCTGATGTCGATGCTCGTGATGCTCTTTCCAAGGTACGCGGTGGCGGTGGCCTCGGGGTCGGCATCCGTGTCGGCATCCGTTTCGACAATGGGGATGGCTTCGGTGTTCTTTGCTCCGGCCGTCGGGACCGTGGGGATCGCCGGAAGCGCCGTCTTGTCTGGTACGACTGGCGTGGCTGATGCCGGTAGGCCGCACAGGACCTCACCCGAAAAAACCGTTAAAAGAAGTGTGAAAGCGAAAGGTCTTGAGCGCATGGCAGGGAATCTAGCATGGCGTTGGCGAAAATCGCAAAAGGCGCGCGCCTCGCCAGCACCGGGTTTTCCGGTGAACGCCAAAACTTGACGCGCGACCGGCAAAACCCGCCTCAAGGCCGCTGCGGCTCTGTGTTACTTTCGAGCGAGTCAAGGAGGTCACCCCATGTCGATTTCGAACGTGAAGAACCCCACGATCCCAGGTGCGCCCACCGCGCCCAAGAACGCAGCCAGCGCCGCTTCCGCTGGCGCCTCCTCGGAAGCAGCCAAGACGCAGGGCGCAGCGGCAACGTCCGCGGCCGCTCCCACACGCGCGGCAGCCGCAGGCGGGTATGCAAAAACCGCGGCCACGCCGACGACAAAAGAGGCGGCGGCCGTGAGCATTTCGCCACGGGCCAAAGAGATGAGCCTTGCGCGCGCGGTGGTCGATTCCACCCCTGATGTGCGCGAAGACAAGGTCGACAAGTACAAGAAACTCATCGCGAGCGGTGAGTACAAGCCTGACGCCGGCAAGATAGCCGACGGCATGTTGAACGAAGCCATCAAGGACGAAATGGCGAAGGCGCCTGACGCCACGCTGGAGTGACCCGCCCATGGAAGAGCTCCTGAAGCTGCTCACAGGATTTCAGGATTGCCTTTTTCATCAGATGCAGATTTTCGAAGAACTCCTTCCGGTCCTTGACCGTGAGGAAGAGCTCGTGCTGCGTTTTGATGTGGGGGAATTCGAACGCCTCGTCGTGGAAAAAGATCAGATCGTGCGCCGCGCGCAGGCAGTGGAGGAGAGGCGCCTCGGCCTGCTCCGCAGGATCTGTTTCCTCATCGCTTACGACGCCCGTGGAGAGCTGCCTTCCTTGCGCACCTTCCTCACCGTGTTCGAAAGTTACGTTGCCAACGTGCAAGCACTCCTTGAGGCGACCGTGCGGGACTCGCTGTCTGCGCGCTCCGCGGAGCTGCGCACGCTTTCTGATCGCTACCTGGGCCTTTTCCAGGCGGCCGCGCCGCGCATCCGGCGCAATCAGACGGTGTTGACAAAGATGGCACACAACTTTGAACGCTCGCTTGCCATTCTGCGCAGCGAGGCCTCCATCGAACACAACTACGATGCCGCCGGAAGATCGCAGGCTGCGGGCGGCGGTCTGCGGCACAACTCTTTCGTCCGTGTCAAAGCGTGACGCCGTGACGCCCTACGCCCCTCGCTGAGGATCATAAAGGAACACGTCGCCGATGGCCGCCACGCTCAACCATATCCTCAACATGGGCTCGGAGTCGCTGCACAACAGCCGTGTGGGCGTCGACGTCACGGGCCACAACATTGCCAATGCGCACACACCCGGCTTCTCGCGCCAGCGCGTGAACCTCGAAGCGCGCACGCCGGTGCAGTACGGACCACACGTCCTCGGCCAGGGTGCAAAGATCCAGACCATCGAGCGTACGCACGACAAGTTCATCGAAGCGCAGTGGCGCAAGGAGATGCAGACGCAGGGCGCGAACAGGGGCGAAGCCGACGGGCTCGAGCGCCTGGAGTCGCTCTTTTCGCCCGAGATGACCTCCACTATTCGCGACAGGCTCACCGGATTTACCAATGCATTGCGCGAATTTTCAAACTATCCCGAAGAGTCCGCGGTGCGAGCGAACCTTGTGGAGTCGGGCGCGGCGCTCACGCAGTCCATCAATGCGACGCACGCGGGTGTGGTGGAGGTCCAGAATGACGTTTCAAGCGAAATCGAGGGCGAAACCAAAATCATCAACGAAAAACTGATCGAGATAGCCTCGCTCAATCAGTCGATCAAAGAGCTTGAAGCCAATCCGACGAGCCGGGCGAACGACCTGGAAGACAGACGCGACCTCGCCGTGCGCGATCTGTCAAAGCTCATCGACACGCAGTGCTACAAGGATGAAAACGATCAGCTCACCGTGCGCGGTCCCGGAGGCGCGTTGCTGGTGGAGGGCACGCACGCTTCGTCATTCGTGATGGAAGAGAAGCTCGACAAAGGGCTTTATCCCCGCCTGGTGTTGCGCGACGCATTTGGCCAGAGCACCCGCGACCTCACCACCAATGTGAAGCAAGGACGCCTGGCTGGGCTCATCAAGGTCCGCGATGGGCATGCGCAGGACCTGCGTGACAACGTCAACCAGCTTGCCTCGTGGCTCTCGGATTCGTTCAACTCCGTGCACCGGGAAGGCTACGGATCGGGCGATTACAGCCGCATGAAGGGACGCTCCTTTTTTGAAGGCCACGACATTCAGGGCGAGCCTGCCTACACGATCCGCGTGAGCACACTTCTGCAGAACGAACCCGACGCGCTCGCCTCGGGCCTCACGCCCGATGCGCAAGGTGACAACGTCATCGCGAACCGGTTGCTCAAGGTGTTTTCGAATCCCGTGTCCGGGGACAAAGGGCTGACGCTCGCACAGCACTACGACACCGTGGTGAGCAAGCTCGGCATGGACACTCTGCATGCGAAGGAGGCCACCAAGGCTTCCGACATAGTGGTGGCGCAGATTGAGGCCCAGCGTGAAGGAGTGGCGGGCGTCTCGCTCGACGAGGAGGCCGCGAACCTGCTGAAGTACCAGCACCTGTTCACGGCAAGTTCGCGCATCATCACGACGGCAGACGAGATGTTCCGCACCGTGCTCGACTTGAAGAGGTAAGAGGTAACAGATGAGTGGACGCATTTCGGAGCGCATGCGTTTTGGAACCACCGCGAACCGCATCGCACAGGTGCGGCTCACAGCCGACGACATTCAGGAAACCGCGATCTCAGGCCGCCGCCTGCGCAACCTGAGCACCGATCCGGTTTCCGCCGTGCGGGTGCTCCGCAACCGCAACAAGCTCGAAAACGCGCAGCAGTTCAAGCGCACCATAGACTACGCCAAGGGTTACATGCAGAAGACCGAGGATGCCCTGCGCGGCATCGGCGATGCGCTCATCCGCGCGAAGGAACTCGCCGTGCAGCAGGTGAACGGCACGTGGGATGCGCAGACGCGCGAAATCGTATCGGCGGAAGTGCGCAACCTTGGCGATCAGGTGGTGCAGCTTGGCAACAGCACCTATGGCGACAAATACGTCTTCGGTGGATTCCGCAATGGAACGCCCCCTATCGCGCCGGATGGGACCTTCGGTGGAGACGACGGGCTCATGTTCCTGCAGGTGGACGAGGACAGCTTCCGCCCGGTGAACGTGAGCGGCCGTGAAGTGTTCGACTCTCCCCCGGAACACGAAGACACAAAACCGAATCTGGTGACGACTTTGCGCGGCATGTACCTGGCCCTGCAAAACAACGACGTGGACGGCATACGCAAGGCGATGGTGCGCATCGATGAAGTGACCAACTCCGTCATCAAAAACACGGCTCTCCTCGGCTCGCGCCAGCTTGCGGTGGACGACGTGGCGTTTCGACTCGAGCGAAGCGAGGAGATGATGCAGTCAGACAACAACAAACTCGAAGGCGCGGATCCCATTTCGTCGGCTATGGATCTCAAGCGCGCCGAGGGCGCCATGAACTTCACGCTCAAATCGAGTTCCGACATTCTTGCGCCGACGCTACTGCAGTTCCTCAAGTGATGGTCGCGCTCATCCCTCGCGAAACTGTGGATGCGAAAGGATCGCTTCGCGGATTTCAATGCGGGCTGCTTCGGGTTCATCATCGAGATAGGCGGCTTGTGACGTGAGGAACGTGTCGCGCCAGCGTGCGGGCAGGGGCGACGTGAGATCTTCGATCCGGCACGCGGCGATGGTCGAATTCTTCTTCATGCCGGAAGGCTCGCCAAGGCCCAGAAAAAAGCCAGCAGCTGCCATGGTTGCACGGCCGCGTGTGGCGCTCGTGTAGCTGTAGAGGCACGCCCTCTCGGAGGAGCGCGCACGGAGATTCCGCATGGCCTCCAGGTGCCAGAGCCACGGGTGCGACGACGGTGAAAAGAAATCAAAGAAAATGACGTCCGCGAGGGGAAGATCCCAGGCGCCGCCAGCTTCCGGTGCCCGAATGGTGTCGCGATAATCGCCTGCCACGAAACGCCAGGTCGCCAGGCGCCCATCGGGGCTGCGCGTTTCCACCATATCGCGTGAAATCATCGCATCAAGCAGGGCTGCATGAGGGGCCGCATAGGGATGATCGTCAAGCTGGGAGCGCAGCAACTCCAGCCCCGACTTTTCCAGGTCAAAGCTCACCACGTCGAGACGGGTGAGTGCCGTGTTGGCAAAAAATGCCTCAAACGCCGCCAGCAATTGCGCTCCGCACCCAAGGCCAAGGTCGTACACCACCACGTTTCCGCGCGCGCGCGGCAAACCCGAAGGCTCGACGTAGAGTGTCCAGGCTTCTTTCCACGGTCCCACCTGTCCATGTAGGATTTCACCGGTGGCCACGTGCCGGAATGTCTTCACCCCACTCGCTGTTTCGCACGGCTCGTACTGGTTGCCTTCCTCGCTCGAAAATGTCCGTTGGCATCGACTTTGCAAGACCATCCTCCGTCCGCCGCGGTGGCGGGTGTTTGTCATGTCACGTTGAACAGGGATGTCCCATGAGTTTGCTCCCCGTGTCGCGCCGCTTTCCAGCGTCCGCCCTTTTTATCGAATCCAATGGATTCGAGTACGTTCTCCGTCCACTTGCCGTGACCGATGCACCTGGGCTCGTGGAGGCCATCAGCGAGAGCCTTACGGAGCTCAAACGATTCATGACCTGGGCGCATATTCCGCAGACGGTTGAATCGCAAGTGGAACGTATCGGGCGAGCACTTTCACCAGGCCTGTCGGGCGCGGACCTGCCGTTGGGCCTTTTTACGGCGCGGGGCAATCGCTTCCTGGCCACGGCCGGGCTCTTTCCTTGCGCACGGCTCAACCCCAATGCACTTGAAGTGGGTTATTGGGTGCGCACGTCGGAGGCGGGTCGTGGGCTCGCCACCCTCAGTGCGCAGGCGTTGATCGTTTATGCCTTCGAGGCACTCGAAGTCGATCGCATCGTGATCGGCCATGATCCACAAAACGACGCGAGCCGCCGTGTGGTCGAGAAATGCGGCTTCGTTTTCGAGGGCATCTTGCGCAATGCGTTGGCGCGTCCGAGCGACGATGCTGTGGCCGCAGGACTTTCGCCAGCGCGGCATTTTCCGCACTACGCGTTGATTCCAGAGGATCGTGCGGTCCTCTCCTGGTACGGACCGCTGCGTGACCGCATCCGTGTGGCAGACGTTTTGGGTGAAGACAGGGGCTTTGCCTGGAGGGTGGGGACGCAGGGTTCGTAAGTGGACCTGAAAAGCTCGGGGTTCTCTCTTTCCCTATTCTGAGAATAGGGTATCAATAAGCGGACCGGCGGCTCGCAGCCGCCCGTACTGCAAGGAGACCCTATGCCTCCGGGTGGCCAAGCCTCTCCCATTCTCGTTCAAAATCTGCGTTTTTCCTATGCCTCGGGTCCCGCCGTGCTGGACATCGAAGCTTTTCATGTCGACCCTGGCGAGCGCGTTTTTCTCCACGGGCCAAGCGGTAGCGGAAAAACCACGCTGCTCGGCCTCGTGGCTGGCGTGCTGGATGGTGCCGTGGGTGAACTGCGGGTGCTTGGCCGTGATTTCGCCAAGGAGCGCTCAAGCGCCCGCGACACATTCCGCGGCGACCATATCGGCTACATTTTCCAGATGTTCAACCTCATCCCGTACCTCAGCGTGTCTGAAAACGTGCTGCTGCCCGTTCGTATGAGCCGCGTGCGGCGCGAACGTCTTGGTGGGCGCGATGCGGTGGGTGAGGCGCGCAGGCTGTGCGAGGCGCTCGGCATTGGCGGCCTGTTCGGCAA
>Ga0163152_10003633_pt1 | contig 19872 bp, 20 predicted proteins | sample OliLakLV19MP8IB2_FD_148635 | JGI IMG/M metagenome (GOLD analysis project Ga0163152, IMG submission 148635) | Freshwater microbial mat bacterial communities from Lake Vanda, McMurdo Dry Valleys, Antarctica - Oligotrophic Lake LV.19.MP8.IB-2 | ecosystem: Environmental > Aquatic > Freshwater >...
CATCGTGTCGCTTGCCGGTCCCGCGCTGATGCTCGCAATGTCTGCGGGTGTCGACAACGGATCGGCCTGGGTGGGCGAGGGACGGTCGATGATGCGCCTCACGATCGCCCTGGCGGCCCTTGCTGTCGCCGTTGTCGGAACGAGCATGTTCGTCGGCGCGATGCACAGATTTGCGACTGACCCACCCGGCAGTCAGTACGATTCACGCCTCGCGCGGTTGTGGCGGGCGTTCTTGTCGCATGATTAGGGCCATGAAACTGATGTCCGGGTTCATCTGTGTTCTGGCCTTGATGGCGCCCGCTGCCGCATTCGCCCAGGCTGATGCCGAGGGGTCCAAGGACCACCCCGTTGTTCCGCGTCTGGCCGGCGGTCAGTATTACGTCTCCGCCTACGAGGCGCGGGATTTTGGCGCCGGTGATTTCTACTTCAAAGACGACGAACATCGCGTGGAGGGGAAGTTCACCAAGATCGAATATTGGATCAAGGACAACGCCAAGCCGTTTTCCGGCGTCGAGATCGGGCGCAACTACCAGAAGGCTGTTGCCGGGAAAAAGGGCGAGACGTTGTACTTCAGCGTCGACAACTCCGGCGGCACCGCCACCTTCCGCGTCGACTTGGACGGCACCCGGGTGTGGATCGGCCTCAGGGTGTCCAACGACGGCGAGGTCTACGAACTGACCATCGTCGAAGAGACGGTGATGAAGCAGAGCGTGGAATTGAATGCGGGCGCGATGGCCGCTGAGTTGACCAAGTCCGGCCGCGTGACCCTCAGAGGGATTCTGTTTGATGTCGGACTCGCGACGATCCGCGACACGTCAGCCGCGCTGCTCGCCGAGGTGGCAGCACTCCTGAAGGCCGAGCCCACACTCGCCCTTGAGGTGGTGGGGCACACGGATAACACGGGAACCGCCGCCGGCAACCTCACCCTTTCCCGTCAGCGCGCCGAGGCCGTCAAGGCGTGGCTCGTCAAAAATCACGCGATCGATCCGGCCCGCCTCACGACCAGCGGCCGCGGTGACACGGTGCCAGTCGCCGACAACACGACCGATGCCAGCCGCACGCAGAATCGCCGCGTCGAACTGGTCAAGCGGTGACGCCATCACCGGCGCCACGGTTCGGGGAGCTTCGGCGGAGGCTCGCACGCACACCCGGCACCGGCCAGCCGGAACCCCAGCAGCAACATCAGCGACTTGTGTTTCAGGCTCGCATTCGACGGAGCATCTCGAATCACGTTACGCAGGCCGTGCACGTACCGGCCATCGAGTGACAAGCGCCCACGATGGAGGCTGGCACCGACCACAACCGACACGTCGACATCGGCCAACGACTCCCGACGTGACAGCCAGATCTCGTCTGGTGCCATCCCAGGGCGAACAACACCACTGCAGCTCAGCCGGAAGCTGACGCGGGTCCCGGACGTTGATATTGGCGAGTGTCAGGCCACCCTTGACGCCAAATTCCTGTGCATCGACGACACTCGGCAGGAGGAGAAACGCACTCAACAGGAGCCGTCCAGGAACACGAAGAATTCCGTGTAGACGAAGACCCATAAACACCTGCCAGACGATGCTGCAAGGGTAGCGCCGGGCGACTCAGGCACAATAGACCCCCAATGCACGTGCTGGTGGTGGAAGACGACGGGAAAACCGCGCAGTGGCTGCGGCTGTATCTCGAGCAGGACGGGCTGCGCGTGTCGACGGTTGCGGACGGCCCGGCAGCGCTGGCCGCATTCGACACCGATCGCCCGGACTTGGTGCTGCTCGATGTGATGATTCCCGGCATGAATGGCTTTGACGTCTGCAGGGCGATCCGGGTGGGGGCACGGACGCCGATTATCCTCATCACCGCGCGCGCGGCCGAAGACGATCGGCTGCGGGGATTTGATGCAGGCGCGGATGATTACATCACCAAGCCGTTCAGTCCTCGGGAGGTCGTCGCACGGGTTCGTGCCGTCCTGCGACGCGCGCAACCCAACTCGGACACTGCCGACAGCGCCTCGATTGTGCTCGGGAGCCTGACGCTGCGGCCCGATGCGTTGGTGATGGAAGTCGGGGCCACGTCGGTGAAGCTGACGCCGGTGGAGTCCCGATTGTTGGCCGTGATGCTCGGCGTCCCGGGTCGCGGCTGGACCCGCGCGCAGTTGGTCGCTCGGGTGATGGGACACGACTTCGACGGCAATGAACGGACGATCGATGTCCACGTCAAGAACGTGCGACGCAAACTCGACGGCTTGCCACAGACGCCGACATTGCCTCGAATCGAAACCGCGCACGGATTGGGATACCGGCTGACATGCGAAGTCTGACGACGCGATTTTTTGTCGGTCTGGTGCTGGTGTCGGTGGCCGCTCTGGCGCTGGGGACGTGGTGGGTCCAGCGGACGGTCGCGCAGCAGTTCGGCCGTCAGCTCGTGGTGGAGCAGACCCGTGAGGTGATTGATGGGCAGGTCGTTGAGCGCGAAACGCGGCGGGAACTGCCTGGCGACGGACCGGTCGTGAGTGAAGAAATCCGTGGCGTGGATGTCGCACGGCTCAATCGCCGACTCCTGATCGCATTCTCCGTCGAGGTCATCGGGGCCGCACTGGTGACCGCGCTGATGGCCCGTCTCGTACTCGGCCCCATTCACGCCCTGCGGCTGGCCGTTGACCAGATGGCTGCGGGGACCTCAACTGCACGCGTCGCGGTGACCGGCAACGACGAGCTGACCGCGCTCGGGCGCGCATTCAACTCGATGGCCGATGCCCTCGCAAGTCAGGAGCAGCTCAAGCGCGATCTCACCAACGACATCGCGCACGAGCTTCGCACGCCGCTCACCGATCTCCGCTGCCATCTCGAAGCGTTGCAGGATCACGTGGTGGAGGTCACACCAGAGACGTTGGCCACGCTGCATGCGGAGGTCAGCCACCTGCAACGCCTCGTGGAGGACCTGGGCGAGCTCGCGCGCGCAGATGCCCGGCAGCTTCCACTGGAACCGGAAGCCGTCGTGGTGGCCGACGTGGTCGACCATCTCGTGAAACAAGCCGCACCTCGAGCCGGCGCACTCGGCGTGGCGCTGGCGATCGGAGCGGTGGATCCCGAGGCGCGGGCGTGGGTGGATCGAGGACGGTTGCAGCAAGTTGTCGGCAATCTGCTCGACAACGCGCTGGCGCACACACCCGCCGGCGGCACAATTGCCCTCGAAGTGCGGGCGGTCCCGGACGGAATCGCGATCAGCGTCCGCGACGCTGGGCCCGGCATTCCCGCAGACCACCTGCCGCACATCTTTGATCGCTTTTATCGCGTGGATGCCTCGCGCTCAAGAACCACCGGCGGTGTCGGCCTGGGTCTCGCGATTGCACGCCAGTTCGTGGAAGCCAGTGGTGGGCGCATCTCGGTGGACAGTCCCTCGAGTGGTGGCGCCGTGTTCACAGTGGTGATTCCGGCCTTCATAATTCCTTCATAACCTCGGCGTATGTTCGGACGCATGATTCGACACGTGTCTGCCCTGACTGTTGCGGTGTTGCTGGCCATCACTGCGGTCGTTGCGCAACCTGCCGCGCTCCGCCCTGGCGAGGTGTCGCAAGGTGAAGCGGCGCGCCGCATTGACGACTATCTGACCCGGCTGGTTCCGCATGGGTTTTCGGGAGCTGTGCTGGCGGCGGCGGACGGGAAAGTCGTTCTCAAGCGGGCGTACGGCTTTGCCAATCGCGCAGCCAATCAGCTGTACACCGTCGACATGGTGGCGAGTATCGGCTCAGTGTCGAAGCAGTTCACCGGTGCGGCAATTGTGAAACTCGAGATGATGGGCAAACTCAAGACGAGTGATCCCATTTCGAAGTACCTGCCCGGCGTACCAGACGACAAACGAGACATCACGATTCATCAACTGCTCACGCACACGGTCGGCGTTTCCGGCGATCTGGGCGGCCGCGACGCGGACCCGATCGAGCGCGATGTGCTGGTGGCGCGCGTGCTCGCGCAGCCACTGGTGCGCAAACCGGGTGAAGGATTCGAATATTCCAATGAAGGCTATTCGCTCGCCGGCGCGATCGTGGAGCGCGCTGGGTTGACACCCGGCGGCGGTCGGTTCGTGAATTCGAGCGCGTTGAGCTTCTCGGCACCGGCAACGTCCAGGGTGATCCCGCAGTGACGGTGCGTCTCAAGTTCGCGCGTGGAGGCCCGGTGCTGCAGTACATCTGGGGACCTCGACGATTGGTCGGCTTCCGCGCGGTGCCGGTGACGCCCGTCGCCCTGACCGCCGAGTCAGCGCAGAGTTGGGCGTACCTCAACTATCGTCTCCCACAGCTCATCCCGGTGGCGTTTGGCCCGGGCGGCACACTGACGGTGACCTCGCCCGTCGGCACGATCACCGCCAAGCGATAGGTCGCGTCACCGCAATATGCGAATCGCCTGGAGTGTGCGTGACTGGGCACCATCGCGCTCGGCGGTGAGTTCGATCAGATAGTCGGCTGAGGCGAAGGACGCCAAGCTCAAGTCGAGGCGTACCCGCACGCCGTCCGGTGTGTCGTCGGTGGTGACGGGCGGCGCAAAGTTCAACGGTTCCCCGCTGGTCTGCAGCAGCCGTGCGCGCACGGTGTACGGCGTGCCCCCACCGGGCAGCAGCCACTCCGCGCGCAGGCGTTCGGTGCGCCAAAACTGCGGGTCGGCCACGGGTCTGAACGGTGCCGCCGGCTGCGGCAGTGCGCGATACAGCAGCGGTTCTCCAAACACCGATTCGTCGTCGGCCGCCACTCTCACGTGGTCCTCAATTGCGTCATCCGGTTGCGTGATACGTGCGCGGACCTGCCAGGGACCCTGGTGATTTGAAGGCAGGAGCAGCCGCACCTCCGCGCCGCGCGTTCCAGCCGCCATCGTCGTTCGACCCGACATCGTCTGTCCTTGTTGGTCCGTGGCGTTCACTTCGACCTCGCCACCATTGCGCCATCGAGTGGCAGCGGAGGTCTGGGGAATCTCGACAGCGATGGCGAGGATTTGTCCGTGAACGGCGCCGTGCACGTGCAGTTCCGCATCCGCGCGTACTCGGGCAAGAACGTTCATGGCCGATTCTTCCGCGGTAGGCCCGACGGGGCGTGGGGGCGCATCGGCCGCGGCTCGCATGGCCGCGATGTCCTCGGCGCTTGGGGCCCGATATTCGTAGCGGGCGCGTACCGCCTTGCCGGTGGACTTCAGTTTCACGCGAAGGCGTCGCAGACGGCCGTCCCATTTGGTGTTGGTCGTGTAGTAGCCCAGCGCGTAGTACGCCGACATGTCATTGGCGATCCGCCTGAAGCCCTCCTTGATGCCGTTGGTGTTGACGACGGCCAGACCACCAGTCTCGCTGGCCAACTGACTCAAGTACGAACTGGCCCAGTTCACATTCATCGTCAGACCCGCCGGGCTGATCGGATTGACGGCGACATTCATGCGGCGCGCGAGTTTGATCAGGTCCTGGAAGCGTTGCGGATGTGGCTCGGGAATGCCGGACGCGAGCATCTGGCAGGCACCCGCGCTGTTGTAGTCCGGCTGATAGATACCTGACGCCAAGCCCCCAGCGCCAGGCAATGGACGACCTGATGGCGGTGGAGCCCCCCGACTGCCGCCGATCGCCGGCGGCATCCCTCGACGGCGACTGAACGACTCCACCCCAGGCATACTCTCGGTCACAAGGATGATGCTCTTCCGTTCATCCCGAATCGTGCCCAGGATCTTGATGAGACCTTCCAGATCTCGATACAAGTTGTCGGTGCGCCAATTTTCGACCAGCCCGAAGCCGGCCTGTCCGAAACAGGTGAGGAGTTTTTGTTCCACCGGATCCATGCTGACCGGATCCTGGTGGTTGTGGATCTGGAGGAACTGACCGACCATCGCCTGCATGCTCGGCGTGAATTGTCCAAGCACCAGATCGCTGGCCTCGTGATTGGGGAGGAGGATGCCGAAGAGATCGCGGGGGCCGATTTCCCTGGTCAACAGGTCGATGAGCGGCTGTCGCACATAGTGCGCGTTGTTCCACGTGAGGCGGTCCAGATAGACCACGACCACCCGGTACCGTGGGTCGGCGGCGAGCCGGAACGATTCGTTCTGGTCGCGCGGGTCGGGCCGCTCGGAGCCCGGGCTCCACCGTTCGTACTCGATAAATTCAGAAGTGTCGATCTGCTGTGTCGCACCGTCTTCCGTCAGCTCGAAGTCGGCCGCCGTGAGTCCGCGAAGGACCGCGCCGTCGGTGTCGGTGGGATACGCGTCGACGCGGACAAAATGGCTGTCCGCTCGAAACACCGGCAACTGTCGTTCTGGCAGCTGTCGTTGGGATACCACCTGCGCGTCAGGGAAGGCCGCGTACAGACTGGCGATCAGAAGGGCGATCGCCACTGAGGCTCGGACGAGCGGAACGCGGTTGCTTACCATGCGGACACCTGCACGACGCGGACGGCGGAGCTGGCCCGGCCATCTTATGCCACGACCCGCCATCGCGTCTCGCGGTGTGACGCAGTCGGTGGAACCCCATGGTCCCCATGTTTCAAAAAACCTGGCAGGCTCCGTGCCTCTGCGTCTCCCTGTGAAGAATCAACGCGCTCGTCAGCGCTGCACACCTGCCGGCGTCACAGGCGTGGACGCCTTGGCGTCGGCACTGCGTTTGTCCGCCACACCGTAGATCGCGCCGGTGTTTGGATGCACCCAGATCGACTGCGCAGACCCCTGCGTCCCGCCCATGCGCGCATCGTGGCCAAGCGCCTTCAGCGCCGCGAGCACATCCTCGGATACACCATTCGCCTCAATCGACAGGCGATCGGGCAGCCACTGGTGATGCATGCGCGGCGCGTCCACCGCCTCGCGGCCGTTGAGGCCCCACGCCGTCACGCCAAGCACCACATCCAGCGACGTGTTGATGATCGTGCGTCCACCCGGGGATCCCGTCACGAGCACCAGGCGGCCGGAGCGCGCCACGATGACGGGCGTCATGGAACTGAGCATCCGCTTGCCGGGCGCGATCAAATTCGCCGGTGTGCCGATGTCGCCGGTGAGGTTGGTCGTGCCGGGCGTTTTGTTGAAGTCGCCCATCTCGTTGTTGAGCAGGAACCCGGTCCCCGGAATCACAAGGTGTGACCCGTAGCCGCCCTCAAGCGTGTAGGTCAGCGACACCGCCATGCCGGACCGATCCGCGACCGAGAAGTGTGTGGTCTCGTCCGATTCCTCCCTTGGGAGCGTGACGATGTCTTTGCCCAGTTCGGTTGAACTCGTGGCGCGCTTGCGATCGATGGTCGAGGTGAGCTCGCGGGCATAGGGCTTCGAGATCAGGCGCGCGACCGGGATCTCTGAAAAGTCGGGATCACCCAGGTGACGCGCACGGTCGAGAAATGCTCGACGCCGGGCTTCCGTCGTGAGGTGGATCGCCTCAGGGGACAGCCGTGGGAGCTTCTGAATGTCCAGCGCCTCAAGCATGTTGAGCATCGCAATGAGCGCCGTGCCCCCGGAGCTGGGCGGCGGCATGGAGATGATGTCGTACCCGAGGAACGTACCGCGCACCGGCTGGCGTTCCTTGGCCTGATACGCGGCGAGGTCAGCCTTGGTGATCAGTCCACCGTTGGCGGCCATCGCCTTGTCAATCGTGTCGGCAATCCAGCCTGTGTAAAACGCGTCAGGGCCGTCGGTCGCAATCGCGGCCAGCGTCTTTGCGAGATCACCGAGGACGATCGTGTCGCCGGCGGTCCAGGGCTTGCCGTCGGGCCTGCCGTACGCCGCGACCGATCCCGGGAACGCTTTCATCGGACCCGCCACTTCACGGTTCAGTCCATTGGCCAGTGAGGCCGACACCGTAAAACCGCTGCGAGCCAGATCGGCCGACGGCATCACCACGTCGCGCCACGGCAACTTGCCGAACCGCGCGTGCGCCATCGCGAGGCCACGCACCGTGCCGGGCACACCAGGCGCGAGGTACCCCGCGTTGGTCAGGCTGCGAACGATGTTCCCCTGCCCGTCCAGATACATTGTCGGCGTCGACTTTCCAGGCGCCTTCTCTCGGAAGTCGAATGTCGTCGCCGTGCCATCAGCCAGGCGCACGATCATGAATCCGCCGCCCCCAATGTTGCCGGCGGTGGGATAGGTCACGGCCATCGCGAACGCCGTGGCCACTGCAGCGTCCACCGCCGTGCCGCCACGGGCGAGCACCGAGGCTCCGATGTCAGATGCAATGTCGGACGAAGAGACGACCACACCATCTTTTGAAAAGACGCCGAGATCGGCGGGTGTCTGGGTGGAGACCGACGTCGTTAATGTAGCGACTACGGCAAGGGCAGCCAGGGTGCGGAGTGTCATGGGGGCAAGGGTAACCCAATTTGGATGGAGAGATGAGGGGATGGGGATTATGATTTGCCGCATGAGATTTCGAATCGCAGTCCTGCTCACCGGGTTCGCCGGTGCCATCGTCGTGGCACAGGCGACCACCGCCCAGTCGGGCCCCAGGGACGCGGCCGTGGACAAAGTGTTTGCCGCGTGGAATACGGCCACGCCCGGATGTGCCATTGGCATCGCCGAAAATGGCGTTCCGGTCCTGGAACGTGCGTACGGCATGGCGGACCTTGAGCACTCGGCTCCCAACACGCCGGACACGATTTTCGAAGCCGGATCGGTCTCCAAACAATTCACGGCCGCCGCGATGATTCTCCTCGTCCGCGATGGCAAGGTGTCGCTCGATGACGATGTGCGGAAGTACGTGCCGGAGTTGCCGGTGTATCAGGCGCCGGTCACGATTCGGCAGATGTTGTCGCACACCAGTGGTCTGCGCGACTGGGGAAATCTTGCGGGCATTGCGGGCATGCCGCGCGGCAGCCGGGTCTATACCCATGGTCACGTGGTTGATCTGTTGAGTCGTCAGACCGCCCTCAATTTTGCACCGGGCACCCGGTGGTCGTACAGCAACTCCGGCTACAACCTGGCGGCCGTCGTGATCGCGCGTGTGAGCGGGATGTCCTTCGCGGAGTTCAGCCGGACACGGCTATTCCAGCCTCTCGGCCTGACGAAGACGTCGTGGCGCGATGACTACACGCGCCTCGTGCCCGGCCGTGCGGTCGGATACGGCATGTCCTTCGGACGTTTCGCGCAGGACATGCCGTTTGAAAACGTCCACGGCAACGGCGGTCTGCTGACGACCGTTGGCGATCTGCTCAAGTGGCAGGCGGCCCTGGCCTCAGGCACGCTCCAGGGCGCCGTCGTCGCCGACGCGCAGCAGGCAGTCGTGACACTTCCGGATGGACGCGAATTGCACTACGGTCTCGGCGTGTTCCGTGGTGTCTACAAAGGCGTACCCGAGGTGTATCACTCGGGCGCCACGGCCGGGTATCGCGCGTTCCTGACCGACTACCCATCGGCGAAGCTCACGATCGCGGTGTTGTGCAACGCCGGCAATGCCGCGCCGGCCACATTTGTGCGCCAGGTCAGTGACCTCTATCTTGGCGACAAGGCCAACGCGAACGCGCCTCGATCCACTCTGCTGCCCGAGGCGGAGGGACCGCTGGTCGGCGTCAAAGTCGATGCCTCGTATCGACCGACCGTGGACGACCTGGCGGCGTTTGCCGGCACGTACGACAGCGTGGAGATCGAGACGCAGTTCATCGCACGGATCGACAACGGCTCGCTCTCGCTCTTTCGTCGTCCCGACACACGCATCTCGCTGCGGCCACATTCACGTGACCGTTTTGAAGCAGGTGCCGGACTCGGGCAGGTGACGTTCCATCGCAAGGACGGTGTGGTGGTGGCGTTGAGCATCACGCAGGACCGTGTCTGGGATCTGCGATTGACGAAGACACGGTAGCATTGACGCAGGGATGCTCCTGCGGACGTTCACCATCATCGCCGCGCTTGGCCTTGCCGCCGGAGCGTGCGGCGTGCCCAGTGCCTTGCGGCCGTCGCTGCAGGACGCGCCGACGCACGAGCGCTACACAGCGGCGTTGTCGGAGTTCGGTCTGAACAACGTCGCGCTCGGCCAGGACTGGCTCTCGGAAGCACAGCGTGCGCTGGCGTCTCCACTTCCGGCACCGGCACCGTTTGTAGAGTCCGGCGTGTTCCCGGCTGATCGGCCGACCGCCGTCGGGTACCGGCTCGAACTGGTGCGCGGACGACGTCTCGCGATCGATCTGTCCTTTGAATCCAATGAACCCGGCCGGCTATTCATCGATTTGTTCGAGCTCAGGGATGGACAAGAGCCTCGTCGCGTGGGCGGTGCTGAGCCGGGTCAATTCAGCTTTGAACACGACGTCAATTGGTCCGGGCCACACGTGCTGCGGCTGCAGCCTGAGCTTCTTCGATTCGGCAAGTACACGATCACGCAGCGCACACTGGCGTCGTTTATTTTTCCGATTCCCAATCGATCGCTAAACGCGGTGAGGAGTGGTTTTGGTGCGCCGCGTGACGGTGGCGCGCGTGACCATCACGGCATCGACATTTTTGCTCCCCGTGGCACACCAGTCGTCGCGATTTCGGATGGGTACGTGCGCACCGACGAGACGCCACGTGGCGGGCGTGTGATCTGGTTGCGGGAAGCCCGACTGGGCAGGAATCTCTATTACGCTCACCTGAATGACTGGGCGGTCGAGTCCGGCACGCAGGTGCGCGCGGGGGACGTGATTGGCTACGTCGGCAACACCGGCAACGCGCGCACCACGCCGCCACACCTGCACTTGGGCATCTACGACCGCGGCCCGATTGACCCCGCGCCGTTCCTGTGGCGCGATGACCCGCGACCCGCGAAATTGACGATGTCCCTCGAGCCGCTGGGCACGTGGGTGGATGACGCGCGCGTGCTCGCCGCTCAGCGAAATGGCTACCGCCTGCTGCAGCCCGACGGCACGTTCACCGTCGTATCGCCTCGGGCACTTGTGACCGGGCGCCCCTGAAGCCTCCCTGTGAAGGCCGGTCTACCCCTAGCGCAACGCCGTCGTCGGCTCAACGCGTGCAGCGCGCCAGGCGGGGAACGCGCTGGCTGCGGCGCCGGTGAGCGCAAGGCCGGCGACGGATCATCTGCGCGTCCTTGAAAGTGCACGGTGCGGCCAATGGGGCTGCTGTTCACCACGACGACTGTGGGCGATGACACTGAGTCCTGCTCGCTGAACGTGCGTCCCGTCTTCATCGGAATGTCGAGCAGCTCAAAGTAGTTGCCGCTGACTTGATTGACGTACTCATCCCGCGGGCGATGTTGTCGTCAGTTTCCAGGTCGACGTACGACTCCATCGGAAAGGTTTGCAACGTAGGGCGTGGTCTTAAGGCCCGCTGCCCTGGCTCAGGTCGATCGTCTATTGGAAGGGGAGTGCCACCAGACAAAGACCAGGGCGGCGGCCAGGGGAACGCCGGCCACCCGGCCGGCCGTGCTGGTGAAAATCACGGCACCGTTGATCACCATGGTGAAGGCGATAAGGCGCCAGGCCCACTCGATGAGTGGGGCGCGTGTGAGGAATGACGGCGTTGCGCGCCACCACCAGATCGTGTCGGCGAGCCACCAGGTGAGGAAGACATAGTTGACGTACAGGCTGAGCGGCCAGGCGACACCATAGACGACGGCCGCGCGTTCTGCCGTGACCGTCGCTGCTCGGGTGTGGTCCCAGTCGTACGCCACGCCAAGCGCGATCAGAATGTGGGTGGCGGTGAGGAATACGCCGATGGCGGAGCAGACGATCGCCCATCGAGTGGTGACGCCGGTCTGCCGATTGCGTCGGCGGCCGAGTTCGCCGAGCAGCAACGCGCCAAGCGCGATCCAGATCGTCCCGTAGATCGCGATCTTCATTCCGTTGGCACCGTGAGAGCGGCCGGCTCCGGGAGGCGCACGAACAACGATGCCGCCGCGACAAGCCCGATGACCGCGGTCAGCAGGAAGAAGATGCTCTGGTAACTCCCCGTCCAGTCGACGCACCACGCGAGCAGCAACGGCCCCAGCGCCGACGCGAGTACCGTCAGGGCCTGCGCCGCTCCCTGAATGGCGCCCAGGTCGCGTCGGCCAAACACCCGAGGCCAGACGCTGAAGAAGATCACCATGATGAGCCCGCCTCCGAGGCCCATCGCCACAGCCCAGACCATGACGTGCGCGAGCGCAGACACAAATGGCAGCGCGAGCACCCCCGCGGCCAACACGCCAAGCGACAGTGCGAGCAACGTGAGCAGAGGCACGCGCCCGGCAAGCCATCCGCCAAGCCCGTTGCCAGCCAGCGCCGTGATCGCGGTGACGACCAGCGTCTGGTAATACACCTCCGGACCAAATCCCCGTTCGGCCAGGATCGATTCATTAAAGAGACCAATGCCCGAGGCGACCAGCCCGTACAGCGCCGTGCCGCTGGCAAACAACCAGAAGGCGGGCGTGCGCAGCGCTGCCTGCCACTGATGACCACTCAGCGGATGGGACGTGGTGGAAGGAGCGCCGTCCGGATCAAACCCGCACGACTCCGGACTTCGTCGCACGACGAGCCAGGCCAGCGGCGCCAGCACTACAAGCAGCGTCAACCCGATCGACATCCATGCGGCTCGCCATCCGCGCGTCTGCACGAGCCACCCGACCGTGGGAAAGGCCAGCATGAATCCAATGCTCATCACCACACTGAACACGGCCATGGCCTTGTCGATGCGCCTGACGAACCAGTGGCCGACGATGGCCAGAGCCACGACCGACAGCGCGCTCTGTCCAAGCGCGCGGGTCAGCGTAAGCCACACGGCAAGATCGGTCGCTCCTCGCGTCTGACTCATCAACACCACGACACTGCCGAGTGCGAGTGCAACCAACGTGATCACGCTGCGCGAGCCGAACCGATCGATCGCGCGCCCAATCCCGATCGCGCCCCCGGCGCCCACGATCGTCGCCCAGAAATTCAGTTGGGCGTAGGTGATTCGACTGATCCCGAGATCGGCCAGAAGGGCTTCGGTGATGAGACCCAACCCCTGGGTGCGTCCCGGCAACGTCCCGACCATGGCCGCCGCCGCGACCAGCAACACAGGCCAGCCGTAATACCCCCGCGCACTCCAGTTCACAGTCGTCGTCGGCGCAGCAACCACGGACCAAGAATATCGGAGTCCCGAACCCTGAGGTCCGTCCCTATGCCCTTTCGCCTTCCCCATTTGGCCTTCTATACTGTCCCGAGGTTGTGATGACACATCGGTTCAGTGCGGGATTGGCCATTGCCGGGGTGCTGCTGCTTTGCACCTCACCACGCGCGGCACAGCAGCGGCCGCCACTGGCGCCTGCTGATGTCACGTCCATCGCAGAGCTCCTGAAGATCGAGGACACCAGGCAATTCGACGAGCCGACGCTCACGCGACTCCTCGCGTCGTCCCACCCCGAGGTGCGGCGGCGTGCGGTCGTGACCGTCGGTCGAGTCCCCAACCTGCGCGGGCCGGCGATTCTTGAGCCGATCAAGGCCGACAAAGACCCGGAGATCGTCGCCACCGTCACGTTTGCTCTGGGGCAACTGAAGGACCCGGCCGGGGTGCCGTGGCTCACCGAGACCATGAACGGGTGGGCCGCCAACGCCGCCGCGGCGTTTGAAGCGGCTCGATCACTGGGCAAGATTCGATCGCCGGAGGCTCGCACCGCGCTGAACACCTTCGTGACGGCCGCTCCCAACGAACCGGGTGCCCGCAGGGTCATCGGAGAGGCGCTGTTGTCTCTTGGGAGATTCACGGATCCAGGTGATCTTGCTCCGCTGCTGAAGTGGACAACGTCGACCGACGTTGAGCTTCGCTGGCGTGCGACCTGGGCACTGTTTCGTCCAAGAAATCCGGCAGCGGTCCCGCATCTCCTCACCCTTTCGAAGGATGCCTCTCCTGAGGTGCGCTTCTGGGCCGTGCGTGGACTTGTGCCGCAACTGATCGATCAGCTTGCGTCGCCCACACTCACGCGCGACATCGCGTCTGCTCGTCTGCGTGAGGCCGTCAAGGACGCCGACCGTCGCGTACGCACCGAGGCCCTGCGGGTGCTGACCGCGTATGACGATGACGCGTCAGTGGCCGCGGTGCTGGCGGAACTCGACAATCCGGACACGTGGATGTCGGTGCCGGCGGCGGAAACACTCGGGCGCCACAAGACGCGCATAGCGGAGATCGCACCGCGCCTGGCGGCCGCCTCGGCCCCGACGCGACCGCTCGCCTTGCGCCTGGCGGCGGTAACGCCCCTGACGCAGTTGGCGCCGCCTCTTGCGCTCGAGACCTTGGGCAGCCTGTTGGGGCATCCGTCCGTCTACGCGCGCACCGTCGCCACACAGGCGCTCCGAAACATGGGACCACTGGGCCAGCAGCGGTTGGACGCTGCGGCGAAAGATCCCACACTCAAGGATTTGTTGATCGCTCCGCCGACGCCCGGCGGCGCGAGGGGCGGGGCCGCTGGTCGTGGCGGCGCGGCGGCGACACCGCCCGACCGCCCGCTCGAGGACTATCGTCGTCTGGTCGAGCAGTGGATCGTACCCGCCTACAACGGCGCGGCCAATCCACGCGCAGTGTGGACGACACCGAAGGGCGAGATCGAGATTGAGCTGTTTGCCGCCGACGCACCGCTCGGGATGGAGGAACTCGTGCGCCTCACCGAGTCCGGCGCGATCGTCGGTCCTGTGTTCTCGCGACTCGTGCCGAATTTTGTCGCGCAGCAGGCGACGATCCCTGGTGCCAATCGTCTGCGCGACGAAGTGAATCAGCACGGGTTGCTCCGCGCGAATCTCGCGTGGGCGTCATCGGGCCTCGACACCGGTCGCCCCGGCTACACGCTCGGCAACACGCCGCAGCCGCACAATGAAGGCGACTTCACGTCCCTCGGTCGCGTCGTGCGCGGCATGGACGTGGTGGACCGCCTTGAGTTGGGTGACGCGATCACGGCGGCGCGGGTGATTCTCCGATAGGGCGGAACACCGGCTACGTGTCCCCCACGCCCGGCAGGTTTTCCAGATCGTCGAGGTCTTTGTATCTGCCAGACGCCTTCTTGTTCTTGCGAAGATCGCCCAGATCAATCACCGGCACGGCGATCCCGTCGATCTCTGCCACGATGCGGCGAGCGTAACAGTCCGCGAAGTCCACTCCAGAAATCGTGGTTGAAATTTTGATGCGAAACGGGGCTAGCCCCATCCTGACGATTTGATCTGCGGTGAGTAGCAGTTCTTGGGTCAGTCGTGGATCGGTGAATCCAAAGTCAGTGAGCACCGCCACGACACGAGAGGCGTTGTCTGGCGTCCGCGCGATCCAGACGTCGAGATCAACGGTCGCACGAGGGTAGCCGTGATAGCCGACGGCGTACCCACCGATGAGCAGGAACTCAACGCGATGTGCGTTGAGTAATCTCAAGAAGTCTTTGAAGTCGGTCTGGAGCCGGGTCATAGCCGTACAGGGTCTGGCGCATCGTTTCGACCGCGGCGAGTCGTGCGTCTGGAGACTGCGCCCACCAATACAATCGATCGTCGGAAGGGGCCGTCAAATGCGAGATGACGATGGGATATTCGGCAGAGGGCCTCGCCGGTTTCATGACGCGATTCTATACCCACGCCCAGGTTTACCTCTCAGGTGAATCACGTCGGCCGATCTGGACTGCCAGCCTGAGGGCCGGTGCGGTCGGCGTCGTCACGGGCGGCCCCCTCGATAGAGCGATTCCCCTGGTGCCGGCCGATAGACCTGGGAGGATGACGAACCGCGCGTGATCGTCCGGTAGTTCAACAGAAACGCGGCCGGCACACCGACGAGGCCGATCACGGGAAACCAGACGGCAATGAGGGGTTCCACCGCCACTTTGTCGAAGAACTCCATCAACGCCATCACGCCGAGGATTGGAACACCGCAACCCGCCAGCATGACGATCACCGAGTTGAAGCGCGCGTGCACGGCGCCCGAGAACGCCATGACGCCGCAGAGCAAGGCGAGCGACTCCAGCCGCCAGTTGGTCTCACCAGGCACGCCGACGACCAGGTGGACCGCCGTTGCACACGTCCAGAAGAACACCGGCATCATCAACGGCAGCATCGTCATCGTCACCACGATCTGCATCGCGCTGACGGGCAGGGCCCGGAGTCTCCGGAGGAACGGGACCAGACCGTTGCCCCAGCTGACTGGCCCGAGGATCAGCAGAAAGAACGGCCCGCCAATCAGGAAAAACGCCATGTCGTTCACCTCTGCGGCAAACGGAGTCAGAACGTCCTCCAGCGAAAACGTCAGCGCAGTGGACGCGCACAACGTCAAGACGGCGACCAGTGCTGCGGTGCCCACCGGGCCAGGCAGCAGACGGCGCATGCCGGTGAGGCGATCGAGGCCGCGAGGTGTGCGCTCCGTGCGCACCGGCTTTCGGGATGTACCGCGGGGCGCATCATACAAAACGCCAAGTGTGGGCCACTGATCGGGGGCGGTCACAAGCGGCCAGACCGTGATGACGATGCCGACGAGGACGCCGGTGAGGTGGAGCCAGGTCACGTCCGATAGCGACTGCGGCACGAGTTCCGGGCCGGCGAAGGGAACGGCGAGCATCCACCCCAGATGCACCAGTAGCTTGGCTGACCTCCGGAGGTTCGCGAATGCCTGTTGCACGCTCTCCCATGGGTCGTCTGGTCGCTGCATGAGCGCCAGGCTGATACCGATGAATATCGTGTCCCAGACAATCAGCAGAGCAATCGCCTCGCCACCGAGCGTGACCGTGAAGCCGAAGGCGAGCTTGGCCAGTGTGGTCACCAGGCGGCCCGTTGTGATGGCGACCGGCAGCGCCAAGGCGGTCAGCCACGCCGATCGCAGGGCGGCGCATCTTGAAATCGGCAGCACGCGCACGTCCCGCGACCAGAAGATGCCGAGCGTGGTGATTGCAGTGAATGCGGTAATGAGAGGCCATGCCACCGACAGGCGTGTGGCGAAGAAGGGTGACTCCGAGTGCTGTAGTGCGCCCATCGCGCCCAGGAACAGCAGGATCAGCAGGTGCCACCGGATCCGCCACAGCTGGGCGGAGACAAGTCGCCAGGTCATCGTGTCCCCACTGTCTGTGTTGGCCGGCCATTGTGGAAGGCGCGCGCAGATCCGGCACTGCGCGTCAACGTATGAAAATTGACGACCCACGCGAGCCCCAGACACAACGCGCCGATGAGTGGCAGGGTCCAGTGCTCCAGGACCGCGGCCACCAGCTCACGATGTTCGTCCATGCCGTACGTGAACAGGACCAGTACAGGGAAACCGATCATCAGTCTCGCGGTGCTCGAACCGGACTTTGTGCCGAGCCCATCCACCAGAGCGACGAGACCGATGAACAGCGCCAACTGACCCAGGCGTAATGCATCAGGCGCCTGCGCGGTCGCCAGCAGGTGAATGACCAGCAGTACAGTCCAGAACGCGATCGGCAGGGTCGTCGGCGCAAGGCTCAGGAGGAGCGCCGCACGTCGCGAGGACAGCGGCAGCCGTTTCAGCATGCCGATCCATGGCGCCAGAGTTGGGCACAGACCGAGCAGGAACATCATCGGCACGCCGATCGTGGTGAGGAAGCGCAGGTCTGTCATTGACGAGTCGAACGGCCACGTGATCGTGACCACGCCTCTGAGGCGCTGCACGACGGCCAGGAAGATCAGCATGACGATGGTCCACACGAGCGCCTGTGCCGCGACACCTCGCATCGGCACCCACATCCCCTCGAACCGGGCCGCCATGTCCGGCGTCGTCGGGGGCCGCAGCCGCGCGGGCAGGATCCAGACGGCCCGGAGCATCTGCCGTGGGCCGACAGGCAGCAAGGCCAGTGCGCGCGTGGAGAGGACACCTTGGGCCGTGAAGCTGGCGCCGACAGCAAGCAGCGTCATGGCTCCGCCAACCAGCCACTCTCTCATCGTCATGCGACTCAAGGCGGCCATCATCACTATCATGCTCAGCAGCGGCCAGCGCTGAACGTAGATGACGCCGAGGACGAGTCGCCAGGTCACGCAGGCCGCCCCAGCGCGACGAACAGTTCTTCCAGCGATAGCCCCGAGTCCGCCAGGGGCGTGATGCCCAGCTGGGCGAGCCGCTCGACGGGCATGCGCTCGCGGTCGAGCAGCAACCGCCAGCGCGATCCGTCCTTCTCCTGCACGAGTACGCCAGGTTCGTCCGCGATACGTGTCGCCTGCCCGGCCGTCAGGTCCACCAGCCGGTACCGTTCGACGATGTCGGTGACGGGGCCTTCGAAGAGCAGCTTGCCGGACTTGATCATGCCGACGTGATCGGCAAACCGCTCGAGGTCCGTGATCGCATGCGATGAGATGAAGACCGCGCGGTCTCCGTCACGGACGGCGGCCAGCAGTTCCGCGAACACCTGCCGCTTCGAGATGGCATCCAGTCCCACAGTGGGTTCGTCGAGCACGAGCAGGGTTGGCCGCCACGCCAACGCGAGCACCAGCGACAATTTGATCTTCGTTCCGAACGACAACGACATCACCCGCGCACTCAGGTCGATGCCGAATTCATCCAGCAGCCGACTGCAATACGCATCGTCCCACGTGGGATAAAAGCCCTTGACGAAGCTGATAAGGCGACTGACGCGTCCCCAGACCGAGTGGTTCAATTCTGGACCGACGTAGCCTGTGCGCAACTTCATCGCCTTCTCGTCCCGCCGATGGTCGAGTCCAAGCACCGTGATCGTGCCGGCGTCTTCCATGCCGAGGCCAAAAATCAGATCGATGGTCGTTGTCTTGCCGGCGCCGTTGGGACCCACAAATCCATAGATGGCCCCCATGGGCACGGTGAGATCGAGCGGCCCCAGTCGGAACGACGAAAAGGATTTCTGTAGACCACGGATTTCAAGCGCGTTTGCGGACATGTTTGGGTTCTCCTGACACGACGGTATCCTCGGCGTATTCCCTGAGCACGGATTGAGCGAGCTGGGTGATGGCTTTGGGTGACAGGCCCGCTTCGGCGGCTTCGCGGGCGCCTTCGCGGAAGAGTTCACGCGCGCGCTCGGTCTTCACTTCGCGGCTGCGATCGGCGGCCACGTCGGCGACAAATGTGCCGAGGCCCTGACGTCGGAAGATGATCCCTTCGCGTTCGAGTTCCTCGTACGCCCGTTTGACCGTGATCACGCTGACGAGCAGGTCTTCGGCCAAGCCACGAAACGAGGGAAGCGCGGTGCCGCCAGGCAGGCGGCCCTCACTCACCTCACGCTTCAGCGCGTTGACGATCTGGAGGTACAGCGGTCCCTGCGCCGAGGCCGATAACGGGCCGATGAGCAGGGACTTGGGCGCAATCACGGTAACTGTATATAGTCAATATACACACCATGTCAAATTGGGACGAATTAAATGACGTCGGGTGTCTTTTTTTCGTCCCAGGGGCAATGGGGCAATGAGAGGATGGCTTCGAGCACCCGGCTCACACTGGCGCGGACAGCCCACAACGACGTTGGAATCCGGCAGGTCTTTGTGTCAGTAGATGGGAAAGACGTCGCTGTGCTGGTGCACGGGCAGACCGCGACGGTTGATCTTGAGCCGGGGCCGCACAAGATGCGGATCCACAACACGCTGGTCTGGAAAACGGTGACGTTCGACGCGTCACCAGGCGAAGACATTCGCTACGACATCATCAACCGCGCGGGGTTCGGGACGATGGCGCTGGTGGCCACGCTTGGGGTCGGACCGATCTACCTGACGGTCGTTAGGAATGAGCCAATGCGCCAATGCATTGCCCCATTGCCCCATTGCCGAATGGCCCCGTAGAATCCGGACGTGCCCCTCGAGCCCAACGAGATCGTCGCGTTTTTGATCGCGGTCAGTTTCGCGGCCGGGCTCAACGTCTCAGGCACCGTGGCCGTGCTCGGGCTCATGGCGCGTTTTGGCGTGCTCGAGCTGCCCGGTGATCTCGACCTGCTCGCCAGTTGGTGGGTGATCGGCGGCGCGGGTGTGTTGTTCCTGGTCGAGGTCGTCGCAGACAAAATCCCGCTGTTTGATTTGATCTGGAA
>Ga0163152_10003636_pt1 | contig 19870 bp, 16 predicted proteins | sample OliLakLV19MP8IB2_FD_148635 | JGI IMG/M metagenome (GOLD analysis project Ga0163152, IMG submission 148635) | Freshwater microbial mat bacterial communities from Lake Vanda, McMurdo Dry Valleys, Antarctica - Oligotrophic Lake LV.19.MP8.IB-2 | ecosystem: Environmental > Aquatic > Freshwater >...
CCATTCGCGTAGTCATTGTAAAGCTCAAGAAGAAAGGGAAAGGCAACTTCAACCTTCAACTCGCGAAGATCGCTGAAAGCCACCTTCATCGCCATGTCGGTCTCAGCTCCTAGAGCCATTGCGCAGAAGTAGCGACCAAAGTCTCGAATATCCTTCACGAGCGATTCCACCCCGGCTTGAGCCATTTGCGGCTTGTTAGCGTGGCCCTTGAATGCCTCATACACCTCTCCAACGTTTGGGATTTCGCCGGTTTTGACCGTTAGGTAGTGTCTCATAAAGCCGTCAAAATGCGTTCCGTACGCTTCCTGTCCGAAGTCGACCTCCATAGGTCGCCAGAACTGTTCGTATAGACGTGTCTGGAGTTTCGGTTCAAGACCCATAAGAATGAAATTGCGGATGAGATCCGCCTGACTCAGTTTGCGCCCGGTCGAGTTCATGCTCTCGAAAATTAGCTGCGGGTTGTCTTGGGAACGATTGAGTGCGATGTCCACGAGAACCAACTTTGCCAGCCCCTTACACAACGACTTGAAATCGCCTTTGCACTGGGAAGTCCACTCCTCGAAGAGCTGAAAATTCTGATTGATCCGTAACGAGAATTGCTTCGGTTGTTCCGTACCCGCGACGACGGCGATGAAAGATGACTTGTCGGTCTGTGATAAAAGAAGCTTGTAATGTCGTTCCCCTGTCTCGTAGGGGTTCAATAAGTAGTAGTTGCGCAACTTGAGCGGCGAGAATCCATCCACTGGTTCGATGTCACCCAATGCCTTGGCCAGCGCGGCGATGAGCAACATAACCGTTGTCAAACGCTGTTGACCGTCAATGACTAGCAGTGGCGACTGTAGATCCGTCACCGGCTTGCCGCCGATCCCCTCTTCAATGTAGACGATCGAGCCAATGAAATGCACGGAGATCGCATCGTTCCCGCCGGTACGAATGATGTCGTCCCAAAGCTGCCTGCATTCTTTCTCGGTCCACGAGTAAGTTCGCTGGTAAATGGGAATTACGAACTGAGGTGCTTTCTTGAGCAAATCAAGTAACTTGGCTTCGGTAGCCTTCATGGATGCTTCTCCGTGTGAGCATCATGATATTGGTTCCAATGATGAAACTGGTTCAAATATCGACGCGAGTTGCGAGAGCCTAAACCTGGCTGCGACCAGCCTATCAAACTAACCCAGGTCGGACTTTTAAGCCCCTACCTTGTTCACCGTTAACTTACTCGGCATCACTTTCCGTCGTCGTCGGCTTGGTGTCACAGCTTCTCGGCAATGTAACACGATTGACCCGCAACGTGGGCAGGGCCCACTCTCAAGGGCTCGCCGTTCCAGGTCGCCGACATGGGCACCAACGGGCCATTGGCTTTCGCAAGATGGGCAGTGCAGGATGAATCCGTTCACCGAAGTTCCTCTGTAAATTTTACAATCCGGCTAGTGTTCAATGGGACCGCCTGAGCGATGTTTGGGGTCAAAGCCCTTGAATCCTCGGCAAACATAGGCAACCCACCAGCCAACCGCCCGACCGTTCTCACGGTATTCCAGTATCTTGGGCTCGTCAATCGAGTCAAAAGCATGGGCGATTGAGCTGCGTGGATCGCCTCCACCCACGATCAGGAACGTTCGCCCTTTGAACGCTTGCGCGTCCTCAATCGGGTTGGGATGCCAGAACTCATATTGGCTATGCCGGTCGATCCCTAGAAACAGGCCAATCGTGTAGGCTTGCGGCTGGCCCTCGGTGTAGAATCCGAGCAGACCCGGCTGATCCCAACGGAAACCGACAAGGACTGGGTCGTGTCCGTCTCTGTTGTGAATCTCTTGACGAATCGCATTCAACTCTGTCCCCAGAAATCGGGATCCCTTGAGCCGGGCGGCTGGATCGAGATTGCGAATCGGCGTGGGATTTTCCCGAGTTTCCTTGGCCACATACGGTGCAACGAGGGCCATCGGGATTCTCGTGTCGTGAGCCAACAGCGTGGCCAACGTTCCAATTGCAATTGCGAAAACCATGCCCCAACGAACCAGTCGGCGAGTCAGGCGGTTCGGGGACCGAAGCATTTCGACAATCCAGCCGGCGACAAGCACAGAGCCCGAGACATATCCCGCTGCAGGCCAGTTGATCTGCCCGGCCGCCTTGAAGCTCGATGCGCCGAAGACGGCAAACGTGGGTACACACATCCACCACAAGAATCGGGCCGAGATTGTCGTGGTGCCCCAAGGCCGATAGCGAACGAGTGCGGCAAGCAGGCAGATGAACCAGAAAACAAGCAGCACCCCAGCCTGTCCGGCCGCAAATTCCAGGGGACCGAAGGGCCGAAAGCCCGTGTTCTTTTTCGATTCCACGACGCCCGCTTGAACGGCAACGTGTTTAAATGTGACCCAGTCGTGCTCGCTGTTCCAGTAGAGCACCGGCAGGGCACTCAGGCCGGCCGTGATGACCATTACCCAGAAGCCGGGACGAAAGAGTCGATCACGATATGCAGGAGTGAAGAGGAGAAATAACCCAGCCGAGAGCAGCCACAACCCCATCGTGTACTTTGCCAAAATGCCGAGTGCGACGATCAATCCCGCGACGGGCCAGGCCCACTGCTTGCCGTCGACAATGGCCCAACGGCCGACCACCACTGCCCACGCCCAGAGGCACAGGAATGGCGAGTCGATGGTCATGATGATCGAACTCACACTGATCGGGGGGAGCGTCAAAGCAACAAGGACGACTGCGAGAGCCAGGCGATCATGCCGATACGATTGATAGGTCAGAATGTAGAGTGCCGTGAGAAGCCCCGAGCCGAACAGGACGGCAGGTAATCGAACGGCCGGCATCAAAGTCCCGTGAATCGAGAGGGCAGTGCCTCCGAACAAATCGCACCCACCACGGATGATCCAGGCGATTAAAGGGCCCTTGCTGTAGTAGCTCCAGTCGAGGTGCCTTGACCAATCCCAGTAATGCCCCTCGTCCGGTGCCAGATCGTAAGGGCAGAGAAAAAAAAGGTACAGGATTCGGAAGAGTGTAACGGCGAGAATCACTGCTATGGCGAGCTTGCGGTGCCAAAGAGATCGACCGTCCGATGCGCTGGATTCGAAAGCCACGAAAACTCCGGGACCGAGTAACAAACCGCCCTTGTAGAGTAAAATGGGATGGCTGGTCAAGGCCGGTCGAGAAATGACGGGGCACCGATTCAATCTTGCGAAGTGGTATAGGTGGCCGATCGTTACTCAACCTGGCCGAGGGCTCATTCGAGGCGAAGTGTTTACTTGACCATCTCCAGGAAGTGTTCCGCCTCGGGTGGCCGGGTTTCGACACAACACCCGGCACCTTACGGTGCTCAGCTCGCCCAGTCGTCTTATGTACCTCGCTCGCTACTCCCGCACCAAATCCTCCACCAATTTCGCGATCACCTCGTGAGTCAACGCGAAAGCAATCGCCTCACGGCTGGCTGGCGGATTCTTGCTCGCCTTGATTCGTTCGACATGGATAAGGTTGCGGCCGTGGAACCGGACTTCGTAGAACTGCACGAAATCGCCGTTGGTCGGCGGCCCTTCGCTTCTCAACATCGCCATCTGGCGAACGCCGTCCACTTCGATCAGGCGAAGTGGTTCCATCAGGCCTGTCACTCGGCTCGCGGCCGTTTTGGCCTGGGCTGTCAAGGCATCGGCATCCTCTTCCACGGGATTGTCCCGCGTGAGTTGCAATTCAATGAGTCGGCAACCGACTGTATCCACACGCTCGGCAGTGAGGCGCGCGGTCCAACCGTGCTCGGGTAGTGGGAAGCTCTCGCTGGGCCGGTCCTCCCCGGCCGGCACCCATTCAGCGAGTCTTGGCAGGAGCGTTTCTCTTAGCGTCATCGGGGTCTCCGATTGTTTTTTGAGTGTGTTCCGAACCGTCGAAGGAAATCAAAGTACCTTTACCGTCGATCACCGTCTCCAAATGAACCGGGCGGGCCCACATCTTGTGAATATGGACGAGCACATCGCGGGCATGGTTCAGTTTCAAATCAATTCCGTTGAACTCGTGCTTTAATAATAGCTCGCCGCGGTTCCGGAAGTTGCCGTTCAGCACATAAATCCACGGTTTGCCGAAATTCGTCAAGCTGAATAACAATCGCTGCTTGATCTTCTGGAACTCCCGCGATTCGATCACGTAGTTCTGAGTTTGATCGGCATAATTGAAGCTGAACATCTTGTGGCGAGCACAAAACTCGGGCGTCAAGTAGGTATCAATAAACGTAATGTCGTTATGAACCTTGCGCACTTCAAAGATCTTCTGCCGTCCCAAACCCAGCTGCTTGTCCCACTTGCGTTTTGTGTCCAGATCGTCGCAGTCGTCGTACTCCGGGCCAAATCGGCCGGTGTTCCAGCGTTCTTCCACGTCGCGAAGCAACTCGATCCCGAGTTTGTACGGGTTGAGCCGACCCCCACTCGTTGCCATCGTGCCGGAATGGTGGTCCGCATAATCGATCAATTCGGACGGTGCAAGGGCCTTCGTCGTCATGATCGTGCTGTGCCAGAAACTGGCCCAGCCCTCGTTCATAATCTTCGTCTGAGCCTGCGGATAGAAGTAGTACGCCTCGTCGCGAACGATGGATAGCACATCCCGTTGCCAGCTATGGAGAGGGGCATGCTCAATCAGGAAGAGCAGAACGTCCTTCTCCGGCCGTTCGGGAAAATTCATCTCGGGAGGCTTGGATTTCTGCTTGCGAGCCTCCTCCTCTTGCGCCCGCAAGACTTCCGGAGGATTGATGTAGTCCTCCATGTAGTCTTTGCTTTTGAAGCGATTGTGCTCTTCTTCCTCTTTGTCCTGCTCGTTTAGGTCGAATCGTGGCCCATCGGGTCGCCGACGAATCGCGACGGAATGAATGTCGATCAGATCGTCGATCGATTGGCAGCGATCCATGAATGCTTCAACGTCGTCTTCGCCGAACCGCTCCGCATAGGTTCGAATCCGCGAGCCGTGATTCGCGATCTCGTCCATCATCTTGCGAGTGGTGTGCGAGAAATAGGCGTTGTTCTTGAAGAAATCGCAGTGCCCATACACATGGGCCATCACCAGCTTTTGATCCACCGTGTGGTTACAACGCATGAGGTAGGCGTAGCACGGGTCGTTATTGATCACCATCTCGTAAATTTTCGAAAGCCCGTAGTCGTAGCTCTTCTTGAGTTCCTCGTAGGCCATGCCGAACGACCAGTGCGGATAACGCGTGGGAAACCCGCCGTAGGCCGCGATCTCATTCAGGTCATCGGCATCGACCACTTCGAAGATCGTCTCGTAGAAATCCAGGCCGTAATCGCGCGCATAGCCTTCGATCTCGTCCTTCAGGACGCGAAGGTGTGGCGGGAGATTCGTATTGAAGAACATAGCGCGATCCTCGCGGGCCGGATTCTGTTCGGCCACTCAATTCATTTTACCGGAGTCATCAGCGTTTAAGAAAGAGCAAGATGAGATTAAGCATGAAGAAGACTCAGGCGATTTGACTCCGGGCTGCTCGATTCTTGCCCGGGCATCGAACAGTCTGCATCTACGCACATCGCAATACGATCATTTCTTTGATGAAAATATTGTTCACGTAATTGCTGCTGAAGTACGCGTGCGAAAGGGAGTCGGGACGCGTCGTAATCAGGCCGTGTATCGCCTTCGATACTGAGGACTGCGTGCTGACGAGTTTCACGTCCGAGGGACTAAGGGACGAGAGATATGACTCTGACATCGCCTCCGCAACCCTGCGATACGCGGCGAGTTCATGTGAGGGTAACAATGCGTCAAAAAAAGGTCCAGCGAGTATCAGCCGCCACGCCCCTGCGTCGTCGTAGAGATACCACGCCGCCAAGGTTGGCCCCAGGCCCTTTGCATCAAGCGTTTTGATAAATTCGATCGCGTCCGTCACGCGTCCTTCTACCAGTGCTTCCTCAACCATTGAAAAACTCCATGACTAGGCTCAGCGATTGCCTCGATGAGTGTTGCTGCCGCGATCGGATCCCATAATTGATACCGACTATCTTCACTCCATTTTGTCGCGATTGCCCAATAGGCCGCGAATTGGGCGTTAGCTGCGGTCTCCGAGGCGAACACCGCTCGTAGCCCAGCCGTTGACATGAGACTGTCAAGCTTGTGGGTGTAAATAGCGTTTATGAACGCCTTGTCAGGAATGGCATCTGCCTGCACCAGCTTCGAAATACACACCTTTAAAGCCAATTCAACCGCATATCCCGCCAAATAGTATGCTGACGACACACGACCGGCAGCGAGTAACAGGTTAGCATCGTCCAAGCGGAGCTGTGCCAACTGTTCAAGATCATTTTTTGTAAGCATGCCGACCCTGGAGGCTGATGGACGAACGACGCAGGGATCTGAGATTCTACCGCCCCGTGCTCAAGAACTCCTTGATCGATCCCAAAATCGACTCGCGATCGGGGACCTTGCTGACCACGATGTTCTCGTGCTCCTCGACCAACTCCGCGACGTGGTCGTAGAATTCGCCGCTGCCGTATGGGCTTTCCACTTGCCCGTAGCCGAAAAGATTGAGCTTCGGCAACAGCGTCTTGCCCAACAACTCCATGCACTTCGGCACATCGTCGCCCCAGTTATCGCCATCGGAGAAGTGAAAGGCATAGACGTTCCAGTCGCTCGGCGGATAGCGCTGATCGATGATCCGGTTGGCCATCTCGTAGGCGGAGCTGATCTTGGTCCCGCCGCTTTCACGTGTGTGGTAGAACGTGTGTTCGTCAACTTCCTGGGCCACGGCGTCGTGGATGATGTAAACCCGATCCACGCCCTTGTAGTGGGCCTTAATCCAGGTATCGATCCAGAACGACTCGATGCGAACGATTTCCTTCTGCTCGTCGGTCATCGAGCCGGACACGTCCATCATGTAAATGATGGTGGCCACGGCATCCGGCTTGGGCACGACCTTCCAACTGCGGTATTGCTTGTCTTCCCGAATTGGAATGATCTTCGGGTTCTCTGGAATGTACGTACCCGACGCGATCTGCCGTTTCAGGGCACGACGATAGGTTCGCTTGAAGTGCCGCAAAGACTCGGGGCCAACCCGCCGAATGCTGGTGTATTTGTCCTTTTCGGCAACAACGTTCTTCTTCCCTCGCGGTTCGATGCGAGGTAACGCAAGTTCCTCGCCCAGGATGGCCGCGAGTTCCTCCATCGTCAGTTCGACTTCGAGGATGTGTCCGCCAGGCTGATCGCCAGCCTGCGGTTCTCCTTCACCTTGGGCGGGCGTAAGTGGTTGGCCAACTTTCCCCTCGCCGACGCCCACGCCGCCGGAGTTCTTTTGTCCGTAACGGAATTGCGGGATTTCGATGGAGGGCAGGGGGATGCTGACAAGGTCGTTCCCCTTCTTGCCAATCATCTCGCCGCGTGAGATGTACTTGGAAAGGTCGTTCTTGACCTTACCCCGGACTATTTTCCGGAATCGCTGAAGATCGCGTTCGATTTTCTGGCCCATTTTCCAAGCCCTCCGGTGACATTCTACTCAAGCACTCGCCGGACGTGCTACCGCAATCGAGGATCAGTTGGTGTGGCGGCCGAACCAATTTCAAATTGCCGCGTGTTCCACATCGAGTAAAGCAAGCGTCTTGCTTGCTATCGAAAGGAGCAATCGGGACGCTTGCTCTACGATTAAGTGATCGCGAAAACTGCAAAAAGGAAGGTGGCGGAGTAATGGAAAGAGAGGTCCGGTCGGCGCGAAGAAGGATGGGGGTGCCCTGAGCCGCCCGGTACAACACTTATGGCTGCACCTTCCGGCCTGACCAGGTTCATGCTTTCCCGTCGGTCAGGCCCCCACCCATCTTCACGCCGTGCCGGCTATTTCTTCGTCTGTCCTCGGGCAAAGATGCTCGCCACGAAAGTCAGAATGTCGGTGGCACTCGATTCATTATACCCATAGTTGCGGATCAGGCGTTGCTTGACGATATCGATCTTTTCCTGCGTAGCCTTGTCCACAACGTTCGAGACTAGACTTGTCAGTTTGATCGTGTCCTTCTGGTCCTCGAACAACTTTAACTCAAGTGCCTTCTGAAGGCGTTCGTTCGTCTTATAGTCGAATTTCTTGCCGTCAATGGCGAGAGCACCAATGTAGTTCATGATCTCGCGGCGGAAATCGTCCTTGCGTCCCTCGGGGATATCGATCTTCTCTTCGACCGAACGCATCAGCCGTTCATCCGGATCCTCGTAGTTGCCTGTGTAGCGGTTCCGCACACGCTCGCGCTGCGTGTAGGCTTTCACGTTGTCGATGTAGTTCGAGCAGAGCCGGGCCAAAGCGTCTTCGTCGGCCGCGATCGCACGCTGCACCTCGTTCTTAACGATGTCTTCGTACTCTTCCTTCACGACCGACAGCAACTCCTTGAACTGCTTCAACGTCTCCTCGTCCGTGATCAACGCGTGGTGCCGTAGGCCGTCTTCCAGTTCCTTGATGACCATGAACGGGTTGATGTTGTCTTCTTCGGGATGCGCAACGAGGGCATTGGAAATCTTGTCCTGGATATAGCGTGGCGAGATTCCGCGCATTCCCTCGCCGATCGCCTCCTTCTTTAACTCGATGACGTTGTCCTCCGTGAATCCGGGGAGGGTCTTGCCGTTGTAGAGCTTGAGCTTCTGCAACAGCGTGAGGTTGTGGTGCTTCGGCGGATTGAGCCGTGTCAGCACTGCCCACATCGCCGCCACTTCGATAGTGTGCGGGGCAATGTGCTTGCCTGGCACGCGCTGGACGTTGAAGTCCTTTTCGTAAATCTTGACTTCGTCCTTCAAACGGGTGACGTACGGAACGTCGATTTTCACGGTGCGGTCGCGCAGGGCTTCCATGAATTCGTTGTTCTGCAATCGCTTGTATTCCGGCTCGTTCGTGTGGCCGATGATGACTTCATCGATGTCCGTCTGGGCAAATTTCTTCGGCTTGATCTTGTGTTCCTGCGATGCCCCGAGGAGGTCATAGAGGAAAGCCACGTCCAGCTTGAGAACTTCGATGAACTCGACCATGCCGCGGTTAGCGATGTTGAGTTCGCCGTCGAAGTTGAACGCACGCGGATCGGAATCGCTGCCGTACTCGGCAATTTTGCGATAGTTGATGTCGCCGGTGAGTTCCGTTGAATCCTGATTCTTCTCATCCTTCGGCTGAAAGGTTCCGATGCCGATACGATCCTGTTCGGAAAGAAGTAATCGAAATACCTTGAGATCGAGCAACACCTTTTGCCAGTCGCCATCTGTCTTTTGAAGTCGCTCGGCAAACATCTGGCGGCAGAAAGGGCAGGACTCGCCGCGAATCGCGATCTCATGGGGGGCCTTTTTGACCGCATTCAATTGCGACAGGAGCTTGGGCCGGTGCTCTTTCGGGATGATGTTCAACGGCTCTTCATGCATCGGGCACTTCTGCAAGGAACCGTCCGGCATCGTCCAGCTATAGGCGTAGAGTGCCCCTACATCCGTCCGGGAGTACTCTTCTAGGCCACGTTTCAAAAGACGAGCAATCGTGCTTTTCGCGGAACCAACCGGCCCGTGCAGGAGCAAAACGCGTTTCTCGGTACCATACCCGCGCGCCGCCGACTTGAAGGTATTGACCAGCTGCATGAGCGTGCGATCGATGCCGAAAATCGCGTCGCCGTGCTTGGCGGCAAACTCCGTGAAGAACTTGAAGACCGTAATCTTCTCTTTGTTCTCGTAGGTGTCCTCGGTGCCATGCGTGAGGATCATGTCGTACAGCCGTTGATAGGCCGTACGAGTCGTTTCGGGTTTTTCGATCACCAGTCCGATGTAATCTTCGAACGTTCCTTCCCAGTGCAGCTTACGGTAATCGTGAATATCGACTTCCGAGCGCAGGCTGGACAGAATGTCGCTAGCTTGGGCCATGATGTCACTCCTTGAATCGCGGGCGGGGTCCTGCCCGTCGGTCGTTGATTTAGTAAAGTCCGTCGTCGAAGCATCGGGGTTCGCGGTTGCTGGCAAGTGGCCGAGTCGTCAGTGAAATCCCGATCGCCGAAAATTCGGACTCCAAGATTTATTGTACCCCGTCCGACCGGGCGAAGTAAGCCGTTTGGGAGAACCCGACGATTGCCGCGTTACTCGATACAACCGGCACGACCGGTCCGGGCGCTTCTTTCCAGCTATCCCGCACATGACAGACGAGCAAGTTATTCGTCACTTTGCATTGATCTCGTAGCAGAATACGCATTGGAGGGTGGGTGCTGTCAAGACGGGTTTGCCGGCTTCGCCGACCCCGCTGGACTTACCGAGCATTCCAGGATACATATGTCCCGCCCGGTCGGACCCGGACGGATTTCTAAATAAGAAGGAGCAAACGATGAGAAATATTCTCGCATTGGTTGGAGCGGGCACAGTCGCCTTCCTGGCCGTGGGCTGGTATTTGGGCTGGTATCAAGTTTCCAGTAAGCCAAACCCGTCGGGTAAGCAATCCGTTTCGGTCGATATCAATCCAAACAAAATCACCGAAGACGTGAAGAAGGGTGTCGAGAAGGGGGGCGAACTCGTGGATTCCATCCGCGACAAGTCGAAAGATGGCACACCTAATCAAGCCGGCCCAGCAACGAATTTTTTTACGCCTTCATCCACGGAAAAAGATAAGAGTTCGTCTGGCGGCTGGAAACCGATCGGCGATGATCCACCGAAGAAGAACATTGATTCCTTTGGGGTGCGCGTCCCGCGAAACTAACTGTCCGAGTTTGACAATTTTACCAGGACCGCTCCCGTTCGAGCGGGCCTTTTCTTTTGCAGAAGTGACGCAAAGAATTCTTCGAACTCTCTCACCATCACGAGTCGACTAAAATCGCGTTCGGCTCGCACTCGTGCGGAGTAAGCACACGACCTGGCAAATATCGGTTCGAGCAGATAGCGACGGATGGCTAGTTCAAGTGCCGCGTCGTCTGTTGCTGCTACGACTAAACCTTCAAGTTCATTCCGAATTAAGAGCCCGTGGGCACCGACATCTGTCGCCACGATGGCACGCCCGGCCGCCATGTACTCCAGGACGGCATTCGACATCGACTCGCTATGAGAACAGTTGACGGCAATGTCCAAGTCTGCAAGAAATCCCGGCACATCCTCGACCGAGCCGATTAACTCAAATCGTCCACTCAATCCCAAATGTCGGATCTCTGCTTCCAACTGCGGCCGCTCGCCCCCTTCGCCTGCCACGAGAAAACGAGTCTGTGGATGAGTTTTACAAATCGACGCTGCGACACGAATGAGACCGTCAATGTTCTTCACCTGCCGGAGATTGGCTACGGCCCCGATGCGCACAAGAGGCGTGGCAGTATCAGGCGGCTGGACGTTCTGAAATCGATCCAGATCGACGCCATTCTCGATGACACGAACTCGGCTCGGGTTCAGCCTCTCTGCCTCGATAACCGCTTGTCGAGCGATCTCGCTGTTGGTCAGCGTGGTAACGAGTCGGCCCAACATCCGCCCTAGCCAGCGATGTCGAGCGGTCAGCCAGTAGCCCGAATTATTCCGCACTCGAATTGTGTGTTGGATGCCACACAATCGTGCCAGCGGCAGCGAGAAGTAGGCACTATCAAGAAAATACGCCTGCACGATATTCACGCGGTGGCGTTCCCAGAATGCACGAAGCTTTATGGCTGCCGACATTGCTCGACCGCCCAGCAGCCTGATCAGCCCGAGGTCAATCATCGGACAATCAGTTGGCAACAACGCCCTCGATTCGTCATCCTGACCGTTCAGCAAGCAAAGCGTTGGTTCCACGCGTGTTCGATCGAGATTCCGAATCAACGCTAGCAATTGACTTTCGGTCCCCGCCCGGCTCAGGCGATCAATCACGAAACAGACGCGGGCGGTCTTTCTCCCTCTCACCGCTTCGGAGAGGGGGCCGGGGGAAGGGGTCGAGGAGGCGAAAACCATTCCCCCCCAATCCCCCTCTCCGAGACGGAGAGGGGGGAGAGGGAATAACGACTTCAGACCCATTCAAACTCCCGGGTTTGAGAGCGGATTGGGAGAAATTCCGCGAACAACTTCTGGTATGCCTGAGATTGAGCCTCGAACGAAAAATGGTCGATCATTCGTTGGCGGCCTCCTTCACCGAATTGTCTCGCAAGTGGGGCGTTGTCGAGCAAGAGGCTTATCTTCTCGGCCAACGATCGGGGATCACCAGGAGGAACGAGGAAGCCGGTCACTCCGTCTTCCACAACCTCTGGCGTGCCCCCGACGGCGGTGGCCACCACGGGCACGCCGGCTGCACTGGCTTCGAGGGCCACGTTGGGCAATCCTTCCGTGAAGGATGGCAGCACAACTAAGTCTGCCCACGGGATCAAAGCATCCAGATCTTCGCGGAAGCCGGGCAAACGGAATCGCGCATCGAGACCCAATTCAAGAACTAGACTCTGTAGACGATTTCGTTCTGTACCGTCGCCGAACAGAATGAACCGAGCATCAGCAACCATTCGGGCCGCCTCGACCAAGACGTGAAACCCTTTTTCCGGGCTCAGTCGGCCTGCGGCCAGGACAATCGGCCCATCTCCGCCCGCAAGTTCCCGCAACATCTCTCTGTACGCCGGGTCGGGGTCTGCAAATGCATCCAGCCTCGCGCCATTGCGAATCACGCGCACTCGCCCGGGTGCGACATCGGTTCGATATACACGATCCGCTTGGCCCTGCGAGACGCAGACGATTCGATCCATGAACCGCAGGTGGAATTTGTCGAGCGCGTCGTACAGACGCACTTTGAGATTTTCGCCGGTCCATCCTCGGGAGACACTGATGAGCGGCATGCCAACTCGTCTCGCGGCGAGGCGGCCGATAAAATTCGACTTGTAGCCGTGCGTCACCAGAAGGTCGGCCTGTTGATCGCGAAGCACTCCGGCGACCTCATGCACACACTTCAACAGTCGGGGACTATCGTGACACAGTTCGCGGGCGGTGAAACCGGATTGCTCGACTTCATTCAGAAAAGCCCGGCAACGGCCACGCTCGGAGAAGCTGGCAAACGAAGTCTCGATCTGGACGGGGAGTGTCTTGGCAAGCCCGAGCATCTGCCGCTCGGGCCCGCCGAACAAACTTGACGCGGTGAGGTGAAGGATCTTCAAGCGACATCCTTGTCGGCGACGGTTTGCTGGAGAAGTGTAGCGTTTCTTTCGACCTCGCGTCTAGGCGGATTCGGGCGACCCGTTGGGTCGCCCGCTAAACGGGGTACGATTTCGCCACATTCACCCACTGCTTCGTCTTCGCCGATTCCAGGATCGCGTCCAGAATCTGCTGTGTTTCAAGGGCGTCGCGGAACGTTGGCGATGCCGGTTTGCCTGAATCGAGCCCGGCGAGGAAGTCGGCCACCTGGTGCGTGAAACTTGCATCGTAGCCGATCGACAGGCCGGGCACCCACCACTTTTCCATGTACGGGTGATCGGGGCTGTTATCCGTGACATGCACCGACTTCCAGCCACGGATCTTGCTATCGTCTTTGTAATCGAAAACCTGCAACCGATGCAAGTCGTGCAGATCCCAGCCCAGCGACATGTCCTCGCCATTGATCTCGAACGTGTACGCGGCCTTATGCCCGCGGGCATAACGTGTCGATTCGAAATTCGCCAACGAACCGTTCGCGAACTTGCCGAAAAAGATGCAGGCATCGTCGATGCCAACCTTTTCGACCTTGCCCGTCAGTGTGTGCATTCTTTCCTTCACGAAGGTCTCGGTCATGCAACTGACCGTGCTCATCGGGCCGTTCAACCAGACGGCCGTGTCGATGCAGTGTGCGAGCAAGTCGCCCGAGACGCCGGCCCCGGCCGCTGCCAAATCGAGTCGCCAAAGACCTTGTCCCCCTTGCGGCAGGTCCGATTTAATGGTCCAATCCTGGAGGAACTTGGCCCGGTAGTGGAAGATCTTGCCGAGCCGGCCTTCTTCGATGAGCTTCTTCGCCAACGTCACAGCCGGGATGCGGCGATAGTTGTACCACACCATGTTCGCGACCTTGGCCTTTTCCACGGCCTCGACCATCGTCATGCCTTGAGCCGAGTCCATAGCCAGGGGTTTTTCGCACAGGATCATCTTGCCGTTCTTGGCGGCCTCGATGGCGATCTCCGCGTGCAGGTTGTTCGGCACGCAGATATCGACCACGTCGATGTCCTTGCGAGCGACCAGCTTTCGCCAGTCGGTCTCGATCGATTCGTAACCCCACTGTTCCGCGAACGCTTTGGCCTTGGCCTCGTCGCGGGCGCAGACGGCTTTCAAGACGGGTTTGTGCTGGCTCTCGAAAAAGTGGCTGACCTGGCAGTAGGCGTTCGTATGTGCTCGGCCCATGAAGCCGTAGCCGATCATGCCAATTCGTAGTTCTTTCTTCGCCATTGGAGAGGTCCTCGATAGTAGCCCGTACACTCCGTGTGCGGGAGGCCGGAACACGGAGTGTGCCGACTACTTTGGGTTATTGTGTTTTGAGATACTCGGCTAACTGCCACCGATGTTCGTCCGTCAACTTCGTGCCATACTCGTGCTCAGAGTATGGGTTTCTCAAAATCGGTTTGCCATCGTCGCCATGCGTGCGAAATCGAAAACTGTTCGGCGATGGAGTGATAACGTATCCGACATTCAGAGGATCGAACACTCGCGAACCAACATGAAAATCGGAAACGCGCTTGTCGGCCGCTCGATTTCTTTGCTTGGGGCGGCAATCGCATGTCGGGAACGCTCGTCTTACTCTGCAATACTGCCCAGATCGAGCATCTTGGTCCCGGCCCGATTCCACCAGCAGGCACCGATGATCGCGGCCAGAATGCAGACCGAAATCGCGATCCCTCCGAGGTGTCGTCGCCGCGACCAGGAAAATCGATTTCGCGCCGATGCGCTCATTCCTTCCCTTTCGCCTTCGCATGCAGCCGGTAATATTCCACAACTGCCTTTGCCATCTCCGCACAAAGTTTGTTGCCTGCGTTGTCGATCGACCAGCTAGTGTCCTCATTCTTGTTCGTTAAAACGACCAGGGCGACTGGGCCTTCTTTGAAGTACAAAATCCCCGCATCGGTTCTGACATTGCTGACCGACCCGGTTTTGTGTGCGACGGATACGACCTTGGGCAAGAATCGCGGAAACTTCTCCTTGTCGTCGCACTTTTTCAAATGTTCGAGCATGGCCTTGCAGGCGTCCTTCGAAACCAGCTCCCCCTTGTGCAGCAGTTCCAGCAGTTGCAGCGTCTCACGGGCGGTTGTCGAACCGAGGCCGAGTTTCTTGGTTCGTTCAGGATCGATCGACGTTGTGCTTCCCTTGAATACTTTCGCGTTGATCCGCGTTTCCTGCATGGCCAGTGCTGCCATTCGCTCGTTGACAGCCTTGATGCCGGTCTTGTCCAGGACCATGTTCGTGGCCGTGTTGTCGGAGTAGACGATCATCAAACGCACGGCATCCCGAAGAGTAAACTGCGCTCCCGGCGAAAAATGGTCATTCAAAATGCCGCTTCCTTGAACCATTTCCTCTTTCGTTAGCGTTAGCATCTCATCGATCTTGAGCTTTTTCTCGTTTACCTGAGCATAAACTTCGGCCATGATCGCCAGCTTGATGAGGCTGGCCGTCGGCATCACGGCATCGGCGTTGTGAAAGATCGTCTCGCCCGTGACGAGGTGCTTGAGGGCGTAGGCAACCTTGCCTTTGTGGGCGCTGGCCAGGGATCCAAGACGTTTTTCGAGGTCGCCGACGAGGTCGCCGGAAGGGGTGAATGCCAGGACGACTGCCGAGAGTAAGTGCATCATGGCTTAGCGTCGTTTGGGTTTTGGCCGGAGTAGATAGTTAAAAATGTCACGCATCGGCAACTGAAAACCCGGAAGTACCTTGCCGCCAGAGAGTTCGCCTGTCGCATCGATTACTTTGACTCGGCTCCGTGATGTGTAAACCTTTGCAGTCTTCTTTTTGGGGTCGATTATCCATGCCAATCGAACTCCGCACTCAAAGTAATGATCGAGTTTGAGTTCGATTTCCGCCACTGTGTTGCTCGGGCTCAGTACCTCGACAGCGAGATCGGGTACCACACTTGTGACTGCATCTTCAGGGAATGAATCTTCTGGAATTCGATTCCAGGAGACGAAACTGACATCCGGCACGCGAATCAACTTCAATCGGAAGCGAAAGGAAGTTGCACCGTCCCCAATAAGTCCAAGTTTCTTACGGTCCGCAAAGATCCCGATCTGCCTACCAATGAAAGCTGCGAGCATTCCTTCCGGTGTCGACACGACCTTCTCCACAAGCACGCCATCGATTAGTTCAAAGATTCGCTTGTCCATCCCTTCCAAGAGTTGAATCAAATCCTCTTCCGTCGCCGTGCCGGGGGCTGGGTGCAACAAGATTCTCTGCGGATCAATATCTCCCAAGCGATGGATCAAGTCCGCTATCGTCTCGGTCGACGCCCCGGCGGGCTCGTCCTTGGCAGTGATGCGAGCATAACTCGGGGCATAGCGGAACTTAATCATGTCACTCCTCACGCCGCGTATTTCGCTCGCAGCTTGTCCAAAAACTTCTTGCTGTCCGCCGTCACGTCCCAAGCGTGTGGCCAGAAGCACAAGTCGATCGTCCACCAACTGTGCGGCACACCACTGGCCTGCATGGCGGGAATCAGTTTGTCGAAGTTCAGCTTACCCGTTCCGAACGGATTGTGCGTCGAAGTATTGTGCTCGTTTAGGGTGCCGTCCGAATCGATCAGGTGGATGTGCGTGACCTTGCCCTTGAGCTTTTCGAGCAACTCCAACTCGCCGCCCGGGAGAATTTCTTTGCCCCCCTGATGGTTGGCCCCGACCACCGCGCACATGTACGCGTGGCAGGTGTCGTACAGCACGCCGAAGTTCGTGTTCCCCTTGGCCCGCACGCCCTCGACAATCTTGTAAATCTCCGAAGGCTTGTTGAACACGAAGCCAGGCTCGAATTCCCAACATACGTTCAGGCCATAATCCGAGGCAATCTTGCTGGCTTTGTCCCAACAGGCCACGAGGCGATCCATCCCGGCCTCGTAGCCGAGCTTCTTGCCTTCTTCGGTGTCGAAGTATGTCGGAGCTAGCACGGTATCGACGCGAATGGTCTTCGCGTCCAATTCCGATGCGAAGGCACACCAACCGTTGAACGCAGTCAGGTAGGCGGCTGGGACTTCTTCCAGAATCGAGACGCCTGGCGACTTGAATGCCCACAAATCGACGGCGATTCCGGAAAGGGCCAAGCCATGATCCGCGATTTCTTTCTTCAACTTCTGCCGACTCACCTTTGTGGGATGTGTGGCTGGTGATGGGTGCGGCCCAAAGCTGCCGAGTTCCACTCCTTCATAGCCAAGATCCTGCAGTTTGTGCAGAATGACGTGAAAATCGTTGGTCGGCTTCTCCTGGTTGAACAGGTATGCCCAGGTGCCGATGGAGAGCTTAGCTTTCATGATGAAATGACCTCGTGAATGACGACGTTGAGTGCTTGGGTACGCCCACAGCCCGCGTAAATTTTTTAACGGGTTCGCTTTCAGGTAGCAAGGATAATGTTTGGGCCGATTGGCTGTATAGTAAAGAGACGAGCAAAAAACTGCGTCTGACGTGAGTGAGGCATGAACGACACAGTCGAAGAAATCAATCGCCGAGCGAAGGCAGGCCGCGACCGGCTCGCCCCGTTCTTCGCCGAGGTCGAGAAGGTCTTGGTCGGCCAGAAGCACCTCGTGCAGCGCCTCATCATCGGGCTGCTGACCGATGGCCACATTCTGCTCGAAGGCGTGCCTGGCCTCGCCAAAACACTGGCGGTCCGCACGGTTGCCAAGTCGCTGCAACTCGAATTTCGCCGCATCCAGTTCACGCCCGACCTGCTTCCCGCAGACATTGTGGGCACACAGATTTACAACCCGCGTTCGGGCGATTTCTCGGTCAAGAGGGGCCCGGTTTTCGCGAATCTGATCCTGGCCGACGAAATCAATCGAGCCCCCGCAAAAGTGCAAAGTGCCTTGCTCGAAGCGATGCAAGAACGGCAAGTCACCATCGGCGACCAGACCTACGAACTTCCAAAACCCTTCCTGGTGCTGGCCACGCAGAACCCGATCGAGCAGGAGGGGACATATCCCTTACCGGAAGCCCAAGTCGATCGCTTCATGATGAAAGTCATGATCGACTATCCGTCCCGTGCCGAGGAATTGACAATTCTGGATCGAATGGGCAAGATAGAGCCCGATCTCAACGTTAAACCCGTTCTATCCGCGGGCGAGCTTTCGGAATTGCGGCAGGCCGTCGATGACATTTACGTGGACGACAAGATCAAGGCCTACCTGGTCGATCTCGTCCAGGCGACGCGGCGGCCAACAGATTATGGACTGGAGATGACTGGCCTGATCCAGTATGGTGCCAGCCCGCGGGCAACGATTGCCCTGGTACGTGCCGCTCGTGCCCAGGCGTTTCTGGAAGGTCGAGGCTATGTGACGCCGCAAGATGTAAAAACCGCGGCCCCCGATGTTCTTCGCCATCGCCTTCTCGTCTCCTACGAAGCCGAGGCCGAGGAATTGAAGGCCGAGGATTTGCTGAAGCGGATTTTGGACAAACTACCCGTTCCCTAGTTGTAGGACCACTGACACCCAAACATGCAACAAGTCCTCTTCCACATACCGATCCTGAAAGAGTCGTTCCCGCCGGACGGCATACCTGTGCATGGCTTCGGTGTGATGCTCTTCATCACGTTCATGGCCTGCGTGTGGTTCCTCGGCTGGCGATCGAGACGAACGGGAGTCAATATCCCCAAGGACCGGGTGCAAGATTTAGTGATTGCAGTTTTCGTGGGGGGATTAGTCGGAGCACGGATTACCTACCTGGTTCAGTACGATCGTCCGCTCAAGGAGTTCATCCGGATTTGGGAAGGCGGGATCGTCCTCTACGGCGGCATCGTGACCGGTTGCCTCGCGTTTTACCTCTTCCATCGGTACCTGCTGAAGCGAGTCGGCATCACCTTTTGGAAATTGGCGGATGTGTGTGCCCCTGGCCTCGCACTCGGCATCGCCCTCGGTCGCCTGGGCTGTTTCTTGAACGGCTGCTGTTACGGCCATGTCGCGCCAGATAGCTGTCCCTCGGCCGGTTTCCCATTGTTGACATGCCCCGCGCAGGAGAAAGTGGTCGGGGTCTACTCGTACCAAACCTTGACCGGCTTCACGGTGAAGTCCGGTACACAAGGCCCGCAGTCCGTCGTGACCGGAGTGGAGCCAAGTTCCGCGGCCGAACGTGCCGGGCTCCAGATCGGCGATCGCATCGTCGGCTTGAATGGGCAACGAAATCAGTGCGTTCTTTTGATCACCGGTCAACCCGAGACAGTGGAAAAAGCAGCCTTGATCGGTCGGGAGAACGGCGCGGATGTGGTCGCCTATGGGGATCGGAAAGATCAGATCCGAGTGATCGTGGACAATCAGGCTGAATTGTCCAAGCTCCGACAGAGCATCGAAAAAATTGTTCCGGTTCCGCCCCATACGGTGCCGTTCGATTCATTCACGGAGTTGATGGCGGATGTCAGGGAGGGCCGAACTCGCGGGCGAGATACCCTGGCACTTGAAGTGGAACGAGGAGGCCAGACTCTAGCGATCGGCCCGTTCAAGCCACGGACGGTTGGCCTGCATCCGACTCAACTTTATGAAACGATCAGCATGTTGCTGCTCGTCTGCTTTTTGCTGGCGTTCTACCCGTACCGACATTACGACGGGCAGGTGTTCACGCTGTTCTTGGTCTGCTACGCGATTCACCGCTTTCTAAATGAACGACTGCGGAACGACACCGAGATCGTAGGCATTCCCTCGCTAAACATGACGCTCTCGCAAAATATCAGCATCATTATGCTCGTCGTTGCCGCATGTCTGGAGCTTTCACAACGAAGATGGGGTGCGAGGGTGCCGAAAGTCCCATAACAATTGTCGCTGGGCTTTGCTCTAAAGTGCCTCTTG
>Ga0163152_10003637_pt1 | contig 19867 bp, 16 predicted proteins | sample OliLakLV19MP8IB2_FD_148635 | JGI IMG/M metagenome (GOLD analysis project Ga0163152, IMG submission 148635) | Freshwater microbial mat bacterial communities from Lake Vanda, McMurdo Dry Valleys, Antarctica - Oligotrophic Lake LV.19.MP8.IB-2 | ecosystem: Environmental > Aquatic > Freshwater >...
AATCCGGACGGCTCGCTGGATGCCGCCTTCAACCCGAACGCGAACGGCACGCTCTACGCCGTCGCGTTGCAGCCGGACGGCAAGATTTTGGCCGGCGGCATCTTCACCAGCATCGGCGGGCAGTCGCGCACCAACATCGCCCGGCTCGACCCCGTCACCGGCCTGGCTGATTCGTTCAACCCGAGCGCGAACGGGGAGGTGGATGCTTTCTCCGTGCTGGCGGACGGCAAGATTCTCGTGGGCGGCGTATTCAGCGGCCCCAACAGCATCGGCGGACAACTGCGCAACGGCATCGCCCGGCTCGATGGCGTCACCGGATTGGCTGACGCCTTCGACCCGAACGCGACCGGGAATGTCTATTCCATCGTGGTGCAGACCGACGGACGGATTTTAGTGGCCGGCACTTTCACCCACATCGGGGGGCAGGCGCGCAATCGCATCGCCCGGCTCGACGCCATCACTGGCCTGGCGGATCCGTTCGACCCGAACGCGAATGACACTGTCTATGCTCTCGCGGTGCAAGCGGACGGCAAGGTTTTGGTGGCCGGTAATTTCAGCGGCTCGAACAGCGTCGGCGGCCAGACGCGCAACCACATTGCCCGACTGGATGCCACGACCGGCTTGGCGGACTCGTTCGACCCGAACGCGAGCGACAACGTCTATACCCTGGCGGTGCAGGCGGACGGCAAGATTTTAGCGGGCGGCGCTTTCAGCACGCTCGCACCCAACGGCGGAGGCGCGGTCTCGCGCACCTTTCTGGCCCGGCTGAATCCCGACGGTTTGGTTGACCCTGTCTTCAGTCCGGACGCGAATGATGTGGTCCTGTTCATCGCCGTGCAGGCGGATGGCAAAATCCTGGCGGGCGGCGGTTTCACTTCGCTCGCGCCGAGCGGTGGACCGGCGGAGACGCGCAATCGCCTCGCCCGACTGGAGCGGGATGGCAGGCTGGACCGGACGCTCAATCCGATTGGTGCTGACCAGTTGGGTGGCCAGGTTTTCACCACCTTTGTCCAGACCGACGGGAAGATTATCATCACCGGCGATTTCACCACCGTTCTGGGCGTCACTCGCAACGGCATCGCCCGGTTGAACACGGACGGCACGCTCGACACCGCTTTCGACCCGAACCCCAATGGTCAGGTCAGCGCCCTGGCGGTGCAGGCAGACGGCAAGATTGTTGTAGTAGGAGGGTTCGGGATTATTGGCGGGCAGGCGCGCCTTTTCATCGCCCGGCTTGATGGCATCACCGGCTTGGCTGATTCCTTCAGCTCAAGCGCGAACAACTCTTTCAGCTGCGTAGCGGTCCAGGCCGACGGCAAGATTCTGGTGGGTGGCTACTTCTCCACCATCGGCGGGCAGTCGCGCACCGGCCTCGCCCGGCTTGATGCCACCACCGGATTGGCTGATTCATTCAACGCGAACATGAGCGCGTTCGGCAATGTCCGCTCCATCACCGTGCAGTCAGATGGCAAGATTTTGGCAGGCGGTATTTTTACCAGCATCGGCGGACAGACCCGCAACGCCATCGCCCGGCTCAATGCCACGACTGGCCTGGCGGACGCGTTCAACCCGAACCCGAATATTGGTAGTGAGGTCATTACGATGGTCGTGCAGACGGACGGCAAGATTCTGGTGGGAGGCCTGTTCACCCGTATCGGCGGACAGGCGCGCACCAACCTCGCCCGGCTTGATGCCGCCACCGGCTTGGCTGATTCGTTCAACCCGAACGCGGACAATGTGGTCATTTCCATCGCGGTGCAGGCGGACGGCAAGATTCTGGCGGGCGGCTTCTTCACCAGGGTCGGCGGGCAGGCGCGCAATCGCATCGCCCGGCTCGATGCCACGACCGGCCTGGCTGATTCGTTCGACCCGAACGCGAGCTTCTATGTGCTATCAATCGCTTTGCAGGCGGACGGAAAGATTTTAGTGGGCGGCTATTTCAGCAACATCGGTGGGCAACCGCGCGCGCTCGTGGCTCGTTTGAGCAACGATACGGCGGCCCTGCAAAACCTGACGGCCACGCCCACCCATGTCACCTGGGCCCGCGGCGGAGCGAGCCAGCAATTCACGCGCGTGACCTTTGAGTCGTCCACCAACAATGTGAACTACACGTCCTTGGGAAACGGCACGCCGTCCGACAGCAATTGGATCCTGGCCGGACTAAATCTTGCGACCGGGCAGAACCTCTACCTTCGGGCGCGAGGTTACTTTGGCAGCGGCCACCAGAACGGCTCGCAGAGCATCCAGGAATCGGTGCGGAATGTGTTTCTGGCGCCGCCGCCGCCGCCGCGCTTGAACATTCAACGCAGCGCGCCCGAGAATGTCGTGCTGTCGTGGGCGACGAACGGCACCGGCTTCATGCTGGAGTCGAACACCAACCTCAACGCGAACATCTGGAGCGTTGTCTTGCCTGCGCCCTCCGTCAGCGGAACGAACAATGTCGTGAGCAACAACATCAACGGCTCGATGCGCTTCTACCGCCTGCGCAAGCCGTAGCCTTGGACGCGCTGCGCTATCTTTATGAAAACCAAATTCACGCTCATTGCTCTGCTGCTGGCGACCTGGCCGATGTTCATCTTCGCCCAGAGCCACCAACTCATTACCACCTTCACCAACCCCACGCCCACGCGAAGCGACTGGTTCGGTGCATCGGTGGCAGCGTTTGGAAACGATCGGGTGCTCCTGGGTTCGGAGGGAGGCGTGGCTTATCTTTACAACACCAGCGGCACGCTGCTGCGCAACTTCACCGTTTCCGACCCGGTGGCCGTCGGTGATCGCGTCGTTGTCAGCGCCTTCAGCTACGGAACAACCGCGCAAAACGGCAGAGCCTACCTGTTTAGGAGTAACAGAGTTCTTGGCGAACACCGGCTCACCCAACTTCTAAAGTTTCAGCAGTCTCATTTCGTCCTGAGCGGTAATTGGCTGATTTCTTCAAACAGCCAGGCGCGAGCATAGGCCCACCAGCGTTTGGCGGTCGCTTCAGAAATGCCGAGGACTTCGGCGGCCTCCCCGATTTTCAGGCCAACGAAGTAGCGCAGCTTCACCAGTTCGGCCTGCTGCGGCTCAAGCGCGGCGAAGCGGTCAAGGGCGTCGTTGAGCGCCAGCAACTGGTCGTCGGGCGCGGGGCTCGCGATGTCAAAATCATCCACGTTCAGATGCGCCGCACCTGCGCCGCGCCGCTGGGTTTGCTTGCGGCGAGCGCGGGCGATGAGGAGCCGCCGCATCGCTTCGGCCGAGGCCCCGAAGAAATGAGCGCGGTTCTGCCAGGACTGGTTCGGGGAATCCACCAACTGCAGCCACGCCTCATGCACGAGCGCCGTGGGCTGGAGCGTGTGACCGGCCGGTTCCGCCGACATCTTGTGCGCGGCCATACGGCGCAGTTCGGCGTAAACCAGAGGCAGCAATTCATCGGTTGCCCTGGCGTCCCCTTGTTCGATGGCGGTGAGGATGCGGGTGACTTCGCTCATGGGTTGGTCGGGGCCGAGTTGGTGATGGATGAAGCGCCGATGGCCTGCACCCACAGCGGCTGACCGCGCCCTGAGAACATATTCCTCTCAGGCGAAGGCGGTGAAAACTCGGGCCAGTCCCAATCAAGATTCATTCCCTTGAGGGTGCTGCGGATGGCGCGCAAATCCCAGCGGTGAATTGCACCCGCATATCGGGCGGCCACGATAAGTTGGGTGGAGTCGGGAGTAAAACTCATCCAGGTGGAACGGTCGCCCTGCGGATCTTCGAGCCGGGCCACCGTGCGACCTGTGGCGGCTTCCTTGAGATCGATGATCCCCGGCGTCATTTCTAGCGCCATCATTTTACCGTCTTTCGTGAAGGCGACGTGGCCGGGATACAAACCAATTTCGCGCGGAAGGCGGCGGGTCACTGCGAGCGAATTAAAGTCATAAAATGTGAACTCCCTGTCACGGGCCACGATCAACTCACGGTTGTCCGGAGTGACATAGACCAAGGCAGACGATCCCACTTCCAACTCTTTGATTAACTTACCGCGGGTCCCATCCCAAACTTTCACGCGATCCGAATGCCACCCGCTGGTGGCCAGTCTTTGCACATCCTGATTCAGAGCGACATAACCCGCCAGTTCATGGGGCATGGCCGCGCCGCGCACTGATTCCGTTTCGAGATCAAGTTGCACGCATTGCCCTGCGTTTTCCCCCACCACGGCCAGCGTTCGGTCGTCCCGGCCTGTCGCCATCCGCATGGGTTCAAACGGAAGGACAATCGGATGGAACGGACCGAATCGCAGTCCGCCCTCGGGTTCCGTCCCTATTATAATGGGCCACCGCCGCAACCCATCAACCGGCCCGCAAGTCAGCAGTTCATGGCCATCCGCCCGGAACAGGGCGCATGTAGTGTCTTCCATGCGCAGCCAAGCCACCTGGCGACCTCGCTCAATATCCCAGAGACGCACGCCGTCTGATGCGGCGAGAGCCAGGAGCGAGCCATCTGGGCTGATGTCTCCTTCGCGCAACGAGCTCTCGCCCTCGCGGAACATGTTTAGAAACGTGTGATACTCCTGGCTGGGGACGAGGCCCCAGAGCTGTGACTGATTGTCGCCAAGATGGACGACTCCGGCCCATCGGCCTACCTGGCTGAACCCCATCCAGCGGGAGGGAAGCTCCATCATCAACCGGCCCGGAGAGGATTGCCACAACCGCATGGAACCGTCCCACGACATGGAGGCAAGCAGGCCACTGCCAGCGTGAAACATCACGAAATTGATCTGCTGGGAGTGGCCTTCAAGCATTGAGACTTCGCGCTTCGCCCGCACATCCCAAATCTGGATGCGGGCATTAGAGCCGCCTGCCGCGAGCAGTTCTCCGCCAGGATGCCACGCAACGACCGTCTGAATGCTTGTCCCAGTGGGGAGGCTCGCCAGCAGCTTTCCGTCATCCGTGTTGTAAATCGAAATGACGTTCGTGTTGTGATAACCCACCGCGAGTCCTCGGTTGTCCGGATGGAAATTCATCGTGTGAATCCGGTCCGGCACGGGCCATCGCTGGCGTGCCTCTCCAGTGGCAAGATCGAAGCTGGTGACCCATTCCTCGTGCCCGACCGCAATCCGGCGGCTGTCCGGACTGAAAGCCAGCAAGGAGCATGATTTAGGAAGATTCTTGAGAGCCGATTCGCCGCTTTCCCAACGCCACAAATCCAGTTGGCCTTCATTGCCGAGACAGGCAAGAAGGCGGCCATCCGGACTGAACTGGAATTGCAGGACCGTCGCGCCGGCTGAAATCAGAGCAGCCGGTTTCAAACGCTTTAGCTCCCGGTTCTCCGGGATGCTGCGAATGCTGATGATGTCGTCCAGCCCAAGGCCGGCGAATCGCTGGCAAAGCGGGTCAAAGGTCACGGCCTTGAAATCCGCGTTCCAACCCCGCCAGATCGGCCCGTGCTCCACATCCGCCATGGCCATGACTGCAATCGCATTGTCCCTCACCTCCGGCCCGGGATGGATGCGAGCCGCCTGCGTCAGCGCAGCGAGGCTTTCCAAACGTTGACCCTTCTGTCGGCTATTGCGGCGAGCCTGCGCCTGGTTTTGCAGCGAAACGAAAAGCTGTTCCCGGGCCCGATCTTCGCTGGCGCGGGCCGCTTCCAAGGCCGTGCCACGTTCTCGCAAGGCATCATCCTTCTTGTCGCGTTCCTGCCGGATGCGCGCATTGCTCGTCGCGAGCATGAACAGCGCGCCGACCAGCGCCACCAGCACGGAGCCCGCCGTGATTAGCGCCCCACGCTTTCGCTGCGCCAGCTTTTGCAGCAGATACATAGCGCTTGGCGGCCGCGCGGCAACCGGTTCGTGGTTGAGATGGCGTTGAATGTCCGACGCGATGCCGTTGGCAGACTCGTAACGCCGGGCTCGGTCTTTCTCCAAGCATTTCATCACGATCCAGTCCAGGTCGCCCTTGAGCTGGTGGATCGTCTCTTTTACTCGTAGGAGCTGACGTGAGGAGGTTCTGACTTCTTCCTCGAATTTCAAGGTAGGGCGCGTCACTCCGTGCGCGCGGCCACTGGAGCCACCTTCGCCCGAAGACGGCGCGCGCGAAGCGAGGCGCCCTGTTATTTCGGCTCCTGCAAGGGTTTGACTGAGCTTGGTGCTCGGGCGCACCGGTTCCTTCTCGCGGATCGTGCGCCGCATCACATCCAGCCCCGAGCGCAGCAATTCCTCGCCATCGAACGGAGTGCGGCCCGTCAGCAGTTCATAGAGCAACACGCCGAGACTGTAAATGTCGCTGCGTGTGTCCACGTCCACACTGCTCATCTCTGCCTGCTCGGGGCTGATGTAGGCCGGCGTGCCAATGAACGAATGGAACTGGGTGAACAGGGTTTTGTCTGTCAGCCGCTGGCCGGTCGCCTTGGCGATGCCGAAATCAATCACCTTCGGCACAGGAGCGCCTTCGTTGATCGTGACAAGTATGTTTGAAGGCTTGAGGTCGCGGTGAATGATGCCCTTCTGATGCGCGTGCTGGATGGCCTGGCATACTTGCATGAAGAGGCGGAGACGTGGCTCGATAGATAGCTGTGCCTCATCACAGAATTCGGTAATGCGGGCGCCCCGCACCAGCTCCATCACGAAGTAGGGTCTGCCGGTTGGCGTTGCTCCGCCATCGAACACTTTGGCGATGTTCGGATGGTCCATCAGCGCCAACGCCTGCCGCTCGGCCTCAAAGCGTGCGATGACCGAGCGTGTGTCCATGCCGGGCTTGATGAGCTTGAGCGCCACGCGACGGCGCACTGGCTCTTCCTGCTCCGCCATGTAAACCACCCCGCATCCACCTTCGCCGATCTTCTCCAGCAACCGGTAGCGGCCGATCCGGTCGCCGACTTTTTCGGTGAGCTCGCCTGCGAAAGCGGCGAAGCCCTCGTCTCCTCGCAATCCAGTGGGCGGATGCTCAAGAAAATCTCCCGCGTTCTTGGCGGCGCGGAGCAATGCTTCGACTCGGCCACGCAGGGCGTTGTCCTTCCCGCACGCCCGGTCGAGATAGGCCGAGCGAGCATCCGGCGTCTCAACCTGAAGCGCTCCGGCAAACAATGCTTGCTCAGGTGACGTAATATTTATGGCGTTCGACTCATCGCTCATACATGCGCAATCTACATGTAAAAAAGATCATGACACACGAAAGAACCTAATTAAATAGGAGTAAAAAGGGTTAAAAAAACTTCGTCCACAAATGACTTATAGCACTTCCGTTCTGAATTCCAGAAGCTTCGCTCCCAGACTTCAGGGACTTTCACCCTCGAACACACACGACTTCTCCGAGCGCACCGTCCATTCGCGGTTAAACTCAATTGTTACGGCTTAGCTACACCTTCGACTCGCGTGGGCGGAGCTCCAGCGCCACGCGGGAGGAATCATCTCGGGGTGAGGGGCAGGCCTGATTCAGGCTGCGGTTTTCGGAATCCAGAAGATCAAATCGAAATTCGAAATTGACGAAGGCCTGTTTTTTCCGTTGATAACGACCGGGATGCCCAAGTGGATGAAATTTATTCTCGCCTTGTTTCTGCTGCCGGTCTGTGCCGGGGCGGTCAGCACCATGGCGATGGTCATCCAACAATCCGGAAGAATAGAAACCATATGGGTGCCGTTCGCCGCGGGCGTCGCCTGCTGGGTGGTGATATACATCCTGCTTCCCAGACCGATGTGGATTTATGTGGTCGGGCATGAGTTCACGCATGCTTTGTGGGGATGGGCTTTCGGGGCGCGACTGAAAAAATTCAAAGCCACAAGTAAAGGTGGTCATGTGGTCCTGACAAAGTCCAACTTTCTCATCGCCCTCGCGCCTTATTTTTTTCCGGTCTATTCCACCGTTGTGATCCTGGTATTTGTCGCAGGACACCTGCTTTTTGGATGGCGGAGGTACCAGGCTTTTTTTCATCTGTGCCTGGGGATGACCTACGCATTTCACCTCGCGCTCACCGCTCATGTCTTGCAAAGCCGACAAAGTGACGTGACGGATCAGGGGTATTTCTTTTCTGGTGTTATTATTTTTCTGGGGAATATTACGGTGCTCCTGCTCGGAATTCCCCTTCTTGGCGGTCACACGGGAGTTCTCACCGTGTTGCGCTGGTGGCTGGAATCTACGGCTCAGGTTGTCCAAAGATTAGCCGCACTGGTTTAGGACGGTCCGAGGGAGGTGAAAAACTTAAACAGGATTGGTCTTGAAATGACGTTTTACTTCAGGCGAAATGCTTGGGCTTTAATTTTGGTATGAACCTTGGAGACATTCTTGGGCCTGAAAATATCCTTTCCGAACTGCAGGCGACCAATCGATGGGAGGCCATCGATGAACTCATCTCAAATCTCGTAAACACAGGAAAAATCAAGCCCGAGCACCGGGACCAGATCACCGCCGTCGTTCGCAAGAGGGAAACCTCCATGAGCACCGGCATTGGTTTTGGCATTGGGATACCCCATGCCTCGACCGATTTGATTTACGAGGTTATCGGGGCGCTGGGACGCTCCCGGCCCGGGGTGAATTTCGAGGCGCTCGACAATCAACCGGTTCATCTGGTCATGCTTTTCCTCGTCCCCCAGGGTCAGTTCCAGAAACACCTGCACACCCTGGCCAACATCGCCAAGCTTCTGCACAAAAAAGAATTTCGCAAATCGCTGGAAGAAACCCCCGACTCGGCCACGATGTACAGGATCATCAAAACCGAATCCACCGCCCGGTAACCGGCTTTTATCATCATCTCCGTGTTGCATCGCCCACTTGAAATCAAACTCCGCGAGGTTGTGTCGGAACTCCATCCCGATGCCGACCTGCAAACCATCCAGGTCAGGCCGTGCCCGGAACCCAAATTTGGCGATTACCAGAGTAATTCCCTGATGGCGTTGGCCCGGACCAAAAAGCTGAACCCGCGCCAACTCGCCACTGCGGTCCATGCCCGCCTCGACGTCTCGGAATGGTGCCAGTCCGTGGAAATCGCCGGAGCTGGATTTCTCAATTTTAAACTGAAACCGGAGGCGATTTCGAAGGCGCTGTCCCAGGCTTTTGCCAAAAATCTGCCGCTTTTTGAAAAAACCTCCGTTCAGAGGACCGTGGTGGTCGATTTCAGCTCGCCGAATGTGGCCAAACCGATGCATGTCGGCCATATCCGCTCCACCATCCTGGGTGATTCCCTGGCACGCACCTTCCGTTTCCTCGGTCACCGGGTCGTCACCGACAATCATATCGGCGACTGGGGGACACAATTTGGCAAACTCCTGGTCGGCTGGAAAACGGATCTGGATCAGGATCGTCTGGAAAAGAATCCGATCGCCGAAATGGAACGGCTTTATAAAAAGATCAACGCCGCAGCCGATGCCGACCCCGCCGTGCTGGAAAAAGCCCGGGAAGAACTGGTTCTCCTGCAAAAAGGAGACGCCACCAACCTCGAGATCTGGCGTCAGATGATCGCCCTCTCGCAGCATCAATTTGACACTGTGTATTCCCGGCTCGGGATTCGTTTCGACCACACCCTGGGCGAAAGCTTTTACAATCCGCAGCTCGACGGTATCGTGGCTCAGCTCAAGGAAGCGGGCTTGGCCCGGGAGAGTGAAGGGGCTCTGGTGGTCTTTTTCGACGAGACGCCGGATTTGAAGGATCATCCGGCCATCGTTCAAAAGAAAGATGGTGCGGCCAATTACACCACCACCGATCTGGCCACCTTGGAATACCGGACCAACACCTGGAACCCGGACGAAATCCTCTACGTGACGGACGGACGGCAACAGCTTCATTTCCGCCAGTTTTTCAACATCTTCAGACGTTGGAAACCATCGGCGACTGCGCGGTTGGCTCATGTCTGGTTTGGTTCGATTCTTGGGGATGACGGGAAACCGTTCAAAACCAGGTCGGGCGACACCATCCGGCTGGTGGACCTGCTGGATGAAGCGGAGGAGCGGGCCTTCAATCTGGTGACAGAAAAAAACCCTGATTTCAGCGAGGAAAAACGCCGGAAGATCGCACGGGTGGTTGGAATTGGCGCGGTGAAATATGCCGATCTCTCACAGAACCGGCAGAGCGATTACGTCTTCGCCTGGGAAAAGATCATCGCGTTCAACGGTAACACCGCCCCGTATCTGCAATACGCCTACACCCGGGTTCAGAGCATTTTCCGGAAAGGGAGCTCGGAGCAGGGAGTTTTGGACAAACCCGAGATCCAATTTTCCGAGCCGGACGAATTGATGCTGGCGCGGCACCTCCTTAATTTCGGGCTGACACTGGAGGCGATGATCGAGGATTACCGTCCAAATTTCCTCTGCAATTATCTTTACGACTTGGCCGGACTTTTTGCCCGCTTTTACGAAAGCTGCCCGGTTTTAAAATCGGAAGGTGCCCAGCGCACCACCCGGCTCGTGCTCTGCCAGCTCACCGCTCTGACGGTCAGACAGGGATTGGAACTTCTAGGGATTGAAACCACGGAGCAAATGTAGTTAACCTGCCCCCTTGAGTGGCCGCCTGCCGGACGAAGATTCTGGTGGTTGCTCCAAGGTTTTTCGAACTATGCAATTGATCCGAGACATTCACCAAGCGAAGAAGGCGGCAAACCAACCGGTGATTTCCTTCGAGTTTTTTCCACCCCGCACGGAGGAAGGCGACCGCAACCTCCTGGAAAAAACCATCCCCGCCCTGATGAAGCTGAAGCCGGATTATTGTTCGGTCACATACGGCGCCGGCGGCAGCACGCGGGAAAAAACCTTGATGATCGTGGACCGCATCCAGAAGGAACATGGTTTGACCGCTATGTCTCATCTAACCTGTGTCAACGCGACCAAGGATGAAATCCGGGCGGTTCTGGAACAGGCCAGGTCGCTGGGGATCAGGAACATCTTGGCGTTGCGCGGAGATCCTCCGGCGGGAACGTCCGACTTTCAAAAGACCGAGGGTGGTTTTGAATTTTCATCCGAACTGGTGGAGTTCATCCGGGAACTGGGCGGCTTTTCCATCGGCACAGCTGGATTTCCCGAGGGCCACATCGCTTGCAAAGAGGGGAAACAGGTCGATTGGAACCATCTGGCTGAAAAGATCGAGAAAGGGGCGGACTTTGTTCTGACCCAGCTCTTTTTTAACAACGAGGATTTTTTCCAGTTCCGGGATTACATGGTCAAGAAGCTGAAGCGAGAGGTGCCGATCTGCCCGGGAATCCTGCCAATCCTCAGCACTTCGCAGATCAAAAAGTTCACGACGCTTTGCGGGGCCGCGCTGCCGCAACCGCTGCTTTCCAAACTCGAAGAGCTCGGCGACAACGACGCCGCAGCAACGGAGTTCGGAATTGAATACGCCACACGGCAATGCGAGGAGCTGTTAAAGGGCGGAGTTCCAGGCATCCATTTCTACACGTTGAACAAACCGTATTCCACCACGAGGGTGGTTGAGAATCTGAATCTCAAGGGAAAATTGGGCAAAGCCGACGGTCAATAATGGTTCAAATCTTGATCGGGACGAGAAGCGCAAACCCACGCCGCTCTTCACGTCGCCAATCAGCTTCAAAAGTGATCCATGCTGGTGTCGAAGGCAGGTTCGATTTAACCCCTTGTTTATGGGAGCAGGAACAATAGGTGAAATGTCTGAAGCCAGTTCTGTCGCCAGCAAAAGGCAAACAAGAGAAGCCACCGGAACCCGAACGTGATGGATTGCGGATTACTTTTTCATTCCCGAACGGGAATAAACCCCGTTTTATAGCCTAAAAACCCCATATTGTTCCCGTTCGGGAATAATTCAATTGATTGAACTTACAAAAAGGCGGAATGTTACCGCACGGTAACAATAGGGTAGGAACCATGAAAGCTACTCCAAAAACCATAGGCGAATTGGTTAAGAACACCCGCAAAACAATGGGGGTGACTCAAAAGGATTTAGCCATGACCTCCGGCACAGGCTTGCGGTTCATCATTGATATGGAGAAAGGCAAGCCCACTTGCCAGTTTGGCAAGGTGCTGACCGTCCTTCATACGTTGGGGATTAAAATTGAATTCATCGCGCCCGCCGGTAACAGCAAGAAAGGAACTTAATCCATGCTCCGGACGTTGGATGTCTATTTGCAGAGGGACTTGGTAGGCCAGCTCATTCAGGATGAGAACGGTCAGTTGGCATTTTATTATACCGAGAGCTGGCTAAACAACGCGAAGGCCGTGCCGCTCTCCCATTCGTTATTACTCAGAAAGGAAAAATTCAGCCGCAATGAATGCCGTGGATTTTTTGCAGGCATTTTGCCTGATGAAAGCAAACGTGAGATCATCGCAAAAAATCTCGGCATCAGTGCCAAAAACGATTTTGCAATGCTAGAGCAAATCGGCGGCGAATGCGCAGGGGCGGTGACGTTCATCCCGGCAGGTGAAAAATTACCAGGGCGTAAATACAGCTACCGTCCGTTGACCAGCGGGAAGCTGGCGGAAATTCTTAAAATGCTGCCGCGCCGTCCGCTTATGGCGGGGGAAGATGGCATCCGCCTGTCGCTGGCCGGGGCGCAGGATAAAATTGCGGTGCATGTTCACGATGGTCAAATTTCCATCCCTCTTGGCGGGGCGCCCAGCACGCACATCCTCAAACCGGCGATTGAGCATTTTGAAGGGATCGTTTTCAACGAAGCGTTTTGTATGAAACTTGCTCACGCCATTGGCTTGAAAACGGCCAAGGCAGAAGTGGGCAAAGTGGAGGACGTTGATTACCTCCTTGTTGAGCGTTACGACCGTATGATGCTTCAAGACGGCAGCGGTGCTGAATACTTGGAGCGTCAGCATCAGGAAGATTTTTGCCAGGCCCTCGGCATTATCCCCGATAATAAATACCAGAACGAAGGCGGGCCTTCGCTCAAGCAATGCTTTGATCTATTGCGCGAATTATCCAGCGCCCCTGTGATTGACCTGCAAGGTATGTTGGATGCCGTCATTTTCAATTTCCTTATCGGAAACCACGACGCGCATGGAAAGAATTTCTCACTGCTTTATCGCAATGAAACACAGATTGCGCCGCTGTATGATGTTCTGAGCACCACTTATTATCCCGACCTCGCCAAGAAAATGGCAATGAAGATCGGCGGTGAATATGAATCCGACAAAGTGACGCCCAAAAACTTTGACCAATTGGCGGATGAAGCGGGACTAGCCAAACCAATGGTAAAAAGACGGGTGCAGGAAGTGGCGGAAACGGTCTTATCAAAAGCGCCGGAATTGATTACAGAGCACCCGGCCTCCAAAGCCGTGGCGACGCTAATTCAAGGCTATTGCACGAAGGTTTTACGAAAATTTAAAAACTGATTCTAAGTCGCATCAATGCAGTTGAAAAGAGTGGCAACCTCTCCCTTACCCTCTCCCCCCAGGGTACCCAAGCGGCGGAGAGGGGGCAAAGTGCCCGTAAGCGCTTCACCGAATGGTGAGTTAAAACCGCAGATGTCCTCCTCCCTCTCTTCCATCCGATGGAGGAGAAGGGACGGGGAGAGGAGGTTCGGCGAACTGTCGTAATGCTTATTGATAGTAGAGCACCCACCAACCTTGGATTTTGGCCTTTGAAATATCCGGGCCGGTTTTCCCTTGTCCCCAGAAATATTCGTCACAATTGGTCACTCCACCGGGGCCGATCGGGCCCATGGCGGCGGCGATTTTGTCCGCAGGTTGTGCATCGCGTTTTGCGAGGAACCAGGCTTTGCGGATGGGAACCGCCGGGATGGAAAAGTATCCCTGGGCGTATATGGCGAAAGTAGATCCGAAATCGGGCCAGTCGTTGGCATTCGATTCGAACCCAAGCAGCATGTGCAGGCGGTTAAAAGTCCCGCCCCAGCGTTCCACCACATTCTTCCCGCCGCTGCTCCATTTCATCACCTGACACGACACCAGGCAGAGCCATTCCATGTCGCCCGTACCCCAGGTTGCCGCGGCGTCCTCAGGCACGATCGCCTTGTCGTCAACGCTGGTCTCAAAGGTGAAAGCTCCGGGACCTCCGTGGCCGATGTAAAATGTCAGGTCAGCCGTCTCGATTTTTGGAGATTAAGTTCCAACAGTTTTAAAATCTCGTTCTCTCGCGCTCATTCCGCCGTAGCTGAAAAGCTTTTCAGCTTGCCGCTTGAATATTTCAATGAATCCATTGTGTATTCCTGATCCCATGTCCGAGACTCCACGTTCCACACCGAAGTCGGTGATTCCCGCAGTGTTGATCACCGGACCTTTTACCGAAGTTTTTTCTTGGGCAGTTGGAAACGCATCCGATGCTGGTGCCGCAACCGCGCCGCTGACCATGATGGTTCGTTCCACCCCGACCCCGTTGGCGTCGGTGACCAGCACTTCCAATGTTTCAGCAGTCCTGGCCTCCCTGGTCAGGGTCGAATATTGGATCTGGTTCGTATTATAAGATTCGTCGCTGAGATCTGCGGTGCTCGACTGCCAACGATAGGAATACGGTGGGGTGCCGGATCGGACAGAGACTCGGGCCGAGACAATGTTCCGGACCTCGCTTTCATCAGAACGGTCCCCACAAAGAAAGCGTTGCTTGAATCAACGTTTGGCTGAGCGGCCAGCGTGGATGATAGGATTATCGTGCTGCGAATGGATCGGCCTGGAAATTGACGAACAGCCTGCGCTTGACCGTTCCTTTGATGATTGGAATTCGTTTGTTAATTGGCCGGTGCCCATTCCTGGTCTCACCAGCTTTTAATCGCGCCGCAGTTTTTCCCCTTTCTGCGCGGTGCGTGTAATGCCTCTTCATTTTTCTGAGGTGCGCCCGGCGCAACGAACGTTCCAGGTTCAGCATTTTCTTGCGATCAACATTCGGTAGGCGGCTAATTTTTGTGCGTAAAGCCGCTCCAGCGCGATCCCTCCCAGATAGGCTGAAAGTATGGAACGAACCGGCCTGAGAGGGATCCGCCTGTATCGGTTCCGATACTTTTGTTCGAGTGCATCCAGGACTTTGACTTCACGAAACCTAACTCTGGGAGTGAGGTCGATTCGTTCGATGATTTCCAGGCCGCTCGCCGCAAGCAATCTGTCGTAATCAGCTGGTCGCGGAAACCTTCTGCAGCTCCAGTGTTTTCTCAACAGTTCCGCCTCCTTCGGGGCGATCTCATCGATATCGTCCAGCGCCATGTCTTCGATGATAAAAAAAAAACCGCCGGGAACCAGGGATACGGCCAAGTTGCTCAAAGTGTGCTCCAGGTCGGAGGCGTGACAAAGGGCTTCAACTGCGACCACTGCATCAAATCTCTCCAAAACCGGCTCGTCGTAATTTCGCAATTGAAAGTGGCAGTCGTTGATCCAGCCTTTTCGCGCCGCTTCTTTTTTTGCCACTCTGAGCTGCACCTTGCTCAGCGTGTATCCGTGGTAAGTTCCGTCAAATTTCTCTTTGAGTCTGAATACGGTTCCGCCGAAACCGCAACCCGCGTCGAGCACGTGCGGCCAGTCCGGCAGCCTGGCATGTTGCAATAAGAGGTCGTTGACGAAATCAGCTCCGCGCATGGCGTCGCCAGACCCGGTTTCCAGGGCCTTGTGCATGGTGAAAGAAGCGTAGCGCTGGCCGAATACGCGCCAGTTGGCGAACTGAACCTGGTAAGAGAGCCAGTCGTAAAGCGAGGAGACGGAGGCTGCATCGGTTGAATTTCCCGGTCCGGTCGGCTCGGTTTCGGATGGCATCATCCGGGGACGTTGAGGATGAAAATAAATTCGTTGGCAAAGCGCAACGGTGCCAGGCGTGAGACCACCGGCTCCTCCGCTCCCGACCCGCCTTTGAAAAAGCGGATGCGCCATTTCTGATAAAACCACTGGTCGGGAACAACCCGTTTTATTTCGAACCCATTTTTGGAAAACAGACTGCTCCAGCTTTCAAGAGTGTCGGCGTCCTGATGCCCCTGCGTATTGATTCTTCCCAACCATTCCGTCGCCACCTTCCAGCCGAACGTCTGGGAATTGCGGACCATAAGACACAGCCTGGCGCCCTTTCGCGCCACCCTTTTCATTTCGGCAAGTGCCTTGTCCCGGTGAATAAAACGTTCCAGCGACCCGATGCAGGTGATGTAATCGAACGAGCCGTCCGGGAAAGGAAGATTTTCCGCGTTTCCAGTCGTGGCGGTGGCGCCCCGGGCGACTTCGGGCACCATGGAAACCGCGACGTTCGAAAGGTCGATCCCCTGCGCCTCAAGACCGCGTTCCCGGGCGGCGCGAAGGAGTAATCCCGGTCCGCAGGCGACGTCGAGCAGACGCCTCTCCGGCTGGGTCTCGAGGAGTTGTAGAAAAATTGGATAAGCCTCGGGAGGCCGGAGGTAGTTTAATCCGCGCGTCTGATAAACGGAGTTGAACCAATCCTGCACCCGCGACTGTTCTTCGTGGACGGCTTGCATGGTGTTCAACGGGCAAAGGTGGACCTGGATCGTTTCCGTCGTTTGGCCATGGAGGCCGCGGACCATCCAAGAAGGCTCCCTTCGCCGTAGGGTTCAACCGTCATCTCCGACGGCAGCTCCGGGAACTGTTTTTGTGCGCAATCGAGAGCCTGATCGGCGGAACGGGTGGAAACGTAAATTGTAATTTCATCCGCAATCCCCTGTGAAAGAAATGAACGGAGAAGCGTCGGTCCACCCTCGACCAGCAAGGATTCCAATCCGAGCTGGCGCAACATGGCCAGCGGCTCCGACAAGCCGTGACCCTCGACTTCGATCCCGATGAAACGATCCAGCTCCGGCAGGTTGGAGCCGACGACAAAGGTGCGGCGTTGATCCGGTTCGGGCCAGTATCGTTTCGAACCCATGAAAATAACACGGTCGGGTTGGCGTCCTGGCGGTCGGTTCAAATATTCCTCACGCGCGGTCAGGCGGGGGCGGTCTTTGCTCCAGGTCACCGCGCCAACGGCGATTCCTGTGTACATTTCCCTCAGCGTATGAACCCGTTTCCAATCTCCGAGACAGGAGATGCCTCGGGAGATTTCGCCCTGACACACCAGCGGGCTGCGCATGGCAAAATTGAGATGAACAAAGGGCCGGCCCATTTTTACCATGGGTGCTGAAGCGACAAAGGGGAGGATTTCCAGATGTGGAGTGGTTTGAGCTACCTGCGATCCCCCGAGTCGATGCCCCATCCTCAATCTCTTGGTCTCCAGATAATCGCGGGAATGTTCGTTTTGCGGAACGAGAACCGGGATGGTGCCATACACCTTCACGCCGAGCAGGGCCAATGCCTCCACCTTTTCCGGATTGTTCGTCATCAGCCGGATGGAGCGGATTTTGAGATTGTTTAGGATGTCAGCCACAGCCTCGTAAGTCCTGGCGTCCACAGGCAGATGCAGGGCTTCATTGGCCGAGATGGTGTCGTGCCCTTCAAGTTGCAGGGCGTAAGCTTTGATTTTGTTTCCCAGTCCGATGCCACGACCCTCCTGAGGGAGATAAATCAAGACCCCGCCGTGTTGCTGGATGTATTCGAGAGACAACTCGAGTTGCTGCCGGCAGTCGCATTTGAGCGAGCCCATGGTTTCGGAAGTGAAGCAGGCTGAATGGACCCGCACTGGAACATTGTCTTCACCGCTCACGTTTCCACTCACCATGGCCGAGGGTTCCTCCCCGCTCATTCCCCTATAAACCACCATCCGGAACGAACCAAGCGCGGTGGGAATGGTTGTTTCCGAATAAAAATTGACGGCAGAATGGGTGGACGGAATCATTCCAATGAGTTCAACCTCGTGTTTGCAACGTCTTGTTTACAAAAGCTCAAGGCTTTGTCGAGCCAGCAATTTGAAAAGCCAGAATTCATCGCAATCCTAATATTCCTGCTCGATGCCGACCAAACTCCAGCCTCTACCAGTCCAATCGACGGCGGACATCCGGAAATTTTTTGATGCGGCCGCCGCAGATTACCAGGAGCAGCATGGTTCAAGCCGGAGGCTGCTTCAATACCGCCTCGATCTGATCACCAGATTCGCCTGTTTTCGGACCGACGACACGGTGCTCGAGATTGGTTGCGGTCCGGGAAATCATCTCCTGCCGTTGAGTCACCTGTTCGGTTCGGCCATCGGCACCGACCTCTCACAAAAAATGGTGGAAACCGCCCGAGAACGGGCGAGGCAATTTCCACAGGAAAAAGAGATCCGTTTCGCCGTGGAAAACGCCGAGCAACTCCTTTCGATTGCGGACAGTTCCGTGACCCTGGTTTTTTGTGTGGGAGCTTTTGAACACATGGTGAACAAATCGGCGGTTCTGAAGAATGTCTTTAGGGTTTTAAAGCCGGGTGGACGCTTGCTCTGCCTGACACCGAACGGAGGTTATGTCTGGTACCGGAGATTGGCACCGCTCCTCGGGCTGCATACCGTCCGGCTTTCCACCGATCATTTTGTCAGCCGTGACGAGGTGAAGAACCTGCTTCAGAAAAGCGGATTTTCGAATCCGACTTTTAACTGGTGGACCTTTGTGCCTAAGGGCGACATGCCGGCCTGGTGCGGATTATTGCTTCACGGTCTCGATTGGACGGGCCGGATCGTTGGCATCCCAAGCTGGCGCGGGGGCTTGATCTTTCATGCGGTCAAACCCGGTGGCGCACCCGCCAAAATCCGAATTTAATTTTGATCGTATCCTTAAGTCGAAATTTCCAAACTTGACGGTGCTGATCACGCTTGCTGGACAAACCGATGGAAGATCCTGGCCGCCTCGGTCCAGCTTGGAATCTCGGGGCGCGCGATTATTTTTGGCGCGGAAATTATTTCCCGCCATTGTTTGTCATGAACCAGCCGTGCGGTGTGCAGCGCCAGTTGTTTCATGGTGGAAAAACAAACTCCATCCTCTACTTTTCCAATGTGGTTTTCCGCATTGCCACCACGCAGGATCAACAGGTGCAACCCTGACAACCGTGCTTCCTGCAAGGCCATGCCGAAGGTTTCCATCCTTGAGGCGGAAATAAAAAAATCGTTTCTGGCATAAACATTTTTCAATTCACTCAATCCGAGGGGGCCGAGAAACTTCACGGAGTGCTTCAGGTTCGGATTCGCCGCGACCAGCGCGAGGCAGGCGTCGGCGAAAGGTTTGTCCAGGTCGAGTCGTCCGACTATTTCCAGTGAAAACCCGGTTTTACCACTGGTGTATTCTTCAAAGTGTTTAAGGAAATCCAAAACTCCTTTTCCCGGGATGAGATTGCAGACCATCAAACCTCGGAACATCGCGGAATCCTTCCGGATCTTGCGCCGGGCTTTGAAAGTCGGTGCGGGCGGAAGAACCAAAACCGGCATGGCTTTGAATCCCCGGCGAAACAGTTCCAGCCGCGAAAATTCGCTGGTCACAACAAATCCGTCCATCGACGCGAAGGTTTTGTCCTCGATCCTGCGCCATGCTCTTTTGCGGGCATTTTTTTCAGCAGGTTGCAGGCTGGGAAAATAATGCAGGAGGAAGAATCGTTGATTGGGTGGAGGAAGTTTCGCGAAGAGACCGTCAGCGTGTTCGAGATGAAGTGAATCGATCCAGTACCGGGCGGGTGCCGCTGGCGCGCCCGGCGCAGAATCCAGGAGAGCCTCAACGGTGCTGATTGAAAAAGTGAATCCCCGGCTTTTCAGCGCCTGAAGCAAGGACCGGTTGTAAAGATTGCCCCCTGAAGGGGAGCGACGGTCTGCGGGAAGGATAAAAATGTCCTTCATGAATCAGCGTTTGATGAGCTCCGTCCTGAGCTGCTCAGAATCTTTCCGTGGGCCGCAAAACCGGACCTTCGTAACCGGCGGCGGCGACGTGTGATTCGAGCAAGGTGATTTTCAGCGTGCCGCGAAAATGCGCGCGGACCCTGCCCGCAATCTGACCATGAATGTATTGAGCCAGAAACTCCGTGGTTGTCACCGTGTTCTGAAATTCAGGCAGGTCGTCGAGATTCTGATAGTTCAGCGGATGCAACGTCTCCTTCAGGACGTTTGTTGCAAGGCCGATGTCGATG
>Ga0163152_10003638_pt1 | contig 19861 bp, 15 predicted proteins | sample OliLakLV19MP8IB2_FD_148635 | JGI IMG/M metagenome (GOLD analysis project Ga0163152, IMG submission 148635) | Freshwater microbial mat bacterial communities from Lake Vanda, McMurdo Dry Valleys, Antarctica - Oligotrophic Lake LV.19.MP8.IB-2 | ecosystem: Environmental > Aquatic > Freshwater >...
CATGACCTCGGGGAAAAACACGATCTTACCCCGGAGCGGCCGGAAATACTTGCGATGCTGAAGAGCCGTTTCGAAGCGTGGAAGCAGCAGATGGAAGCCGCCGAGCCCCGCGGCCCATTCCGTGATTACTGAGGTAGGTCCGCGGGTAGGTTCGAGGCAGGTTCGAGGGTAGGGACCGCTCTCCGCAGCGGTCCTCATTGGAGTTCGAATTTCTAATCAGCCTAAAAACTCAGCCGCCGCGCCCGCGCCGTCACGGTCCATTCTTCCGTGATACGGCCACCCTTCACCACCTGCACGCGATCGTGCAACGCCACGGTCGGGCAGATGTGCCAGGGAATCCCGTAGAGGACTGCGCCGACCGGGAACGCAGCCGCCCGGGCCGTTTCGAGCACGAGGTGCTCCTCATTGTGACCAACCGCCCGCGCGTCCGGCAGGTCTGGAAAAATCACCCGCGGATGCGGCATCTCACTCGCAACTGACTTGTGCCCGAGATCGAGACAGAGCCGATTCGTCAGCGGCCGGCTCACCACCCGGGTCAACAACATCGCCGCCGGTTCAAAGGCGAGATCAGGAAGTTTCGCGTCGTATCCAGCATCCCACAACACGCACGTGCCCGGGCTGCACTCCACGTCCTCATGGTTGGCATGAATTGGAAACGTCGGGGTACCGCCGCAGACCACGCGCGGCACGGCCTGCGCGATCCGGACCAATTCCGAGCGTAAAGCCGCGACGCCGGCGAAAGCGTCATCGCACGCCGCGGCGCGCTCGGCCCGGTTGCTTTGATGCAGATGCCCATCATACGCATGCAGCCCGCCCGGCCGCAGTCCCGCAAGAAATCCAATTTTCTGATACAAATCAAACGCCTCCGGACCCGGGACAATTCCCGTCCGATGTTGCCCCACATCGAGGTCAAGCAGCACTTCAATGGTCACGCCAGCGAGCACCGCAGCCTGGCTGAGACTCGCGAGCACATCGGGATCGTCCACAAGAGTGGAAAAGGCGACGTTCGGAAACGCCCGCTGGAGCGCGATGAAACGCGAGACGTTCGGCCCGACGAGTTGCGCGGCCAGCAGAATGTCAGTGACTCCGGCACCCGCTGCCATTTCCGCTTCGGCAATCGTCGCACACTTGCACTTGGTGATGCCGAGCCCCACCTGCAGCGCGATAATCTGGGGCAGCTTGTGCGTTTTGAGGTGCGGCCGCAGTCGCTCCGGACTTCCCGCGATCGCGATCATGCGACGCAAATTTCTCTCCACCCGATTCGGATAAATCAAAAGCGCGGGCGACGGCGCCTCCACCTCGTTTTCCAAACGCATTCCGGCCGTGGCGCTCGTTGTCATCGTTGACCCAGCTGAAGCGGGAACCGCAGACGTGTCCACCGCTCACTCCTCGTGGAACTCAAATCTGGGACCGCTACCCGCGCGAAAGACCTGAGCCGCACGATCGTGCGCTTGGCGCCGATTGACGCCGCCTTAGAGTGAGCGTCTCTTTAGTGCACCCTGCCATGACCTCACGCTCCTTTTTTGTTCGCGCGGTGACGGCGGTTTTCACCGCCCTGACGGCCAGCGTGGTTTTTGCCGCCGTGCCTGCCGTGGAAACACCCCGCGCCGACGGCTATCGCGGCATTTGGTTCACGCTTGGGCAGATGTCCGAGTACGGCGACAAATACTCGGGAGGACTGGGCACGTATACCGCAAATCACAATCCACTCGCGGTCTACGCCGCTGCGGTTGACAAAACGTTCTTCGTTTATGGCGGCTCACCCGCGGGCGAACGCAAGCTACTGTGCATGATCGGCAGTTATGATCACAAAACGGGAAACGTCAGCCGGCCCGTGGTGGTGCATGACAAGCGGCCCGTCGATGACCCGCACGACAATCCCAGCCTGAACCTCGACCCCGAAGGATACCTCTGGGTCTTCGTCAGTGGCCGCGCCCGCTCGCGACCCGGTTTTATTTATCGCAGTGTCGCCCCGTACGACACGACGCGGTTCGAACGGATGGGCGAGCGCGAGATCACGTATCCACAACCCTGGCACATCGCGGGCAAGGGGTTTCTCCACCTGTTCACAAAATACACCCAGGGCCGCGAATTGTATTTTGCGACCAGTCCCGACGGCCGCACGTGGAGCGAAGACCGGAAACTCGCGGGCTTTGCGGGTCATTACCAGACGAGTGGCGTCCGCGGGAATAAGGTCGCATCGTTTTTCAATTATCACCCCGGCGGCAGCGTGGATAAGCGGACCAATTTGTATTACGCGCAGACGACTGATTTCGGCCAGACGTGGACAACTGCCGCGGGCAAATCACTAACGCTGCCCCTCGCCACAATCGACAACGGCGCGCTCGTCGTCGATTACGCCGCGCAAGGCCGGCTCCTCTACACCTGTGATCTGAACTTCGACGCGGCGGGGAATCCCATTCTCCTCTACGTGCTCTCGCGGGATTATCGGCCCGGTCCCGCTGGCGGGGATCGCGAATGGACCGTGGCCCACTGGAAAGGCGACACGTGGGACTTCTCCACGGTCACCACGTCCGACCACAACTACGACATGGGGAGCCTGTATGTGTTACGGGATCAGTGGCTCGTGATCGCTCCCACCGACGCCGGTCCCCAGAAATGGGGAGCGGGCGGCGAAATGGTACTGTGGTCCAGCCGCGATGAAGGCAAAACCTGGCAGCGTCAGCGCAATGTCACCCAAGGCAGCGAATTCAATCACACCTACGCTCGTCGGCCGCAGCACGCCAGGGATCCGTTCTTCGCGCTCTGGGCTGATGGCAACCCGAACGCGTTGAGCCCGTCGCGTCTCTACTTTTCCGATTCGACCGGCCAGAAAGTATTCCGCCTGCCCTACACCTTTCCGGTTGGAGCCGACACGGCTAAGCCAGAGCGACTAAATTAACGTCCCCGACGTCCGAGCGCCGCCGACTGAAACCGCAGGACTCTGACAGGTTCGGCGGCTTGCTGGGACCGCGGCCGCTCCCGGCCGCCAAGACGATGAGGCACGCCGCGGAATTCGCCAACCCGTGGCTCGATTTCACGCGGATGATCCAAAATTCCGCAGAAGAAGAAACCACTGATCAGCACTAATAAACACTGATCAAATAGATCCAGATCGATGGGATTAAGCTATCCTTTCACTTACCGGGTGAACGGCTTCCATCGCGCAACTCTGTCTGCCTCAGTGGTCATCAGTGAAAATCAGTGGTTCAACGGTGTTTTTCAGGATGATCTCTCGTCTCATTTGACGTCGCGCCGGCATGACACCACGGTGCGCGCGTGCTCTCCGACGCGTTCGCCGGTCTGCAGAAATTAATGCTTCCCGACCGCTGGCAGGCGCTCGCCCTCGCGGCGTTGCGCGCCGGAAAAGACGTGGTTGTGGACGCGCCGACCGGAGCGGGCAAAACCTACGTCTTTGAACGATGGGCGGAGCAGAACAATTTTTCGAAACGCGCGTTGTTTACCGTACCAACCCGCGCCCTCGCCAACGACAAGTTCGCCGAGTGGCGGGCGCGCGATTGGGACGTTGGCATCATGACCGGCGATCTCTCGGTCCGACCGGAAGCGCGAATCGTAGTGGCCACCCTGGAAGCAGTGCAAGGCTTGGTCATGCATCAGGGCTTTGCCGACGGCACGCTCAACTCCCCGCAGAGCGGACCGCTCGTCCGGCCCGGTCGCCGCTTTGCGGATACGGATCCTTTTCAGCTCCTGGTTATCGACGAGTATCACTGGCTCGCCGATCCGCATCGGGGTAATCACTACGAAGGCGTTTTGCTTTCGGCGCCTGAAAATTTGCAGCTGCTCCTCCTTTCCGGGGCGGTGGCAAACCCGGAGGACACCGCTAGCTGGCTGGAGCGTTTGGGGCGGCGCGTTGAAGTGGTCCAACACCGCGACCGACCGGTGCCCTTGGATGAGATTGATGTGGACGGTCTCATTTATGGACTGCCCCGCTCGATCGAAGGCTTTTGGTCGAAGCGCGTCGCTGGCGCTCTGCGCGAAGGCTTGGGACCCGTACTTGTGTTTGCGCCGCATCGGGCTGACGCCGAACGGCTCGCCCGGCAGTTTGCGCGCGAGCTGCCCTTGTCCGACCCCTTGACCCTGTCTCCGGAGCAGGAACAACTCGGTGGGCCGAGGCTCGCCAAACTGCTCTCGCGCCGCGTGGCCTTCCACCACAGCGGACTCAGCTACGCGCAGCGTGCCGGGACAATCGAGCCACTCGCGAAAGCCGGCCAGCTTCGGGCGGTCGTGGCAACGTTGGGCCTAAGCGCGGGCATCAACTTTTCCCTGCGCTCCGTGATGATCACGGCGGGCACGTACCGGAATGACCACATTGAACGGGAGATCGCTCCGCATGATCTCCTGCAGATGATCGGGCGCGCAGGGCGGCGCGGTCTCGACGACGTCGGTTACGTGCTCGTCAGCACCAGCACGCCGCGGATGCGTCGCGCCGAACCCCTGCGCCTGAAACGGGCCGCGCCGCTGCCGTGGGCCATGTTCCTGCGCCAGCTACGCGCGGGACGCGATGCCGCCGAACTGTCCATGACCGAGGCCAATCGCTTCTTTACCGGCGAAACTATTTTCCTGGGCGTGGATGAATCCGCCGGACCGCCGGCCGCGACGCTGCCCTGTGGAGAACACACGCTGACCGGCCGGGCGCGCCTCGTGCGACGCGAACGCAATCCATTCCTGCCCTGTACGACCTGCGTGCAGCGCGCGGCGTGTCTCGCCATTCCGCCAACACCCACGCTGCTGTGGCAGTGGCAGCGCACCGGCATTCTCGATCGCAACCTCCGTCTCACCGTGCGTGGCGAGGTCGTATCCTTTTTTCTGGGACCGGAAGGCCTCGCACTCGCGGCCGCTCTGGAGGATCGACGTTATCCCCTGGAAGATCTCCTATTCGACATTGCGAACGTCTTCGCTGGTGACCGCTTCACCGGCACCAACCCACGACGAATCGGCCGGCTGGCTGACGCGTGCACGCGCGCCTACCGTCGCATTTCGATCGATGGCTGGCTGCAGGAAGGCGTGCCGGTCCAATACGGATCAGGCGCGAGTGAATCCGTGCGCGCCATCGTGGCCGAGGGTGCCCGAACCCGCGAGGTGCTCGACGAAGTGGAAACCGCCGGGAAAGGCGACCTCGACCGCTTGCTCACGGAGTGGCGCAGTCTCCTGCGGCAGGCGGCCGCGGGCGCGCCGCTCGTCGGCGACGGGGCTCCGATGAATGGCCGCGACCAGTTTATCGCCGAACGATGGGACAGCTTTCGAGCGCTCGCGCGCGAATGGCTGCGCGAAGCGCGCAGAGATTCCTTGCCGGATCTGCCACCGCTTACCGCCGACCAGAGACGCGTGATTAACCACAGCATGCTGCGCAATCCACGCCCGCTCCCGCCCGGGCGTACGACCGCGGTTTCGGTAGGGCGTTAAACGCTCACCAGGTGGAGCGGGTTGTCCCCAACTCGCTTCCGAATGTTCGCTCTCGCGATAGCGGCTTGGGGACAAGTCGCTCCGCCTCAATCGCAGGAGCCCGGCTTAGCCTTTGGCGTTGCCGCGCCGGGGCGAATCCCGCAATTCACGGGTACTGCGTGAATCCAGCCCACACTCGTGCCGTCTTTCTCCTCATCGGCGCCTCGTTCTGCTGGAGCTTGGGCGGATTGCTGATCAAGGCGATGCCGTGGTCTCCCCTGGCTGTCGCCGGAGGGCGGGGCTTGATTGCAGCGCTCTTCCTGATCGCGACGAACCGCGGGCTGCGCTTTCACTTCTCGCGTGACCAGATCGTGGGCGCGGTCGCGTACGCGGCCTGCACTGTCACCTTCGTCGCTGCGACCAAGCTGACCACGGCAGCAAATGCGATTCTGCTCCAATACACCGCACCGGTCTGGGTCGCCCTCTTCGGCGCCTGGTATCTGGGGGAGCGCGCCACCAAGGCGGACTGGCTCACCATCGCCATCGTGCTCAGTGGAATGACGCTCTTCTTCGCGGACGGACTGGAGCTAACCCATGTGCTGGGCAATTCCCTGGCGGTGATCAGTGGTCTTTCTTTCGCGGCCATGACGATTGCGCTGCGGAAGCAAAAGGACGGTTCCGCGATCGAGTCCATCATCCTGGGCAACCTGATTGCGTTCCTCGTAGGGCTACCTTGGATACTCGAGGCACCGGCCCTGCCCACCGCCGGCTGGGTGGCGCTGTTGCTGCTGGGAACGGTGCAGTTGGGCGTCTCCTATTGGTTGTATGCCCGGGCCATCAAGCACGTCACGGCGCTCGAAGCCGTGCTGATCCCCGTGATCGAACCCATCCTCAACCCCGTGTGGGTGCTGATTGCGTTGGGTGAAAAACCCGGGGCCCTCGCGCTCATCGGCGGCGCCATCGTGCTCTCCGCCGTCACTCTGCGGGCGATCACTTCGGTGCGGGCGCGACGCGCTTTGGCGCCTCCGCCGGCTTGATTGCGCGTCAGACGGGAGCTAAGCAGGATAGTTTTAATTTTTTGCCGGAGGCCGGAGCTGAATCAAGACATTCGCCGCGGTGATGAGTCCGCCCCCGACAAAAAGCATCCAGCTAGCCGACTCATTCGCATAGTGAATACCCGCCCAGGTCGAAATGATCGCCGGTAAATACCACGCCATCACGGTGCCGAAGATCGGCTCCACGCAATAGACGAGCCCCGCCTCAATCGCAGTGATTTTGGGCTGCCACGTGTTCATTAAAAAATACGCCCCCACCGTACAGACCACGGCTAGAACTAGGGTTAGTGCCAGCCAAGTTCCGGAAGTCCACGGGACCATCAACGCCCCGAGGCTCGGGGCGGTCGCGAACGCTGCGATCCAGAACAACACCGTTTGCGTGGCGAACATCACCAGCGTGAGCTGAAGCGGGCGATTCGCGGAGAACTCCTTTTTCTCGAGCCACAGAATTTGCCCCATGAAAAACCCCGACGCCAGAAGCGTCTCCCATTCTCCGCGACCAAGGTGCATCGCCGTCCAATCGAAGCGCCCGAGAATGGCCACGCCAGCTAGCACCAAGAGCGAACTTAGCCACACGCGCCCACCCGGATTTCGGCGGGAGCGGATGGCCAGCCAGATGGGAATGAGGATGGCGTAGAACTGCGTCAAAAATGCCGAGGTACTCGCGGCCGTGTACTGGAGGCCGTCGTTTTGAAAAAACATTCCCGCGGTCGAAAACAGGCCCATGATCACACCTTGTTTTCGTTCACCCACCGTGACGCGCCAGAATCCCGGTCCCAGCCAGAACATCAGAATGATCGAGGCTAGGAGAAAGCGCGGCGCGACCGTATACAGGGTGGAAAACCACGTCCCTGCCTCTCCGAAAAGCTGATCATGCAGTAACAGGACCGACTTGATGACCGGGAAGCTGAGGCCCCAAAACAGAGTCGCCACCACCAACATCAGCAGTGCGCGGGTGCGTTGGGGATGAAGAGCGACGGTCATGGACAAGCGAACCGCCTAGCGTGCCGGCATGGGGTGAGCGCGCGCGACCAAAAAGATTGGAAAAGCGAATGTTGAAGCGGGAGGCGAACGCTTGAGGACTGTCTAAGAAAACGATCCGTCGTCCGTTATTCTCAAGGGACGACCCGATCGCGTGCGTGTGCCCGCAACATTCCCCGGCCAAAATTGATTCTTCCTGAAGTTGTCTTTCGCTCCGCTCCGCAGATTATAGCCACCCTATCGCTCGTCTCCCCTGCCCTTCGGTTCACTCCCCATGAAACCGGTTGTACTTATCGTATGTACGTCGCTGACGGCCAACGCCGCGCTGCTCGGTATATTCGTGGCGCGCCCAACCCTCGCACCGCCGTCGGTCCGGAGCTACTTCGAATTCCACTCTGAAGCAGCACCGAGCGCGAGGGCGCCTGAGACTGGCTCCTCGGCGACGACGAGGCCGGGTAAAAGCCCATCCGTCGCGGCCCCCTGGTGGCAATCCTTGGAAAGCCCGGATCTCACCACCCTGGTGGCGCGCCTGCGGGCCGCCGGTTTTCCGCCCGCGATCCTGCGCTCGATCATCGATGCGGAAATCGAGGCGCGCTTTGCGCCTCGAATTCAGGAACTCACCCGCGAGCTAAACGAGACGCCGTATTGGAAGCCCGATCCGAGTCTCTACGCCGGAAACGCGCGGCTGTTCGAGTCCATCAATCAGATTTATCGCGAACGCGCTCAACTCCTGCGCGGGCTGCTCGGCCAGGACGCGTTCGCCTACAGCGGCGTGGATCCGAGCGCCGCGCAGCAGCGTCAATACGGCAACCTCAGCGACGCCAAGATTTCCCTGGTTCAACGCATCTCTGACGACTACGCCGAAATGATGGGGCAAGTCCGAACCGCGATGCAGGGAGTGACCCTGCCGGAAGATCGTGAAAAACTTGCGCTCCTCGAGCGCGAGAAACGGGCCGATCTCGCCGCAATGCTCACGCCCGCCGAGCTCGCTGACTACGAGATGCGAAGCTCTCCCGTCACGAATCGCCTGCGCACCCCGCTCTCGATCATGAACGCCTCCGAGGCCGAGTTCCGGACAATCTTCGAGATCCAGCGGCCGTACGCGAATGTGATTAGTCCCGGGGTGGGCGTCATCACGATGGAGATGTCACAGCAGCGGCGCGAGGCCACGGCTAAGATCAATGAACAAATCAAGGCGGCCCTGGGCGAGGCGCGCTTTGCGCAGTACGAACGCGCAACGCAGTCGGAATTTCAACAACTCCACCGGCTGGCGAGTGCCGAGGGGGTTTCCTACGATGCCATGACGAAGGCGTTTGAAGTGCGCGGTCCCACGGCCACTGCGTCCGCCGCCATCATGAACGATCGCAATCTCAACGCGGATGACAAACGCCATGCCCTAAAAAATCTGGCCCAGACCGCCCGTACTGAGATTCTTAGTACACTCGGCCCAACGGTTGGTCCCGCCTACGCCGAGAATGCCCGCTGGCTGACGCATATCGCACAGGGTGGCTCCGTTTCCATTATGCCTGATGGCAACATGAGCTACCGCATGTCACCGCCGGTAAATCCGGCGGGCGCCGCTCCTGCGAGATAATCCGCCATGAACCTGATCGTCGCCCTCCTCACCGCGGTTTCACTCGGGCTCAATCTCGTTTTAGTCGGGATACTGTTTGCCGGCCGCAACGCCACCGTGGCGAAATCCGACCCAACATCGCCCGCCGCGACCACCCGCGTCCAAGCCCCGCCTGCCAAGGGTCCGTCGTGGACGGATTACAAAACCGAAGATCTGCCCGCCATGGTCCAACAGCTTCGCGACCAGGGCTTCCCGTCGCATATTGTGCGGGCCGTGGCCGGGGGACGTATCCGAGAAACGTATGCCGCACGTTTGCGCGCCCTTGACCCGCAGTCTGAGTCGAGGCCGTTCTGGCAGAGCCCTGGATCCGACGTGAAGCTGATGCAGCAACAGCGTCAGCTCTACCGCGAGCAACAACAGGCCCTGCGGGACCTCCTGGGCCCGGAAGCCGATCAGTCGGACGTCAACGCGCTTTATCAAGGCCGCCGCTTCGACAGCGTCCCGCCGGAAAAAGCCGCGGACGTTCGCCGCATCCTGCGCGACTACGATGACCGACGCTCCGAACTTTTTTCCGCCGGAAGTTTCGGCACCTCCGAACAGGGACGACGGGTCAACGCGCTCGAGCAGGAGCAACGCGACGCGCTCGCGGCGGTTTTGAGTCCCCTAGAGCTGGAAGCCTACCAACTGCGCAATAGCGACACGGCCCGCGGTCTGCGTTCCCAGCTGAGCGCATTCAATCCGAGTGAAGATGAATTTCGTACCCTCTATAAACTCCAGTCGGAATATGATGCGCAGTTCGGCCGGCTTTACGGCATGCCGTCGTCCGAGGAACAACAACGTCGCAGTGCCGCGCTCCGGCAGCTGAACGATCAGATCAAGGCGACGCTCGGCCCCGTCCGCGGCGCGGAGTACGAGCGGGCGAACGATTATTATTTTCGGCAAACGAATCAGCTGGTCAACCGCCTCGAGCTTCCAGCGGAAACCACGACTCAGATCTGGGGGGTCAAGCAGGACCTTGAGCAACGCGCCTCCGCCATCCGCCGCGATCCGTCCCTTCCGGCGGATGACCGAGCCAAGCAGTTGGCGGTGCTGGCCGAGGAGGCGTCCGCCAAAGTCACGCCGCTCTTAGGCGGTGCGCGCGGACTCGAAGCTTACCAGCAAAACGGTGGCTCCTGGATGCAGTCGCTTACGCCACGCCCGGCAACGGCAACCGGGACCACGCGAATCATCACCACGCCGGGGCGTTGAAGCGCAGGCGGGCGCGTTATTTTCGACGTCAGCAAAATGTTACGTGCCCGAGGCTGGACAAGCTCGGGGTGACTCGACACCTCTTCGCGGATGGCGAAGGCACTCGAAGCGCGGCGAATGCCGAAGAAAGACTACGAGGCACGCGTGCCGCTCGTGCGCGAAGAGCTCATCCAACTGCAGGTTGCACTGCAACATGCTGGGATTCGCATGCTGGTCGTGGTGGGTGGCGATGAAGCTGCTGGCAAAGGTGAGGTCGTTAACCTACTGAACGCGTGGCTCGACCCGCGCGGGGTGCAGACGTTTGCCTTTCACGCCCCAACGGAGGAGGAGCGCCAACGGCCACCCATGTGGCGTTACTGGCGCAGCCTGCCACCACGCGGCCGGGCGGCGATCTACTTTGGTGGCTGGCACGCTGACGCCTTGGCGCAGGAGCCGAAGAGTCCCAGGGAGTTGGCGGAGTTTAATCGCATGCTGGGGCGGCTGGTTCATTTCGAAACCCTGCTGGTGGCAGATGACACGCTCATCGTTAAGGTGTGGCTACGATTGGCGCGCGCGGAGCAGAAGGCGCGACTGACGGAACTGGAAAAAGATCCGGACACCGCGTGGCGCGTCACCGCTGACGATTGGAAACGACATCGCGCATACGACCGTAGCACGCGTCTCGCCGAACGCATGCGGCGGGCGACTCACCTTCCGGAGTCGCCGTGGCAGATCATTGATGCCGCCGATATCCGGGCGCGCAACTTGAGCGTCGCTCAGCACGTGCTGGCGCGTTTCAAATCCCATCAACTTCATCGCCGGGTCGCGCCGAAAGCGGCACCGCGCCCCGCGCGAGTCGTCGCCCTCCGCCGCGAAGGTCTCAAGCTGCTCCGGAACATTCAGCTGGAGCATCACCTGACAGAAGAGGCCTACGCTGCGAAGCGCGACAAATGGCTGGGCCGACTTAACCGGCTCGTCCGGGCGGCCGCAGCGCAGCAACGCTCCATCGTGTGGGTGTTCGAAGGCTGGGATGCCGCCGGCAAGGGTGGCGCGATTCGCCGGCTTACGAGTGCCATTGATGCCCGCGACTATCGCGTGATTCCGGTGGCCAAACCAACCGACGAGGAGAAGGCGCATCACTACCTCTGGCGTTTCTGGCGCGACGTTCCCGGCGCAGGGCGGGTCACGATCTACGATCGTTCCTGGTACGGGCGGGTGCTGGTGGAACGCATCGAAGGCTTTTGCCGCCCCGACGAATGGCGGCGGGCCTATGATGAACTCCAAAATTTCGAGACCCAACTCACGGACCACGGAATTGTTGTAGTTAAATTTTGGTTACACCTATCGAAGGAGGAACAGCTGCGACGATTCCGCCACCGGGAGGAAACCGCGTACAAGCGCCATAAAATCAACGAGGAGGACTGGCGAAATCGAAAACAGTGGAAGGGCTATGAGACCGCCGTGGGTGACATGCTGGTGCTCACCAATCAAAAACAAGCCCCCTGGCATCTGATCCCGGCCGACAACAAACGATTCGCCCGCCTGGAGATACTAAAACTCTCCTGCTATCAGATCGCCGCAGCCTTGGGCGAGGATATATAGGCGGATCCCCGCAGCGGGTGGATCGAGGGCGTCCGCTATAAACAAAAAAACCGCCGGGCCTTGCGGCCCGGCGGTCTGGAAAAAGTCGACTTACTTGACCAGATTGTTCGAGACGAGCTTCGTCATTTCGAACATGGAGACCTTGGCTTTGCCACCGAAGACAGCCTTCAGCTTGTCATCGGCATTGATCTGGGTCCGGACTTTCTTGTCCTGGAGAGCATTCTTCTTGATGTAAGCCCAGAGCTTCTTGGTGAGCTCGGTGCGTGGGAGGGGATTTGAACCAACGACAGCGGCGAGCTTTTCGTTCGGTTGCACCGGTTTCATGAACGCGGCGTTGGGTTTACGAGCTGCTTTTTTAGCCATAATATTTTGAGTTGTTGATCTGAAACAGAGTTCTTCTAGAGGGAAAAACATGCGTTTGCATAGGAAAATCTTTGAATTTTCAGAGTGAGAACACGCCTTTTCCCGCTCGTAAGTTGACGGATAAAGTATCCCGCGGCGGGAATCCGGATCACCCTAACCCACTTCGTCAACCTGCACGAACTGGCGATAAAGGGCGGCGTAACGCCCGCCGAGCGCCAGCAACTCGACGTGCGTACCCCGCTCTACCACGCGGCCTTGCTCCAGGAGCAGGACCAAATCCGCATGTCTAATGGTGCTGAGCCGGTGGGCGACAATGAAGCACGTGCGGCCCCGCAACAAACCGAGAAGCGCATGCTGCAGGCGGGCTTCGGTCATGGCGTCAATCGAGCTGGTCGCCTCATCCAATATCACCAGACGGGGATCAGCCAGCAGCGCGCGGGTGAAGCACACAAGCTGGCGCTGGCCCACCGAGAGGCTCGAACCGCGCTCGCCCACATCGGTCAGCAACCCCCGCGGCAGTGCGTCCAACACGTCCAGACAATCGAGCTGGGCCGCCGCCTGACGCACCTCGGCCTCGGTTGCATCGGGTTTCGCGATCCGAATATTTTCCAGCACGGTGCCGCTGAAAAGAAAGTTCTGCTGCTGAACGACGCCCATCTGGCGATGCAGTGACTGACTCGTGATCGTCCGAATCTCGCGGCCGTCGATGAGTAACTCTCCCCGCGTCGGCAGGTAAAATTTTGAGACGAGATTGATGATCGAGCTTTTGCCGCTGCCCGTGTGCCCCACCAAGGCAATCGTCTGCCCCGGAGCCGCCGAGAACGAAACCTCATGCAGAACCGGTCGCGCTGGATCGTAGCCGAACGATACGGCCTTAAAGTCCACCCGCATGCCCTGCGCCGCGGCCTCGCCATCCGCCCGACGGCTGGGACGTGGATCGGGCAGGTCCACCGCATCCGCCGCCTCCTCCCAATCGGGTTTAGTGTCGATCAAGCGAAACACCCGCTCAGCGCCCGCCATCGCGACGAGCGCTTGATTATATTGATTACCAATAACCGCGATCGGTGAAAAAAACTGGTTCGCCAGTAGGAAGAAGGTGATCAAATCGCCGACCCCCATGTCGCCGTGAAACACCCGCCAGCCGCCAAACATCAGCAAAATGGCGACGAAGAACTGGCTGTTTAATTCCAGCAGCGGCGTGAGAATCGCGGACGTCCGGGCGAGCGCGATGCTATAGCGGGAATGATCCGCCAACAACTGGCGGAACAAACCGGCGTTCGTTTCCTGCCGCACAAAACCCTGCGTAACCCGAATCCCATTCACCGATTCCGCCAATGTCGCCGTGACCCGGCTAAAGCTATCGCTCGCGGCCCGTGAATATAAGCTCAACCGCACGCGGAAATGACGGTTGATAACCCACAGCACGGGCGCCAATCCCAGCACCACGAGGAACATCGCCCAATCGGAGAACGCCATCACCACCGCGGAAAACACCATCTGCCCCGCTTGGATCGCGCTGACAAACAGGACGTCTTGAATGCCCACCCGAAGTGACTCCACGTCGCTCGTGACGCGCCCGATGATGCGTCCGAGCTTCATGCGGTGGAAGAAACTCATCGGCTGCCGCTGCACCTTCGCGAACAGGTCGGCTCGCAGCCCGTTCACCACCGCTTCGCCGATCTCGAGAGCGTAACGCTGCCGGTAATGGAAGAGGCCGTCCGTGGTCAGCGACAACGCGGCATATCCGAGCACGCCGAGCCACAGGCCCGCGACGTGGCCTTGCGAAATCGGTCCCTTGATGATGAGGGTGGAAATCCAAACCAGCGCCGGCAATTGCGCCGCGCGGATGATACTGAGGATGGTTAGCGCCGTCAGCTTGCGCCGGTGCGGCTCCGCATAGGCAAACATCCGACGAATCAAGGACCACTCCAGTGGTTTTTGAACCTCCTCGATCTCATCGTCAGCCAAGCGGCGAACCAGACCGACCTCTCGCATTTCCGCGAACGGCGGAGCGGTCTTCTTCATGCGCGTCCCCTTCCGCGCTGCTCAAAGCGCGATGGCCAAACGCGCCGCAATGAGAGCAGAGCCTTCACGTGAGCGCTCCTCCCCGGGGCCGCAGCGCCTGCAGTTCCCGACCGTCCACCAGCTGCAGTTCAGCGACGTGCAGGTAGGGACCGTTTTGACGCATCAGCTGCTCGTGGGTGCCCCGCTGAACGATGCGCCCACGTTCCAGCACAATGATAAAATCCGCTCGCCGCAACGTGCTCAGACGATGCGCCACAATGAAGGTGGTTCGACCCGCAATCGCACGGTCGAGCGCCTCGAAGATCTCGTGCTCCGTTTCGCTGTCGATGGCCGCCGTCGGATCGTCGAGCAACAAGATCGCCGGCTCGAGCAACACCGCGCGCGCAATCGCCAGACGCTGCCGCTGACCGCCAGAGAGGCTGTTGCCGCTCTCGCCCAAAACGGTGTCGTAGCCCTGCGGCAGCTGCATGATGAAATCATGCGCCGCCGCGATTCGGGCCGCTTGCTCCACCTGAGCCCGCGTCGCGCCCGGATGACCAAACGCGATATTGGCCGCGACGGTATTTGAGAAGAGGAAACTCTCCTGAAAAACCAGGCCAATGTTGCGGCGAAGATCGTCGAGATCCAGTTGACGCAGATCCAGTCCATCGATGAGCACGCGCCCCGCCGTGGGATCGAAAAAGCGCGGCACCAGACTCATCAACACACTCTTACCGGCACCGGTGGCGCCCAAGATGGCCACACACTCGCCAGGCTTGACCGTGAGATCAATATCCCGAACCACCGCCTCCGCTCCGACATAGGCAAACGAGACGTTTTCGAAAGTAACCTCTCCTTTCAACTTGGGCCGGCGCACCGCCGTCGGATCGCTTTTCACTTCGATCGGCGCATCCAAAATCTCGAAGACGCGGCGCGCGCCAATGAGCGATTGCTGGACCGAGTTCACGATCGTAGCGACGTTGTTCACCTGTCCGGAGAACTGCTCCAATAGTCCGATAAACACTACCAGACCGGTGCCGAGTGGAATTTGACCGTGGATCACCAGCCACCCGCCATAGGCGAGCAGGATCATCATGTTGATCCGGGTGAGAAATCCCACGGCCGGCGAGAAGAGACTGACTTTCCAAAAGATCACGTGCTGCTGCTTCATCACCGCATCATTGGCCGCCTGAAACTTGGCGCGGTCTTCCGCCTCCCGGCCGAACGCTTTGGTGACCGCGATCCCCTGCAAGCTCTCCACGAAGGTCTGCACCATCTTCTCCACCAACGTGCGGTTCTGCACGTACTCCGGTTGGGTGCGACGCGTATGCCAGGCGGACAGCAGCCAAAGCAACGGGGTCGTCGCCAGGCACGCCAGCGTCAGCATCGGGCTGAGGCTCACCATGTACACGACATACACCGTCAACGAAATCACCATGATGACGCTCTGAATCAGCACCTGATCGACGAACATGCGGACGCTTTGCACGTCGCTGGTCACCCGCGTGATGACTGAACTGGTGTTATTCGCGTCAAAAAAGCGAAAACTGAGGCGCTGCAACTTTTCATAAACCTCAGCCCGCAAATCGACCACGAGACGTTGCTGCACGAGCCGGTTAACCGAAACCGTGTAGATGTAATTGAGGAACGCGCGACAAACCGCGAAGAGCAGGATGATGCCCGCTAAAAGCCCCAAGACGTGCCAATACGGCCAATCCACGGGGAGCAGGCGGTACAAGCGACTCATAACCGGCTGAGTGGCTTCCGCCTCAGCCACCGCTGCGGCTGCGCCCACGGGGTCTTCCAGTTTATGCCGGATGTAATCGATGCCGACACCCGTCAGGCTGAGGCCACCAATCCCCATCGTGAGCAAAACCAACTGGATCGAGAGGACGCCGAGGCAATGCATCCGATAGCGCCAGGCGAGACCAACCAAACGCCGCACCAACGCGCCGTTCGACAACGGCTCGGCGGTCGTCAGTAGTCGCGGTTCGGACATGGGCCGTCACCGTAAGCGCCGGGCTCAGGCGCACCATGCTTTTTTTCGCGGTTATCCACGCCCGCGCTGGGACAGCTGCAGGAATCGCGTTGCGTCACGGCTGAAGCAACGATCAGGCCCCGGACCGCCTTCCGCCATCCGCGGGGCGTCAACGTTGTTGACGGACCGGCGGATTCGGTCCGCGACCGGACGCCGGCGCGCCCGGCAAGGCTCCCGGTTGCGGCTGCTGCAGGTTTTGCTGCATCGGCTGCACCTGAGGTTGAGGAATGGCCACCTGGGGAGCATTTCCTTGAGTGATTTGTTGCGTCGCCTGCTCGCGCAGCGCCCGCCGCCGCGCCACTTCTGCGGCCACGGCCTCAAGCCTCCGCTGCTCGTCCGCTGGCGTCGGGTTCAGGACAACAGACTGGGTGACCGCCGGCGCTACTGTCGGTTGCGGGTTCTGCGGCGGGGGCGGCATGGCTTGAGCCGCGTTGCCCGACGAAACAATCTTGGGCTTCCGCTCAGCCAGCGTGAGCGTCCGCCCCGCGTGCTCGATGGTCAGGGTTTTTTGGTCGTTGTCGTACTGCTTGGCCAGCACGTCGAAGTCCGCATGCTTCTGATCGATCCGGATCCAAGCTCCCGCCTTTTTCGCCGGATCGTAAATCCGGTACTGCAAGCCCTGAGCGGTCTCAATGAAGCCGCGGTACTCCAACGGAGCGCCTTCGGTGGCCGCTTTGGTGGTTGCGCCCTGAGGAGGCAAAAAAGGCGAACGCGCAGCAACTTGCGCCCCGACCCGACCAGCCGTGCAGCCGACCAGTGCGGCAAATACCAAATGGCTCAAAAATCGGGGACACATCACGCAGAGAAGACTAATAGGACGCGTCAGAGTGCCGTCAAGTGACGCGGAAAGTTCGCCCCCGCTCAACCCACCCTCACGCTTCCTGCCCGGGGGCGTGCCGGGCGCGCCATGGACGCGCTCGCCGCAGCAACACTCACCTCGGCACGAGCTTGTGGGTCCGTCACCTTGACAGGAAACTCGAAATACGAATATAGTTTCCTCGGTACCATGCGTCCGATTCTTAAGCCCGCTTCTCTCGCCGGTGAAAGTGCCGCCATTCACGGGCGAATTCTGGCTCAGGCACGGGCGCACTTCTTTGGCCGGGGGTACGCAAGCTGGACCATGGACGAACTGGCGAACGAACTCGGGATGAGCAAGAAAACGCTCTACGTGCACTTCAGTGGGAAGGACGCGATCGTGGCTCACCTCATTGAGACCTTGGCGGCTGAGCTGCGGAAGGATGCGGATAACCTTCTCGCCGACCGGGGCCTGAATTTCGCAGAAAAGCTGCGCGGGTTCGTCGAAAGCATGCTGGAACGGGTGGCGCCGATCGATCCGCGTGCGCTCCGCGACTTACAGCGGTTTGCCCCTCACCTTTTCCAACGGCTCGAAGACGTACGGGAAAAGACGATACCGTACATCTTCGGTCGCTTCGTCGAGGAAGGGCAGCTCTCCGGGGTCGTTCGGACCAACTTACCTGCGAACGTGGCCATCGCCTTCTTTCTCCACGCGATGCAGGGGCTGATGCACCCGAGCTCGCTGGAACGGCTGCGATTGGCTCCGCGGGAAATAATCCCTGTGGCGATCGATTTGTTCTTTGGCGGGTTACTCACCCCGACGGGTCGGAAACAATATGAAAAGCTTTTTCCCCGCTAGCCTGCTGGGCGTCGCGCTCGTGGTCGCGGTCGGCTGCAGCCGTCCGCCGCCCACCGGCTGGCAGGGCTACATGGAGGGCGAGTTCGTCCACGTCGCTTCGCCGCTCGCCGGTAGAGTCGAAACCCTGGCGGTGGTTCGCGGCGCTCACGTCGAGGCCGGCGCTCCACTTTTTGAACTGGAGCACGAGGCCGAACTCGCGGCGCAACGTGAAGCCAGCGGACGGTTGGCGTCAGCCCAGGCCCGACTCGCCGATTCAAGAAAGGGCCAGCGGCCCACTGAACTTGCCGCCCTCGACGCAAGGCTGGCCCAAGCCCGCACGGCGGCAGAAACGTCGGCCCGCGAATACACGCGTCAGGAAGATCTCTTTAAACGCGGCGTCATCGCGGCCAGCGCGTTGGATTTTGCCCGGCTCGCGCGCGATCGCGATCAGCGGCAGATCGAGGAATTCGTGGCCCAGCTTGGCACGGCCCGTCTGGGAGCTCGAACCGACACCATCGCTGCCGCCGAAGCCGAAGTGGCGAGCGCCGAGGCCGCGCTCGTGCGCTCATCGTGGGCGGTGGAGCAAAAGTCGGTTCGGGCGCCGAGTTCCGCTCTCGTCCACGACACGGTTTTCCGCGTCGGCGAATTCGCCGCGGCGGGAGCGCCGATCGTGATTCTCCTGCCCCCGTCCAACCTCAAGGTGCGCTTCTTCGTGCCGGAACGGGATTACGCCCGGTTGCAGACCGGCCAAAACGTGGAGATCCACGCCACCGGCCGGGCGCAACCGGTCGCAGCGAAAATCGTCTACGTGTCACCACGACCTGAATACACGCCGCCCGTACTCTACAATCGCGACAACCGCGCGAAGCTGGTTTTCATGATCGAGGCCGCGTTTGACTCCGTCCCCCAGGGCACCGCGCATCCCGGCCAACCCGTCGAGGTGCGATTGGCTCGCTAACCACCGCTGCATGGCTGCCCGCGCGCACACTCCTGAACTCGTGATTGACGTCACCGGCGTGACGAAGCGCTTTGGCCCCAAGACCGTAGTCAACGGAATCGACCTGCAGGTCAAGCGGGGCGAAATCTTCGGTTTTCTCGGCCCCAACGGCTCCGGAAAAACCACGTTTATCCGGATGCTCTGTGGGCTGCTCACTCCGGACGGCGGCAGTGGACGATGCCTGGGCCACGACCTGCTGACCGAGCAGGCGGAAATCAAGCGCCACGTCGGCTACATGACGCAGCGGTTCAGTTACTACGAGGACCTCAGTATTCGCGAGAATCTCGATTTCGTCGCTCGCATGTATGCCATTCCGGATCGCAAACATGCGGTCGAGCAAAGCCTCGAACGACTTGGTTTGACCCATCGACGTCACCAACTCGCCGGCCAGTTATCCGGCGGTTGGAAGCAACGGCTGGCCCTGGCGGCGTGCCTGATTCACCAGCCGCAACTTCTGTTGCTGGATGAACCCACGGCGGGAGTGGACCCCAAGGCGCGGCGGGAATTTTGGGACGAGTTGCACCGACTCACGGGCGAAGATGGGCTGACGGTCCTGATCACGACTCACTACATGGACGAGGCCGAACGGTGCCACCGCCTTGCCTACCTCGCCTACGGGAATCTGTTGACCTGCGGCACGGTGCGCGAGGTGGTGGAAAGTGCCGGTCTCTCAACGTGGCAGGTAACGGGACCCAACTTGACGGAAGTCGCGCGGGCGTTGCGCGGGCGCGAAGGCATTGAGCAGGTGGTGGCATTCGGAAACACGCTGCATGTCAGCGGGCGCGACGCCGCCAAGCTGGATGCGGCTTTAGCCAACGTGCGGCATCCGGCCCAGACGTGGACGCGGGCGCGGGCGGGACTCGAGGATGTGTTTATCAGCTTAATGGATACGGCGAAAGACAACTTCGCATGAGGACCCTTCGGCACTCTCTGGGAGATCCGCGATGAACCGGCGCTTCACCTTTCATCGCCTGTGGGCAGTGGT
>Ga0163152_10003640_pt1 | contig 19855 bp, 18 predicted proteins | sample OliLakLV19MP8IB2_FD_148635 | JGI IMG/M metagenome (GOLD analysis project Ga0163152, IMG submission 148635) | Freshwater microbial mat bacterial communities from Lake Vanda, McMurdo Dry Valleys, Antarctica - Oligotrophic Lake LV.19.MP8.IB-2 | ecosystem: Environmental > Aquatic > Freshwater >...
CCACCAATCCACCAGTCCACCAATTACCATTCCACTAACCATCATCCCAACGCCACTGACCCCTGTGGCATTACCAGAGCGTATTTTTCAGCCTCGGAAACTGCCTACGGTGGCCAAGGAGCCGATTGCAGCGAAAATCAAACCTGTTCAGGATCAAGGTTTTTCGTTCGGCTTGTCGCTGGCCGGAGCGGCGTATCAGCAAACCCAAACACTTGGCCCTTGGGCAGGCTGGGCTGTTGGTGCATTTGGAGATTATCGTTTGGACAAAAACTGGTCGCTAATGCTGGGTCTGCAAGCGCGTTTTGTGCCTGGCTACGCGGCACCGTCAGATTCGTCCAATCCCAATCAGGTGGAGCAATTGCACTACTCGTTTGGCTTCAAAAGCGAGCAATGGAAACGTGAAACCCGCGGACTACATTATCTCGAAGTTCCATTGTCGGCGCATTGGCACAAAGGCCCTTGGGGGCTGGAAGGTGGCGGCGCAGCAGGCATGCTTTTTTTGGTTCAAAATCGAACGGAATACACCGTGGAGTCTTCTTTGGGAGGAGCAAAAACCACGGTCAAAAAATTTGTAAAAGGGGACTCCGAGCCTTACAACCGAAACTATTTCTCGGCGTTTGCCGGGGCGGAGTATCGTTTGAGCCGTCGGTTTTCCTTGATGACACGGGCGCAGTACCGTTTCACGCCAGTCTTCAAAATCTTAGGGGAGGGGGTTAAAAACGATGGTTTGGGTAATGTAGAATTGGGGCTGAGGGTTCGTTTGTTTTAAAAACTGAGCAATAACTATGAGAAAAATACTTGAACACCTAAGCAAGAATGAACCGCAGAGGCGCGGAGACCCCAAGTGTATAAAAATCAATCCTCTGCGCCTCTACGCCTCTGCGGTTTACTATGCTCGATTGCTTATTTCTATTACACTCGCCGCCACAATTTGGTCGGCTTGCTGCAAATCCGAACCGCCCGATGGCGGATTTGATACGCCTGTGTTTTCTGTCGGATTTGAAGCCGATAGCAACACGACAGCGGGTATGACGGCAGGTGTGGACGGCAAATACCTCTTCACAAGGGTTGAGCAGGGTTCTGACAATGTACTGGTGATGTCTGGCGCGTTTGCCGACGCGGATTGTCCAATTGGCAATTGCCCTGAAAGTGTGAAGTTTGAATTCAAAAATGAGTGGCTGGAAAATTTTGTCCGCCCTGATTCGATTTTTGCGGTTGACCAATCCTGGGAGTACAAATCGCCGCTCAGCGACAGCTTTGCGCTACACACCGTCGTCATCCAATGGGTTACGCCCAATGGATCCGTCCTTCGTTCCGATCAGCTTCCCCAACCCCAGGACACATCCGGTTCTTTGTCGCACTTCATCATCTTGGATTCGGAGCCCTGGGAAACGAACGAGCGTGGGGAGAAGACCTGGAAAATGCACGTAGATTTTTCCTGTTGGTTGTTTGACTCGATTCAGAATCAAGAGCAAAAAATAATGGGGAGCGGCGTGATCGCGGTGGGGTATAGGTAAATCGTAAAAAGTTGATGAAGGTTTATAAAGTTTATAAGGGTTGATGATATTCGCTCAAAAAAGCAGGGACTTGCCCCTTTTCGAGTGCAAAAAATAAACCTTCATCAACTTTATAAACCTTCATCAACCATTTGGGATAGCCTCTTATTATGTTTGCACCATGACGCGCACCAAAACAGACATCCTCGTGCTCGGCTCAGGCATTGCTGGGCTGACTTTTGCCGTTAAGGCCTCCCGACTTTTTCCCGACCGACAAATACTCGTGCTAACAAAAACCGTCGAAGGCGAAAGCAACACACGCTATGCCCAAGGCGGTGTGGCTGCTGTGTGGGACCTCGAAAAAGACAATTTTGAAAAGCACATCGCCGATACCCTGGATGCGGGCGACGGCCTTTGCAAAACGGACATCGTGCGCATTGTGGTGGAAGAAGGCCCTGAACGCGTACGCGAAATCATCGGCTGGGGCGCCCATTTTGACAAAGAAAAAGGTTCCTCCGAATACGATCTCGCCAGGGAAGGCGGCCACTCCGAACACCGGATACTCCATTATAAAGACCTCACGGGCTGGGAAATGCAGCGCACCCTCATGGAAGAGGCCAAAAAATATTCCAATATCACCATATCTGAACACTGCTTTGCACTTGACCTCATCACGCAGCACCACCTGGGGCGCATGGTCATCCGCGTTACACCAGACATAGCGTGCTATGGTTGTTATGCGCTCAACAAGCAGAATGGCGACATTGATACTATCCTTGCACGGGTCACAGTGCTATGCACGGGCGGTGCGGGACAGGTGTACAAATCCACCACCAATCCGGTCATTGCAACAGGAGATGGTGTGGCAATGGCCTACCGCGCCAAAGGCCGGGTAGAGGGCATGGAGTTCATACAATTCCACCCTACCGCGCTCTACAACCCGGCGGGCGACAACCCCTCGTTTCTTGTTTCAGAAGCAGTGCGAGGTTTTGGCGGAATCTTAAAAACCGCTGAGGGCGAGGAGTTTATGCAGCATTACGACCCCCGCCTCTCGCTCGCTCCGCGCGACATTGTGGCCCGCGCAATAGACGCTGAAATGAAAAAACGAGGCACGGAGTGTATGTATCTGGATTGCCGCCATTTGAACAAAGAAGATTTTTTGGCGCATTTTCCTACCATTTATGAAAAGTGCAAAAGCATCGGCATTGACCCGATGAAAGATATGATTCCAATCGTACCTGCCTGCCATTACACTTGCGGGGGCGTTTTGGTGGACGAATACGGACATACAAGTATCCATCGGCTGTACGCTGCGGGCGAATGCACGAGTACCGGCTTGCACGGGGCCAATCGCCTGGCCTCCAACTCATTGCTCGAAGGCATGGTGTTTGCCCACCGCGTGGCGCACGATCTGGTGGGGAAATTGGAAGGCTGGGAATTTCAAGAAGGGGTGCCAGACTGGAACGCAGAGGGAACCACGGACCCACAAGAAATGGTGCTTATCACGCAAGGATTAAAGGAATTGCGCGAAATCATGTCATACTACGTTGGCATCGTGCGCTCCAATGTGCGTCTAAAACGCGCGCTCGACCGCCTCTTTCTGCTCTACCAAGAGACGGAGGAACTATACAAAACAACCACCATCAGCCCACAATTGATGGAACTTCGCAACCTCATCACGGTGGCGTATCTCATTACCCGCTCCGCCTCGCACCGCCGCGAAAGCCGGGGCTTGCATTATACCACAGATTACCCGGAACAGCTGCCGTTTGTGGAATATTCGGTGCTTTGATTTACGATTTACGATTTTGGATTTACGATTTTGGATTTACGATTTACGATTTTTTTGATCCGAAGAAGGCATGATTCATCCCTTCTTCGGATCAAAAAAATCGTAAATCGTAAATCGTAAATCGTAAATCGTAAATCCAAAATCGTAAATCCAAAATCGTAAATTCTATTTCGGCATGCGCTCATACTTCGCCAAATCAGCATTTCCCTTCTCCGTTTCACCAAGTTTTAGGTAGCAATTACCCCTGGCACGATACACCCGAGCAAAGGTGGTATCCAGCCCGATTGCACGGGTAAAGTCGGCTACAGCTTCTTGGTTGCGCTCCAGATTGGCGTATGAAAGGCCGCGATTGTACAATTCTGGCACCTCAGTGGGGTAATGTTCCAGAAATTTCGTCAGGTCGGCAACGGATTGTTCATAGTTTTTCTTTACGCCATAAATGTTGCCCCTGAATTTGTAGGCCTGATAAAGCATTGGGTTTTTCTCTATGGCCTTGCTGAAGTCGTTGATTGCTTTTTGTGCGTCGCTGGCTTTGCCGTAGGCCATTCCTCGCCAGAAATAGGCTTTGCCAAAGTTGTCGCCAGTAGCGGCTATTGCCTTGTCAATCAAGGTCATGGTGTCCTTCCAATCGCGGATGCGAAGGGCCGCGGTGACGAGCCAAACAAAGCTCAAGCCCAGGATTAAGGCCCAAGCGGCGCCAGACCAGGAAGGCCGTTTTGCTTTTAAATAATCGGGCAGTGAAGCCAACATGACAAACATTCCAAGTCCGGCGAGGTAATTGTAACGGTCGGAGCGAAGCTCGAAAGTGCCGAATGTAGACCAAGGCAGCGAAAGCACGATGTTGGACAGATAGAACAAAATGCCAATCCAGAACAAGGGCATCGCCAGGCGGCTGCGCCAGGCGGCAAAAAGGATTCCCAGCAGAATTACTGGAGAAGCCAGATAATCCCAACTCCAGACACCATTCGTTTTTTCAAAAGGATACCAAATGCTCAAACCGGTGGGTGCCAGTAGTTTTGTCCAATAAAAAAGTATGGTATGGCAGACCATGAAGCCCCGGTCGAGCAAATTGAAATCAGCAGGCTGATCGAGTTGGCCAGCGTGTTGGCGTGAGTATAGGGTAAGGATGCCAAAGCCGAGCGAAATGACAAAAAACGGAACTTTTTCAAGCAAAACGCTTTGGCTAAAACTGCGCTTTTTCCACAAATCGAGCACCAGCAGCGTGAGCGGCAGGGTAACGGCAGCCGATTTGGCGAGGCAAGCAAGCAGGAACATGGTGAGCGCGAGCCAGTAATTTTTGCCATAACCGCCCCCTTCATCCTTTGTGTGCCGCAGGTAATAGTTCATAGCCAGCAGGCAGAACATGGAAAAGAGCGGCGTACTGAAGCCCGCGATCCAAGCCACGGCTTCCACATTGAGCGGGTGGATGGCAAAAAACAAGGCTACAATGGCCGATACTGTGAGATTGCAATCGAGCTTCTGGAAGACCCTGAACACCAGCACTACATTGATGGCGTGTACGATTGCCGAGAGTATGTGATAATAGATCGGGCTTTCCTTGCCGAGGATGTAGGCGATTTCATAGCCGATCCAAGTGAGCGGGGCGTACATTCCGAGGTTGAAACCTCCAAAAATCAGGAAATCCTTTACGGCAGGATTGTCAACTGTGGCAGAGTGGTCGTCCATGCCCACCATTTGATTGCCAAACCCCGTGCTGTACAGGATAAAAGCCACTGCGGCCAAGGCCCATGGGAGCCATTTTTCTGTGGAATCAGAAATGCCCGTGGATGTTTGGTTGTCGGATTTTTTGGGTTGAGGTGCTGATTTTTTCGCCATTGCGCTTGCTTTTTGAAAATGCAGGGGCGAAGGTCGTAAATGGGCGTGATTTCGTCATTGGTTATTAGAGTCATTAGGGTCATTAGTCATTAGGGGTCATTTCGTCATTAGTCATTAGTCATTAGGGGTCATTTCGTCATTAGTCATTAGGGGTCATTATGTCATTAGAGTCATTAGGGGTCATTTCGTCATTAGTCATTAGGGGTCATTATGTCATTAGAGTCATTAGGGGTCATTTCGTCATTAGTCATTAGGGGTCATTATGTCATTAGAGTCATTAGGGGTCATTATGTCATTAGAGTCATTAGGGGTCATTTCGTCATTAGAGTCATTAGGGGTCATTATGTCATTAGTCATTAGGGGTCATTTCGTCATTAGAGTCATTAGGGGTCATTATGTCATTAGAGTCATTAGGGGTCATTATGTCATTAGTCATTAGGGGTCATTATGTCATTAGTCATTAGGGGTCATTATGTCATTAGAGTCATTAGGGGTCATTATGTCATTAGTCATTGCTTTACTTTGCCTTAGCATTCAAACGCTCAGACCACTATCGTCGCAATGACCCTAATGACGAATGACTAATGACTAATGACGAAATGACTAATGACTAATGACTAATGACGAATGACGAAATGACTAATGACTAATGACTAATGACGAAATGACTAATGACGAAATGACTAATGACGAAATGACTAATGACGAAATGACGAATGACGAAATGACCATCTCATGATCCGCAACATCATCTTCGACTTTGGCAATGTCCTTTTTGACCTTGATCTGGCTGCTTTTGAGCGGGATATGAGAAACCTGTGGGGCGAAAACTTTGCCTCGGCCAAAGAAAATCTGCTCCGGGAGCGGGTGTTTGAACTGTACGAAACGGGTGGACTCAGCACGGCAGAGTTTGTGGGAAAACTTTGCCGTGCTTCCGATCCTGTGCTTACCCCGCAACAGGTAAGCGGTGCCTGGAACGCCATTTTCATCGGGATGCCGCAGCATCGTTTTGATCTGCTGCTGCGTTTGCGGCAACGTTATAAAGTGTTCTTACTTAGCAACATCAATGGTCTTCACGAAAACTGGATTGCCGACTATATGCTGCGAGGTACTGACAACTGTCGGGGCGATTATGAATCTCGCTACTTCGACGGAGTGTATTTTTCTCACCTCATCCGACTGCGGAAGCCTATGCTTGAGGCGTTCGAGTACGTGCTGGCTGATGCGGAATTGGTGGCGAAGGAGACGGTGTTTTTTGATGATTTGCCCGAAAATGTGGAAGCCGCCAGGCAAGTGGGCATTCAGGGTATTTGGCACGAGCCGGGAACGGAGATTGAGGAGCGGCTGGTGGAAATGCAGCTGTTGCCGAGATTGAAAAACCTATGAGGTTTCCAAAACCTCATAGGTTTGGAATGCGACAGAACCATCAATTTTTCATGACTTGAATACTGGTCATCCTTTTCCCTGCCACTTCAAGTGTCAAGATATAATTTCCGGTGGGTAGATGCTCGGCACAGGAAAGCATGATGTTGTGTTCTCCTTGTTCAAAGGACTGGTTTTCGATAAGGGATTCAACTAGTTTTCCATTCATGTCGATCAGGTGGATGCTTACTTGTTCTTTTTGGGTAAGCGAGAATTCCAAATTGAATCGGTCGGAAATGGGGTTGGGGTAGACCCAGGGTGTCGGGTCGGGCGGGTTGTTTGGATTTAGTATGCCCACGTTCAGGTCCAAAATGAAGCGAAAAACCTGCTTTAGAGTAGTTCCTATAAATTTTCTGGCCGATACCGTTGCTTTATTTCCAATGAGGGACAACGCTCTTGGACGCATTCCAGGGTCAACCATTCTAAAAACGCCATTGATGCCAAACGCCAGGTCTCTTTGTCCATTGGGTAGCAATTGAGCCAATGCCAGGTTTCCAAGCGTAGCATTCAAGGCCCAATTTGCAGTAAGAATTTTTCCATCAGGCCGTATTGCGATCCCGATTCCTTCATTTGCTTCTGCAAGGTATTGCACACCTTGTTCGCCGAAGTCGGTGTCAGGTGTGCCATCTATATTGTAACGGGCTACAATGGCTTGATTATCAGGGCCAGTATCGCCAGCAAGTACAACTTTGCCATCTGCTTGAAGTGCCAAAGCATAGGCGTTGCTTTGGCCGTTGATAGGGTCAATTATTATCCCATCTTCACCAAAGGAATAATCATTGGAGCCATTTGGATGGATACGCAGCATGAAAATATTCCAGGTAGGGTAGCCAATCGAACCGACAAAAATCAATTTGTGATCGGGTTGTTCGAGCATGGCTATGGGCACTTCATGCGCGTAGCCGGGAAGGTCAATGCTTAGTTTTCCGTTGGTGGCAAACGTGCTGTCCATCGTGCCATTTGAAAGGAAACGAACTGCGGAGAATGTGCTTGAATTTATCCCATATTCGTCACCAAAAACAACCACTTTACCATCGGATTGCTCCAAAACATTGTGAATCAAAAAGTGGCTTACAAAGGTCTGTGCTATGCCGCCACTGCCAAAGTTTGGGTCCAGATTGCCAAGCGTATCAAAGCGCACAGCGAAAGTGGTAAGGCCAATGGTGTTTTCACTTACCAATAAAACTTTTCCATCCTTTTGTACGGAGACCCCAACTTCAAGCCCAACTGATTCGACAAAGGATTTTGAGAACGAAGTATCCCTCACCCCGGCATTGTCATATTTTTCAACGCCTACATGGTCGGGAATGCTTCCTCCGAGCATTATTTTTCCATTTGGAAGCGCCACAAAATCTATCCCGTAAGGATTGCCGCTGATTCCAGACAACCCCGTTATAATCTTTCCATTAATACCAAAAGTAGTATCAAGTGCTACCGTTTGGCTGGTCAGGGGACTTGCAAAACAAACAAGGATTAAACAAAGCGCAGTTGTTTTCATAAAGGGAAAATTATGAAGGTGAATAAATGACAGAGGCAAAAGTGCAGGGCAGTGACCAAGAAAACCTATAACACATTTTGACCGCAATTCCCAATCTTGACTGCTCAGCATCCAAAGCCATTTAATTGTTTGATTTTCAATTTTTTATATCGAAAACAAGTTCTGAAAAAACTCCAAAAAAACTCCCCTCCGGGTTTCTTTTAGCGAGCAATTCGCCGTATCTTTGCACACATTTTTTCAAAGACAAAAGCAGCAAAAGACACGGAACGCATGACAGAAGATACATCACTTGACCCACAACAAAACCCGGCTGCCGCAAGCGATTACGACGCGAGCAGCATCACGGCCCTCGAAGGTTTGGAGGCGGTGCGAAAAAGGCCCGGCATGTACATCGGCAGCACCGATATCAAAGGCCTCCATCACCTTGTATGGGAGGTCGTTGACAACTCGATTGACGAGCATTTGGCAGGCCACTGCTCCCATATCGAAGTTGTTATTCAGTCCGACAATTCTATTCAAGTCACCGACGATGGGCGCGGTATTCCTACCGGGATGCACGAAAAATTGCAAAAATCGGCGCTCGAAGTCGTGATGACCGTGCTGCACGCAGGCGGCAAATTCGACAAGGATTCCTACAAGGTATCCGGCGGCTTGCACGGCGTTGGCGTCTCCTGCGTGAATGCGCTTTCGATCATGCTCCACGCCGAGGTGAGGCGTGAGGGGAAAATTTTTGAACAGGAATACAGCCAAGGCAAACCGAAATACGACGTGCGTGAAATCGGCACGACCAAGGACCGCGGCACGACCATTACCTTTCTGCCCGACCCGGGAATTTTTGAAACGGCTGAGTACAAGTTCGACATTCTGGCGCACCGCCTCCGCGAACTTTCTTACCTGAACAAGGGGCTTCGCTTATCACTGGTCGACGAGCGGGAGCAAAACGAAGACGGCAGTTACAAAACCGAACTCTTCTATTCCGAGGGAGGCTTGCAGGAATTTGTCGTCTACCTGGATGAAGCTAAAACCAACCTCATTGACAAGCCCATCTACATCAGCACCCGCGAAGAAGGCGTGGACGTAGAGGTAGCGATGATTTACAACACCTCGTATTCAGAAAACGTGGTGGCCTTTGTCAACAATATCAGCACGCGCGATGGCGGTACCCACGTGAACGGGTTTCGTCGCGCCCTTACCCGTGAATTCAAAAAGTACGGCGACGACAACGGTTTTTTCAAAAAAGTAACCTTCGCCATCTCTGGCGAGGACTTCATGGAGGGCCTGACGGCCGTCGTTTCGGTGAAAGTGCCGGAGCCTCAGTTCAAAGGCCAAACCAAAGGCGAACTCGGCAACTCCGAAGTGCTCGGCATCGTAAGCCGCTGCGTGGGCGACGCGTTGAAGCAGTTTTTGGAAGAAAACCCCAACCCGGCCCGGCGCATCATCGAAAAAGTAGTGCTGGCGGCCACCGCCCGCAATGCGGCCCGCAAAGCCCGCGAAATGGTGCAGCGCAAGGGCGCCCTCACCGGCAGCGGCCTCCCCGGCAAACTCGCTGACTGCGCCAGCCGAAGCCCCGCAGAGAGCGAGGTGTTCCTCGTGGAAGGCGACTCGGCAGGTGGTACGGCCAAACAGGGCCGCGACCGCCACACCCAGGCCATCCTGCCGCTAAGGGGTAAAATCCTGAACGTAGAGAAAGCCCTGGAGCACAAAATCTACGAGAATGAGGAGATCAAAAACATTTTCACGGCGCTCGGCGTGAGCATTAGCGAGAATGATGAAGGACACCGAATCCTCAACACCGAAAAACTGCGCTACCACAAGGTGGTCATTATGTGCGACGCCGACATTGATGGTTCGCACATCACAACACTGATCCTCACGTTCTTTTTCCGCTATATGCGCGAACTGATCGAGAAAGGCCACATTTACATTGCACAACCGCCGCTCTATCTCGTAAAAAAAGGCAAAAACCAACGTTATGCATGGAACGACACAGAGCGCAAAGCGGCACAATTGGAATTCTCCGGTGGCCGTGAAGACGACGACTCGGTAAAAGTGCAGCGCTACAAGGGTCTTGGTGAAATGAACGCCGAACAACTCTGGGAAACCACCATGGACCCCAAAACCCGCATTCTGAAAATGGCCACCATTGACGATGCCAACGAGGCCGACCGTATGTTCGCCATGCTGATGGGCGATGAGGTGCCGCCAAGAAGGGCGTTTATTGAGGCGAATGCGAAATATGCGCGGATTGATGTGTGATTCGCATTAATAACCGGTGGTGAAAACGGATCATCCCGAATTTTTAATAGTCCCGCTTGAGACCGGCACATATTCCAGCACATCCCCAGGCTGACAATCCAGCACATCCCCAGGCTGACAATCCAGCACTTTGCAGATGGCTTCGAGCGTACCGAAGCGGATGGCCTTGGCTTTGCCGGTTTTCAGGATGGAGAGGTTGGCGAGCGTGATGTCCACCCTGGAGGCCAGTTCCGTCCACTTTTAATATTCCTTTCATCCCCCATTTTCATTTTACAAAACATTGCAAAACCTTCGTTTGACGAAAAAAGAAACAGAACTTCTTGCAAACTTGCGACTTTCGGCCACTTTACCCGCCGTAGCTTCAGCGAAGGCGGGCAAGCAAATCACTATTCAACCCTCCTTCGCACTAAAGGGCTAGGGCGGGTAAACAGGCAAACAAATCACCAAATCAACAGATAAACAAATCACACTTTCAATGATTCTTTCCGTACAAGATGTCGTAAAAACCTACGGCGACTATATGGCTGTCAACCACGTCAGCCTCGACGTGCAAAAAGGCAGCGTCTTCGGAATGCTCGGCCCCAATGGCGCCGGCAAAACCTCGCTCATTCGGATGATTACGACCATTACGGCGCCCGATTCGGGTTCGATTTTCCTGGATGGCACAAAGCTGCATTCCGGCTCACCCGAACACATCGGCTATATGCCCGAAGAGCGCGGTCTTTACAAAAAGATGAAAGTTGGCGAGCAACTCCTCTACCTCGCCCAACTCAAAGGACTGACGAAGGCCAGGGCGCAACAGGAAATTGACATGTGGTTCGAGAAATTCGATATCAAAGATTGGGCGAATAAAAAGGTGGAAGACCTGTCCAAGGGTATGCAGCAGAAAATCCAGTTTATCGCCACGGTGCTGCACAAACCCAAACTGCTCATCCTTGACGAGCCGTTCACGGGCCTCGACCCGATCAATACCAACCTGATAAAGGACGAAATAGGCCAACTCAATGCAGCCGGCACGAGCATCATTTTTAGCACCCACCGTATGGAGCAAGTGGAAGAAATGTGTGACCACATTGTGCTCATCAACAAAGGGAAAAACGTGTTGTACGGCGAGGTGCAAACCATCAAAAACGTGTACAAACAAAACCTCTTCCGCGTGGAAACGCTGGGCGAACCGCCTACTGATTTGCCCGAGCGCTTCGAAGTGGTAAAAACTGAAAAAAATGCCCTGACTTTCAAACTTGACCATGATGCAGAGAGCAATGAACTACTTCAGTTGTTTTTGCAGAAAGGCAAACGAATTACCCGTTTTGAAGAAATCTTGCCAACCTTCAATGAAATTTTTATTCAACGGGTAGCAGAAACGGAGGATTAGGTTATTTGGGGATTTGGTTATTCAAGCACCCCAGCTTGGTTTTTGCTTGTGCCTTCCGAAAAACTGAATGCCAAGCTGGGGTGTTCAAATCCCCAAATAACCAAATCCCCAAATCCACACCTAAACAAATCATCAACCATGTCCAAACTTTCCCTCATCATACGACGCGAATACCTGACGCGCGTGCGCAAAAAATCCTTCATCATTGGCACACTGTTGGCTCCCGTGGGCTTGCTGGTGTACATGCTCGTGATTATTGGCTTGTCCAGCTATCAAGGCAGTGATGAAATCAAAGTCGCCGTGCTCGATGAAGCCAAAATGGTGAATCCACTTCCAGATGAAAAGGGCGTTCGGTTCATTCCGTCCGGCAACAAAACCCTTGAGGCACTCAAAATAGAGGTGACTGAAAAAAAACTGGACGGAGTATTGCGCATTCCCCCAGTGGGCAATTTTCAACAAAAAGACCACACGATATTCTATTATTCAGACGAGAAACTCGCGCCTGAAAAAAGTGGGTTGATTGAAAAAAGAATTGCGGCGAAAATAAAATCTTTCAAGATGGACTCGCTCAAGCTCGATGCATCGCGGCTAAAACTTTTGGAATCAGAAGTTTCCATAGACCCTGAAGGAATCAAAAGCGACCAGGAAGACGACCAGAGCAAATATTCTGCCGGAGTGGGCCTTGCCGTGGGTGGAATCATGACGTTTCTCCTGTTTTTCATGGTGCTCATGTACGGGCAGATGGTCATGAAATCCGTGATGGAAGAAAAAACCAACCGCATTGTGGAAGTGATGATGTCGTCGGTTCGGCCTTTTGATTTGATGATGGGCAAGATTATCGGTGCCGGCTTGGTCGGCTTGACACAGGTAGTGGCATGGGTGGTCTTGAGCGGTGCGGTATCGTTCATTGTTCCGCTTGTGATGGGCTTTGATGCCTCGCAAATGCAGGCCCCCATGACTCCGGGGGATGCTACCATGGACCCCGAACTCATCCAGGATACGGGTATGCGCATCATGGCCGAATTGAGCAGGCAAAATTGGCCGCTCCTCATCGGATCGTTCATCATCTATTTTCTGGGCGGTTACTTCATCTATTCCTCCATGTTTGCAGCCGTTGGTTCAGCCATGGGCGACGATACAGGGGAGGGTCAGGCGCTGACTTTGCCCGCTACGCTTCCGCTCGTTCTGGCTTTTTACATCGTTTCCATGGCTGGTTGGCGCAACCCCGACAGCAGCCTGATGGTGTTCGCCTCGATATTCCCGCTTTTTTCGCCCATAGCGATGCCGTTCCGATTGGCCTTCAACCCGCCCTGGTGGCAAGTGGCCCTTTCGCTTACTTTGGTGATTGCTTCGGCGGTGTTCTTTGTCTGGTTGGCTGGACGGATTTATCGCGTGGGCATCCTGATGTACGGTAAGAAAGTGACGATGAAAGAGATGTGGAAGTGGATGTTTTACAAGGGCTAGGCACCCATTAACCTTTTATCCTTCTTTACCCTTTTTGCATAATGCTTGATGGTTCCATGGGGCTGTTTGGGCTGACCTTTGTGTCGTTCCCCAGAGGAATTTCACAAACATTCAATTCGGACACATGAAAATTGCTGTACCTACTCAAACTAAAAATTTCAACTTTATGCAACAGCAAGGCATTAAAATCGACAATCCCATTGACCCAAGCGTCTTCTTCCAATATCTCCTGGCCAAAAACGGCCCCGATCGTTCGGACTATGCCAAATTCGACCGTTTTATCCAGACAGTGCCCGTAGAAGCAGTAGCGGAGTTCAAAAGCGCGCTCAGCGAGCAATATATGGATGAATCCATACAAGGCCATGTGCTCCGCAAACCCTTTGGCTATGCGGGCGATTTCTTGATCATTGACAAAATTTACACGCAGCAGTGTTCCGACAACTTCGGGAAATGGGACCAATACTTCCACCGCCAGGCAGCACCCAAAGCCGTGCGCAATCGCAAAGATTATTTTAAACAAAACATGGCCCGCGTCCTCCGAGAGCGGAAAGGCCAGCCCACTTCGCTGCTCAATATCGCCAGCGGCCCTGCCCGCGATTTGGCCGAACTCTACCAGCGCATTGACCCGAAAACGCTCAAAACCACCTGTGTGGATTTGGATAAAAACGCCATCGAATACGCCACGCGCCTCAACGAACCCTGGCTAAACCAAATAGCGTTTATCCACCGCAACATTTTCAAATTTCAGCCCGAAAACAAATTCGACGTGATCTGGTCTGCCGGGCTGTTCGATTATTTCGATGATGCAACGTTCGTGGCCATTCTCAACCGGATACGCACATGGGGAAACCCAGGCACCGAAATCATCATCGGCAACTTTTCGGAAGAAAACCCCAGCCGCCACTACATGGAAACTTTTGGCGAATGGTTCTTGCACCACCGCAGCCCTGCCCGCATGATCGCGCTTGCGATGCAAGCTGGGTTCCCACGCTCTAAGGTGCAGGTCGCCAAGGAATCGGAAGGGGTTAATTTGTTCATGCATTTGCAGGTTTGAACCAGATTCAACAGGGTGTCTTACAAGTATATTCTGGACAGGATTTGCTTGGTTTACAGGATGCTTTTGGACTTTAATATTGTCAAAATCCTGTTAATCCTGTAAATCCTGTCTGATAAAAGCACTTGTGAGACAGCCTTCTCAAACCTGCGCCTGAAATCCCAAATTCCGGGCTATTTTTGCCCCATGATCCCTCCCAAGCAAGTCCAAGAAATCCTCGACGCCACGCGAATCGAGGAGGTTGTGGAAGATTTCGTGACGCTGAAGCGCCGCGGTGTCAACCTGATTGGGCTTTGCCCTTTCCATGGGGAGCGCACACCTTCGTTCAACGTGAACCCGGCACGCAACATTTTCAAGTGTTTTGGCTGCGGGAAAGCGGGCGATTCGATCACTTTTTTGAAGGAACACGAGAACCTCACTTACCCCGAAGCCCTGCGTTGGCTGGCCCGGAAATACAACATCGAAATTCAGGAAGTAGAGCGCTCGCCAGAACAAATGGCGGAAGCCCAACTGGCTGATTCCCTTTACATTGTAAACGATTTCGGGCTTCAGCATTTTCAAAAACAACTGTTTGAAACCGATGAGGGAAAGTCTGTGGCGCTTTCCTATTTCCGCAAACGAGGACTGCGCGAAGAAACCATTCGCGCTTTCGGCCTCGGCTATGCGCCTGATGAGCGAGACCTGCTGTTGCGAAAAGCCAAAAGCGCAGGGCATAACCTGGATTTGCTGAAAAAAGTAGGTTTGTGCAGTCAGGACGGTTCGCGCGATTTTTTCCGGGCACGGGTCATGTTTGCCATTCACAACCTTTCGGGGAAAGTGGCGGCTTTTGCGGGGAGAACCATGCACTCCTCCCCTCCAGGGGGGGCTGGGGGGGTGACGGTACCGAAGTACATCAACAGTCCGGAGACCGAGATATATGTCAAAAATAAAATCCTGTACGGCGCTTTTCAGGCCAAAAAAGCCATCCGTCAACAGGACGAATGCCTGCTTGTGGAAGGATATATGGACGTGATTTCCTTGTACCAGGCGGGTATCGAAAACGTAGTGGCTTCGAGTGGAACCTCGCTCACGGAAGGGCAATTGCAGCTCATTCGCCGCAATACCACCAACCTCAAAATCCTCTACGATGGCGACCCGGCGGGCATCAAAGCCGCCTTGCGTGGGCTTGACCTGGCACTGGAACAAGACCTGAACGTGAAAATATGCCTGCTGCCCGATGGCCATGATCCCGATTCGTACGTACAGGAATTTGGCGGCGAACAGTTCCTAAAATACACGACCGAAAACGCCAAGGATTTCATTTTTTTCAAGACTGACTTGCTATTGGAAGAAACGAAAGGCGACCCGATCAAACGGGCCGGTTTGGTAAAAGACATCGTGGGCAGTATTGCCAAAATACCCGACACGATCAAGCGCAGCGTGTACCTGCGGGAATGTTCCGCACTACTGCAAGTGCCCGAACAAGCCTTGTATAGTGAGGCCAACAAACTCATTGCCAATACTTTAAAAAAACGGGAAGAAAAAGCAGCCCGACAGCCAGGCGCGGCCTCCGATGTGCCCCCCGCTGCCCCTACGATGCGGAGTGGAGATGAGTTTTTTCCTTCGGATATGGGTGGATATTTCCCACCCAGCGAGGCTGGAGAACTTCCGCCTGATTGGGAAACGCCCCGATCATCTGCTCCTTCCGTCGAGCGCAATGCTGGGGCCGAGTTTCAGGAGCGCGACATTGTGCGCTTGCTGATTTTGTATGGCCAGCATGTTTTGCCGGAAGAAAACATCACGGTCGGGGAGTATTTGTTGACCGATATTGAAGAGTCCTTGGGCGATTTTGACAACCCTTTGTATGGCAAAATTGCTTCAGAATGCCACACGATGCTGGCGGAGGGCAAGGTTTTTGACCAGCACTATTTCATCCAGCACGAATCAGGCGATGTGGCGAATTTGGCCATTGACCTGCTCGCCGAGCCTTGGGAATTTTCGCCCAATTGGGAAGCGATGTGGAACTACCCGCTCCAAAACCAGCCCATGCCGGAGCGCAATTTTACGCTTGATATGCGGCAGGCACTCGACCGTTTCAAACTCAAAAAAGTGCAGAAAATGTGTGCATTGAATCTAGCCCGTGTACAAACCGCTTCCAAATCCGGCGATCACGAGGCGATGATGCGTTTTATGAAAATCCAGCAGAAACTGAATGAAACGAGGAATGAGATTGCATTGCGGGCGGGCACGGTGGTGCTGGTGAAGTAGATTTTGGAACTTTTTGGAAGGGTAATTTGTAAGATTTTACCCGATGCCGGTTTGAAATATTACTTTCTATGGCCAAACTCAATATCCTGTTCGTTTGTAGTGTAAACCGGATGCGAAGTCTTACGGCAGATCAAATCTACTCAGGGGACGAACGATTTAATGTGGACTCGGCGGGTACAGAACTTTCGGCCAATGTTCGCATAGAAGAATATCACCTCGAATGGGCTGATTATATCATTGTTATGGAGCGGGAACATCGGAATAAAATCAAAAAACGATTTCCTGAATACTACAAAATGAAGCCAATCATTTGCCTTTACATTCGTGATGAATACGATTACATGGAGCAAACGCTGATTGATTTGCTGACTGTAAAATTTGAACAAGTTTATAGAACTGAAATAGCACCATTGTTCTAAGGTGTTTGAAGCTCCATACCATGCAACTCACCATCCTCGGCAATTCCTCCGGCGGCCCCTTCCACGGTCGCCACTACACAGCGCAGGTCTTACGCGTAGACAATCAGGTATTTTTAATTGATTGCGGCGAGGGCACACAGATGCAGATTTTCCACTACCGGGTCAAGGTGGAATCCTGTAAACAGATATTTATCAGCCATTTGCATGGCGATCATGTATTTGGCCTGATCGGGCTGATTACCAATTGGAGCCACAAAAAGCGCAGCGAAACCCTGCATATTTTTTCGCCGCCTGGCCTGCAGGAATTGATCGAAACGACCATCCGGGTGTGCGGGGTCAGGCTTAGTTTCGTGATCGAATTTCACGTAGTAGATGCTACCATTTCGGCAAAGGTTTTTGAAACCCCGAGGCTGGAAGTCTGGACGATTCCGTTGCATCACCGCAGTCCCACCTCCGGCTGGCTTTTCCGTGAAAAGCCCAAATCCCGCAATATTCGTCCCGAGAAAATAGAAGAATACGGTATTCCTTTCAACGCAATTCCGGCCATCAAAGCGGGCGGGGATTTTGAATTGCCCGATGGTCGTCGGGTCTCGAATGCCGAATTGACGCTTGACCCTCCCTCGCCCGTTTCTTATGCTTTCTGCAGCGACACTGCTTTTTCAGAGCCAATAGCCGAGATCGTTAGGGGTGTGGATTTGCTTTACCACGAGGCCACTTTTACCAACGAAAACGCGCAGGAAGCGGAGACTTTCTTCCACGCTACAGCCGCCCAGGCAGCCGAAATTGCGCGGCGAGCGGGTGTGAAGCGGCTGATTTTGGGACATATTTCTGGGCGCTATGCTAATACTGAGCAACATCTGGCAGAGGCCAAGGCGGTATTTGAAAATGTGGAGATTGCGGAAGAAGGGGGGAGATGGGAAGTGGGGATGCTATCTGGTTTACCAATGTAAAACAAGGAGACTTTACCATTTTTTTGGTAAAGTCTCCTCTAAGTACCTATGAAATAACGTGTTTAAACAGATAAAGTTAACTCGAAAGGGTTTGAAATGGTTTTTTTACCAAATCTTTCGAGTAGTGCTGCAAGGTCATTCTTATCAATTTGCTCACGCTCAATAATAGCTTGGACATCCGGTTGTTTCAACCCTGGGATACGTCCGGCGAAGAATGGCCATAAGATTTCGGACTCATAGTTTTTTTCAACATCCGGAAATCCAAATAGCGGACCAGGGAGCGAAGCTCTCTTTTGTTCGCCAGATTTTGATTTGTGGAAACCCTTTTTGAAAAAGGTTGAGTATGAAAAAGACCATTTACCGTTCTCCAGTTCAAGTGTGCCAACATGCTTTTCGTTGTGCATCACTAAGAAGGTCATTTTTTTGTCAGGGGGAGTACTCACATTCTCCAGCCCCTGCGACTTAAAAATCAAGTCTTTCAAGTCTTTCAATTTTTGTAACATGGCTGAAAATGGTTTGGTGAAAGAATGGGTTTGGGAATTGAAAACGCAAAACGGCGCACAAAGATTTCAAATTCAAATTAATAACTTGCTAAATTTATGATGTCGAATTTCAAGGCATTTGCAAATAAGGTTTACACGGTTTCTGCTCAACAATTGTCTGAATTCTCTACGAATCATCCTTTGTACTCGATTCAAACCCTCATCTGTGAAAATTTTACTACAGACTTAAGGGGTAAAAACTCGTCACATAATAAAACCTCTGCTAAGTCAAAATGGTTGATCTTTTGCCTTTCCCTTAAGGTAAATTGGGGAACGGAATTTTTTATCTGATTTTCTGCTTGTTGTTCAAATTGCTTGGCTTTTGCCCATTCTGATATCTTGTTTTCTGTTTGATTCCAAAAAAGACCCCGTGCTGAATCATATATAGGTGAAAAATAAGGAGGCTTTTCCCCATAAATATCCCGAACTACTCCCCAGTTTTGAAAATGGCGATCCTGAACCCCTACCCAAGCGTCGAAGCAAAGCATGATAAAAAAAGATTCAAGTATAGTAGTACTTTGAGATGGAAAGACTTGTTCGATTGCAGCAACTGTGTCCTCAAGGGTAAAGAAGTCTCGTTCTTTTTTCTTGACTGCGATCTCTTCCACAAACGCGCGATCGTCGACGTAAGCAGCCAGGATGTCTATCCCATGAACCAACTCTTGACCTTGTTCTGGGTTCAAAAAATACTTACTCAAAAATTTTACTTGTCCTGATGCTTTAGCTAAGCGAGATTTGGCCATATTCAAGCCAAGCTCTGCCCCGACTCGGGCAATCAGATGCTCAGTGATTGACTCAATAGGGTACCATTTGTGACCGGTTTGGCAAGATACAAAGTCCAAGTGTTGGGATTGCCCATATTAGTGGACAATTTCAGTTTGTTCTCCGCCCTATAAAATTTTGTAGAATGTAGGGGTCTTGATTTTTGAGGAGACTTAGTGGCAGCAATTTTCCATTGGTTTTGTGTTCCTCCTTCGTAGACCCGAATAAAAGCCTTCGGTGCTTCGCCCATGATGGAGTAACCTTCCACTACGCAATAGTGTTCATGTTTCAGCACTTGAATTTTTGCACTTCTTGGAAGAACAAAATCCGAATACTTTTCCTTTCGGATTTCTGTAGGATGAAGGTGCTGCATTGAAAGAATGTATATGTGCCATGCAAAAATAAAACAAAAAACTTCTCTATGAACCTCATCATCATGACACTAAACAGTGGGTCATGAAATCAAAGAACTAAAGGTATTGCTTAGCATGGTCATTCACGAAAGTCACTTTTGGATATAAGTGCAAAACGCAATGAAGAGAATATCACTTGGAGTGGAAATCCGAAAAGAACTAACTCGTTTTGAAAAACGCAATTAACCCTTTGCTCAAAATGACATTCGGTTTGCAGTGCCGATTTTTCAACTTTTCAGAATAAACAACTGTCCCTTCCGCAAGAACGCGTAAATGCGTACCTTTGCGCCCCGTTATGCTATCTCTCTCCAACATCTACATTCAATACG
>Ga0163152_10003642_pt1 | contig 19848 bp, 15 predicted proteins | sample OliLakLV19MP8IB2_FD_148635 | JGI IMG/M metagenome (GOLD analysis project Ga0163152, IMG submission 148635) | Freshwater microbial mat bacterial communities from Lake Vanda, McMurdo Dry Valleys, Antarctica - Oligotrophic Lake LV.19.MP8.IB-2 | ecosystem: Environmental > Aquatic > Freshwater >...
GCCCCCGCGAACGCCACCATCAAGCCGACGGCGATCAGCGTCACCGGCAGGAGAAGCCGTGAAGCCGGATGCTTCTGAATGGCGTCGAAGAGCCGCGGCACGATGGCCAGTCCCACCGTTGCACAGGCGGCCACGAAACCCGCCGTCCGGAGGAGGATCTCGCCGAGAGAGGCGTGAGCCTCCTGGCCGTGCCCGACCCCGAGAGCCGTCAGCGCGATGATGGCCAGGATGTCCACAATCAGGTTGACGCCGATGACCAGGTGCGCGATCCGACCGCTGAACAGGCCGCGCGCTTCGAGCGCCTGGACGGCGATGGCCGTGCTGTTGATAGACAGGATGAAGGCAATGATGACCGGTGTGGCGCCCCTCATGCCGGCCAGCAGCAGGATGTTGACCAGGACAAGGAACGGGACGCCGACGACGGTCAATGCCAGGACGAGGCTTCGCCCGGCGATCGGCTTCATCGTGTGCCAGGAGAGTTCGAGCCCGAGGTAGAAGAGCAGGAGGACGATGCCGAGGTCGCCGAAGGCCCGGATCGTCTCTTCGTGCCAGATGAGGCCAAAGGCTCCGGCGCCGGCGATGATGCCAGCTGCGATATACCCGAGCAGCGGTGGTTGATTGAGGCGGGCCGCAAGAAGGCCCAGGGCCGCAGCCAGGAAGAGGATCGGTCCGAGTTCGGCAATCAGCGACATGTCGGAATTCTAGCTGCCGGACGGGCGGTCGTCCTCTTTTATCAGGTCAGGCAGGCGTGAGTCGATCCGCCAGTTCGTTCAGTTTCGTGGCCAATTTGACGTCGGTGGCCGTGATGCCCCCGGCATCGTGCGTTACCAGATCGATGCGCACTTTCTGGTAAACGTTGAACCACTCGGGGTGATGATCCATTTTCTGAATCACGAGGGCCGCGCTGGTCATGAAGCCGATGGCCTCGACAAAGTCGCGGAATTTGAACTCACGGTGAAGCTTTCCCCTGGCCACCGACCAACCAGCCAGGCCGTCGAGCGCGGCGGCGAGTTCGGCTGCGGTCAGGCACCGCTGCTCCTTGCTCATGACTTGACGGTGCCGGCCGGCCCCAGACCGAGCAGGGCCCGCACATCACTGTCGTATACCTTCTTGTCACGATAGCCGATATAGCGTCGGAATATTTTGCCGTCCTGGGACACGATGAAGGCGACCGGAATTCCCTTGATGCCGCCATAGGCCGCGGCCACCTGGTCGTTTCCCATGAGGATCGTGTAGTTGATCTTCTGAGCCAGTGCAAAATTGCCGACCGCCTTGGGGCCGGTCGTGTCGAGCGAGATGCCGACGACCTCGAGGCCCTGCTCCTTGTACTCATTCTGCAGTTCGATGAGATGCGGAATCGACATCTTGCACGGGCCGCACCAGGTGGCCCAGAAGTCGACGATGACCACCTTCCCCTTGTAGTCGGCCAGCGTCTTCGGCTTGCCGTTCAGGTCGAGGAGCTTGAAATCGCCGGCCGGCTTGAGCGTCGAGGTGTCGACGAAGATCTTCGGTGCGTCGGCCATTGGCGTGGTTTTTTCTTCGGCGCCGCAGGCGACCGCCGTCAGCGCGACAAGGCTCAACGCCAGGAAGGAGGACATGGTCGTTCGGGTGATTCGCTGCAACATTTTCTGGCCCCTCCGAAAAATCGACCGGGACGCATGCCCCGGCCATTGTTGGTGGTTATCCGATGGTGGAAAGCCACGGGAACAACTGTGACACCCACGACGACATCTGCGTGAACAGATCGAAGAAGATCATGAGACCGACCGCGATCATGAAAAATCCGCTGACCTTCTCGATCAGCTGAAATTGCTTCTTGACGCTGCCCGACAGGCGGAAAAATGACTCGACGAAAAGCCCGGCCAGAATGAACGGAATGCCGAGGCCAAGCGAGTAGACCGCCAGGAGCAAGATCCCCTCGCCGACCGTTTCCGAACTGGCCGCCACGCCGAGGATCGCCCCGAGGATCGGGCCGATGCACGGAGTCCAGCCGAAGGCAAAGGCCAGGCCAACCAGGAAGGATCCCAGGAGCCCGGCGTGTTTTTGATTCTGGTGGAAGCGTTTTTCGTAATTGAGGAAGGGGATCTTGAATACGCCCATCGTGTGAAGGCCGAACACGATGATGATGACCCCGGCGATCTTCGAGAGAATCTTGGCGTTCTGATTCATGAATCCGCCGACCACCGTGGCGGAAGCGCCCAGCATGATGAAGACTGTCGAGAATCCGGCCACGAAGGCCAGGCAGTTCAGGAAGAGTCGGAGCCGCGAGGCCCCGCTGCCCCCGCCGGTACCCTTCATCTCGTCGATCGACATGCCGCTCACAAAGGAGAGGTAGGCGGGAACGACGGGAAGTACGCAGGGGGAAATGAAAGAGATGAGTCCCGCGGTCAATGCAGCCAGCAATCCGACGCTTTCGTTCATTACCCTTTGTCTACCTCTTTATGCCGATTGAAGTTACAGCATCTGAACGCGGCGGATTGTAGCATGGACCGCTGGAAGCGGCGCCGGAGGCAGCACTAACCCCGACTCCCGCCTCCGGTTCGATGCCGCGATGTCAGAACCCGCCTTTTCGGTCGATCCCCATCCTGATACGCTTCCGGTTCCGCTCCGATCATCCACCCGCGAGTGCCCGGATGGCGTCCAGAAAAAAGCTAACTCATGTTGATGCAAAGGGTTCGGCCCACATGGTCGATGTCGGGGAAAAGCCCTCCACGACTCGCCGGGCCGTGGCCTGCGGCTTCGTCCGGATGAATGCCGCCGCCAGGCAGGCGCTGGCCGAGAACAAGTTGGCCAAGGGGGACGCCCTGGCGGTGGCGCGGGTGGCCGGCATCCAGGCCGCGAAACGGACCGCCGACTGGATCCCCCTGTGTCATTCCCTGCCGCTGACCCACGTGCGGCTGGATCTGACGCTCGACTCAAGGCGGGGCGGCGTGAGCATCGAGGCTGAGACCGCCACGGTGGCCCCGACCGGTGTCGAGATGGAGGCGTTGACGGCCGTGGCCGGCGCGGCGTTGACCCTGTACGACATGGCCAAATCGCTCGATCGGGAAATGAGCATCGAAAAAATCGAACTCGTGCGGAAGGAAGGGGGCCGGAGCGGCAAATTCGTGCGGCCGACCCGGCAGACGGACTGACGCCCGATGTCGAACCGCCCCTTCCGCGCCGTCGTGCTAACCATCAGCGATTCCGCCTTCCGGGGCGAACGGGAAGACCGCTCCGGGCCGGCGGCGACGGAATTTCTTATCGGGATTGGTGGCGACGTCGTTCGGAGTGAGATTCTGCCGGACGTTCGGTCGGTCATTGCCGACCGCCTGGCCACGCTCGCCGACAGCGGTGAGGCCGAACTGATCCTCACCACCGGCGGCACCGGATTCGCCCGGCGGGATGTGACACCCGAAGCCACTCGCGACACGATCGAGAGGGAGGCACCCGGACTCGCCGAGTTGATGCGTCGGGAAACCTCGCGGGCTACGCCGCTGGCTCCCCTGTCCCGGGCGGTGTGTGGCCTGCGTGGGGCCACGCTCATCGTGAACCTGCCGGGCAGCCCGAAAGGGGCACGTGAGTGCCTGGAAGCGCTCCAGCCGATCCTCCTGCACGGGCTCCAGGTCCTGACGGGCGAGATCACGCAGCATCTGCCGGAAGGTAAGCCCGGCGCATGATGCTCTCGCTCGATGAGGCGCGGCAGCGGATCCAGAACGCCTTGACGGTGCTTCCGGCCGTCGAAAGGAGCTTCACCGAGGCGCTTGGCCATGTCCTGGCCGAACCGATCGTGGCCGATGTTGATCTGCCGCCATGGGCGAATTCAAGCATGGATGGATTTGCCGTGCGGGCGGAGGACCTGGCCGGCACCACCCCGGGCTCCCCGACCCGGCTTCGGGTCGTCGGCGATTTGCCGGCCGGCCGCGCCCCTTCGCGTGCGATCGGGACGGGGGAGGCGATTCGGATCATGACCGGCGCCCCCCTGCCATCGGGAGGCGACGCGGTGGCCATCGTCGAAACGACACGGATGGAGGGGGATGACGTCCTGATCACCGAACCGGTCCGTGCCGGCGCCAATATCCGGCGGGCCGGCGAAGATGTGTCCCGTGGAAGCACGGTTCTGCCGGCCGGCCATCTGGTTCGGGCCGCCGACGTCGGGCTTCTGGCCTCCCTGGGCCGGACGCGGGTTCGCGTCATCCGAAAGCCGGTGGTCGCCGTTCTATCCTCGGGCGACGAACTGGTGCCGCCGGACCAGACGCCCGGGCCGGGCCAGATCCGGGACTCGAATCGTTTCACCTTGACGGCCCATCTGGCCGGCCTGGGATTCACGGCCATCGACTGCGGCAACGCCCTGGACCGGCAAGCCGATCTGGAAGCGCTGTTTCGCAAGGCGGCGGCCGTTGCCGACGTGGTGGTGTCGACCGGGGGTGTTTCGGTGGGCGACCATGATCTGACGAAGATTGTCCTGGCCCGACTCGGTACAATGAACTTCTGGCGGGTGGCCATCCGGCCCGGGAAACCCCTGGCGTTTGGCTTCATCGAAGGGAAACCGGTCTTTGGATTACCGGGAAATCCGGTTTCCTCCCTGGTTGTCCTCGACCAGATCGTTCGGCCGGCGCTTCGGCACATGGCCGGCCAGGTGCGTCTTGACCGTGAGGTCTGGACCGCCTGCCTGGAAGAGCCAATCAAACGCTCGCCCGGCCGAACCGAGTTCATCCGGGCCGTCATTCGGTGGGAAGACGGTCGATTCAAGGCGAAAACCACGGGCCCGCAGGGTTCAGGGATGCTGAGTTCGTTGTCCCGCGCGAACGGATTTCTCATCGTTCCCGCCGAGGTGTCCGATATTCCGGCCGGTGCGACCGTTCTGTGCCAGCTCTTTCTGGAAGAGATTTGAACCTCTGAGCGCATCAAGGAGATTGAGATGACTTCAGTTGTCCGTGGCCCCCTGTTAGCGGCCGTCCTGGGCTGTCTGGCCTTCGCCCTGGCCGACCCCGGGTCGCCCGGCGCGCACGCCGCCGAGCTCGAGTATCTGGCCGCGCCCTCCCGGCTCGATCCGCGCCTGCGGAGCTTTGTCCGCCAGTACGAGGAGGCCCTGGCCGGCCGCGTGGCAAAAGCGGAGATGAAGTCCGCGGCCGAGCCGATGTTCGGGGCCGGGGTGGTGAGCCTGGCCGCGGGCGGCCGACTCACGGTCGACTGCCTGGTCAAGATCGATGACGAGGCCGCCCTGACAACGCTTTCCTCGATGGGCCTCGTGCCGCGCACCCGCGCCGGCAACATCGTCACGCTCGACATCCCGGTGGAGGATCTTTCCCTTCTCGAAGACATGGCGGGCATCCGCCATGTCGAGATGAGCCGTCCACTCAAACCGCTCCTCGATGTCAGCCGCGTCCTCACACAGGCCAGCGATGTGAACGGCTCGTTCGAGCCCCCCTACATGGGGTACACCGGCCGGAACGTCGTCATGGGGATCGTCGACACGGGCGTCGACCTGCAGCACGGCGATTTCAAGGACGGGTCAGGCATGACCCGCATCGAGGCGATCTGGGACCAGACAAATCCGGCCGGGCCGGCGCCGGCGGGATTCTCCTACGGTCGCGAGTGGACCGAAGGTCAAATCAACTCAGGCCTGGCCACCCAATCGGACGGTAGCGGACACGGAACGCATGTCATCGGCATCGCCGCCGGTGACGGATCCGACACCGGCAATGGCCAACCCGCGTTTCAGTACGTCGGAGTGGCCCCGGAGTGCGACATCATCGGCGTCAAGACGAACTTCACGACCGGTGGTGTTGCCGACGGTGTGGCCTACATCTTCAGCAAGGCCGGCGTGCGCGACGCGGTGGTAAACCTCTCCCTCGGTACGCAGGACGGGCCGCACGACGGTAGCTCACTTTTCGACCAGGGGCTGTCGGCGTTGGTCGGCACGGGCCGCAGCATCGTGGCGGCGGGTGGCAACGAAGGGAATGCCGGGGCCCACGCCCGTTTGATGGTAATGGCCACGGGTGACAGCGCGGTCTTCACCTTCCGTATCCCGAACTACACGCCCAATCCGGGCGGCACCACCCAGCAGCCCAACGACTTCGTGGTCGTCGACGGCTGGTACGAAGGGACGGACAATTTTTCCTTCCGCGTCGAATCGCCGAACGGCAAACGAACCACGGAGGTGCTGATCGGCTCCAATAACAGCGGCGGGCGTTGCCTGCCGGCCGCCGGTGGTGTTGGTGCGGATGGGCGCAGTTATGTCGAGAACGCCCAGACCGCTCCCGACAACAACGACCGGGAAATTTACATCGAGTTGACCGAGGGCTCGATCAGCGGAACCGCGTGCGGCGTGCCACGGGCGGGCCTCTGGAAGATCATCGCCTACAAAAAGGCGGGCTCGACGGGGCCGGGAAAGATCGATTTTTGGATCGCCAACTATCTCCTCGGTGGCAGCAACACCTTCCCGGAGTTCGAGATCGGCAACTCCAACGACTATCTCATCGGATCACCGGCCTCGGCCAGCGGCATCATCAGCGTCGGCGCATTCATCTCCCGGCGGCAGTGGCCCTCGGAACTGGGTCCGCGCCAGTATTCCACCCTCAACGACACCCACATCGGGCAGATCGCCAACTTTTCCAGCCCCGGCCCACTTCGCAACGATGAACTGGCCCCGATCATTTCAGCCCCCGGGATGGGCATCGCCTCCACCCGAAGCGCGGTCGCGTCGCTGGAAGCGGCATTCAACATCAATGACGGCAAGCACACCATCAACCAGGGAACGAGCCAGGCGGCGCCGCATGTGGCGGGGGTGATCGCACTCATTTTCGAGCGGTATCCACACGAAACCGCCATCAATGTTCGCAATCGCCTGATCAATTCGGCGACGCACGATACGGCAACCGGCGGCACGCCGAACAACATCTACGGCAACGGCAAATTGAACGCCGTCGGGGCAATGAACTTCGATACGCCGGTCTTTCTATCGACCTTTGAAGCCCTCCCCGCCGAGGGGGGTGTGGCCCTGCGCTGGCTCGTGGACGGAGACGACCCATTCGTCGGTTTTCATGTGAGCCGCGCCGACGCCGAGGCCGGCCCCTTTGCCCGGTTAACCGTGGCACCGCTGACCGGTGGGCCGGAATTCGCCTGGAAGGACGACGCGCTCGAGCCCGGCCGTGAGTTCTGGTATCTCCTCGAGGCCATCGAGTCCAATGGCACCTTGACCACGTTCGGGCCGCTGGCCGTCAAGGCGGGTGCGCCCCGGCTCACGCTCCGGCAGAACGGCCCCAACCCCTTCGCCTCAGGCACGACAATCGAATTCACGTTGCCGGCGCCGACGCCGGTCCACCTCCGTGTCTTTGACCTGTCGGGAAGGCTGGTGCGGACACTGATCGACGGGCGTCTTCCCGAGGGTAGCGGCCGATCCGAGTGGGACGGCAACGACGAATCCGGCTTGCCGGCCGCCAACGGCGTCTATTTCTATCGCCTCGAAACGGCATCAGGCAGCGAAGCGCGCAAGATGATCCTCAAGCGGTGAGATGACCCACCTCCCGGAATTGAGCCCGGCAACCTGGCTCTTCATGGCGCTGTACCTTGCGGTCGGCGCCGGTCTCTTCGTTTATGGCGTCCACGCGTATCTCATGTCGTGGCTCTATCGGAAGCATGAGGGGCGTGCCACCAGCGGCAAGGAAGGCTTCGAAGGCGCGGCCCATCCCATCGTCACGGTGCAACTGCCGATCTTCAACGAGTTTTACGTCGTGGAGAGGCTGGTCGAGGCGGTCGCGGCGTTCGACTGGCCGCGCGACCGCCTCGAAATTCAGATCCTGGACGACTCGACCGACGACACGGTCGAGCGGGTGGCGACCCTGGTGGCACGGCGGCGGGAACAGGGCTTCCAGATCGAGCAGGTCCGCCGCGATTGTCGCACCGGGTACAAGGGTGGGGCGCTGCGCGAAGGGCTGGCGCTGGCCGGGGGCGAGTACGTAGCTGTTTTTGACGCTGACTTTGTGCCACCGCCCGATTTTCTGACAGCCACGATACCGCACTTCGCTGACGCCCAGGTGGGGATGGTGCAGGCGCGGTGGGGCCACATGAACGAGGAGTACTCGCTTCTGACCCGCGCCCAGGCCGTGGCACTGGACGGACACTTCCTCATCGAGCAGACGGCGCGAAATCGGAGCGGCGCCTTCATCAATTTCAACGGCACGGCGGGCATCTGGCGGCGGGCAACGATCGAGGACGCCGGCAACTGGCAGGACGACACGCTGACGGAGGACCTCGATCTGTCCTACCGGGCCCAGTTGAAGGGATGGCGGTTCGTTTTCCTTCCCGGCCTGGTCTGCCAGGCCGAACTGCCCGTGGACATCGACGGTTTCAAGGGGCAGCAGTTCCGCTGGGCCAAGGGATCAGTGCAGACGGCGATGAAGCTGCTGCCGGAGCTCCTGCGATCGCGGGTCGGCATCTTCGTCAAAGTGCAGGCGCTGATCCATCTCACGAACCACGCCGTTTATCCGCTCCTGCTCCTGCTGGCCATTTTCTCGCTGCCGGCGTTGATCCTCCACGCAAACGAACCACTCGTCCGCCGTTTTTTCGTGGTGGCCACTTTTTTTGTCATTGCCAGTCTGGGGCACCCGCTTCTCTACCTGGATGCGCAGCGACGGCTCAAGCGGGATTGGCCGCGCCAGCTTGCGCTCATGCCGATCCTCATTGCGCTGGGAATGGGAATCGCCGTGAATAACGTCCGCGCCGTCATCGAGGCGCTGGCCGGCGTCCCCTCAGGGTTCAACCGGACGCCGAAGTACGACCTCCGTCAGTCCAGCGACAAATGGCGCGGCAAACGCTATCGCGTGCCGGTGAATGCCTGGCCGCTGCTCGAGCTGGCCCTCGGCGCCTGGACTGGTGCCGCGCTGGTGTACAGCGTCTGGCACGGCCAGTGGCTGGCCGCCCCGTTCCTGGCTCTGTACACCGCAGGCCTGGTCTCGGTGGGCGGCGCCTCCCTGGCCCGGGCCTTCGACTCGCCCGGCGGCATTGCCCGTACGGCATGACGGGCGCCATCCGGGCGTTTCTCGACGCGAGCCTTCCCCCCCTGTTTCGCGAGAGGCCGGCAGAGATCGATCCCTGGTTTTATGACTACTTCGGTGAACTGGTCGAACCGGCGGCGCGCCAGCGATATGCGCGGGCGGTAGCGGCCGATCTGGAACTGGCCGGGGTCGACCCGTCCGGCCGCGTCGTGCTCGATGCGGGAAGCGGTTTCGGCATCACGCTCCTCTGCCTCGCGGCCCTCGCGCCCAGGCTGGCCGCCGGCCTCGAAGCCTTCCGGCCGATGGCTCTGACCTCGGTCCGGCTTTGCGCACGTCTCGGGCCCGGCCTCCCCGCGGCCGTGGTGCGAGGCTCGGTGGCCGCCTTTCCCTTCGCACGGGGATCGGTCGATTTCATTTACTGCAACGAAGCGCTCAGCCATTTTCTCGACCGGAACGCTTTTTACGATGAGTGCGCCCGCGTTCTCAAGCCGGGTGGAAAATTGATGATCTGCGATGGCAACAACGCCCTGAATCCAGGCACGGTGGCCCGTGTCCGGCAGATATGGAAGAGGTTCGAGGAGGGTCCGCCCATCGACGACCTGTTCGGTCACCGCATCGAGCGACCGTATCGTGACCGGCGGCGTGAAATGATCGACGTGGCCCTGCCTGAGTTGGGGGAGACCGTGCTCGACCGCCTCGCCTGGGGCACGTTTGGCCGCCACGGCGCCGACATCCTGATCGAGGCCAGGCGCATTCTGGCCTCGGGGCAATTGCCCGAGGCGCCGCCCGTCGTCGATCGTTCCCCGGTTGATCCGGTCAAGGGAGATCACATCGAAAGCCTGGTGGATGCGGGCGAACTGCGGGCGCAACTCGAACCCCGTGGCTTTCTCGTGCAGGTTCATGCCCACTTCGGCGGCGCCCGCAGCCCAATTCTGGCTGCGGTCAATCAGTTGCTCCGGGCCGCCTCCTTCGTCACTCTTCCCTGGGCCCGCTCGGTCAAGATTGTCGCCACGCGGGTTTGATGGACGGTTGATCAGCCCCGTCCACCCCGCCACATCCCATAGAACTGCGCGAACCGGTACACCGCCGCCCGCGGCCATGCCAGAAGCCGCCCCTCGCGACCGAGGCGCCCGAGATCGGCCAGCGTCTGCCTGGGCCAGGCCTTGAACAGCAGCGACACACTCTCGGTCAACCCTTCCGACTGTCGACGCACCCGCGATTCCGCCTCGCACCGGGCGGCGGTCGCGCGCACCGAGTAATCGTGAGAGTGGCGAACCGCGGCGCCCGGGACATAGGCGATGCGTCGGCCGCGGGCCAATTGGTGCGCCGCCCAGACGCGGTCCTCCGCGATGAGCAGTGACTCGTCGAACGGCTCCTCCTGCCAGGCGGACCGTCGCGCGACCGAGTTGACATTGCTGAAGAGAACACCGCCTCTGTTGGACTCAGGAAGCGCCTCAGCGGGATAGTCCACCTCGATCTGCCAGCGCTCGGGCGGAAAAACATCCGGCCGGGCGATCTGGCGACCGAACGCGGCCGCCACCGCCGATTCGTCGGAGCCCGCCGTAGTTTCCATCGGAGCGATCAGCCGGCCGAGCCACCCGGCATCGAGTGGCAGCGCGTCCTGGCTGAGCATCACGACCAGGTCGCCGCGGGCCTCGCGGAAACCCAGATTGGTACTGCGCGCGTGGGTGAACTCGGAGCCGGGTATCGTGACGATGCGGCATCGTTCCGCTTGGCCGAACGGCGAGTCCGGTGCCACGAGGCGGAGGCCAACCGCCAGTATCCGGTCAACGGTGCCATCGCTCGAGCCCGAGTCGACAATCAGCAACTCATCCGGCCTTCGGCGCTGGTCGGCAAGGCACGGCAGAAGATCCGCCAGCCAGGGTCCGGCATTAAGTGTCCTGATCACGAGCGTCACGCGCGCGGAATCGTTCACGACCCGGAACCCGGATGATGGCCGCGATTCAGGATCCACCGACGCGACTCCCATCCCAGAAGGAGCAGAAACGGAATCGCCAGGAACATCTTGGATCCGGCCGGATCGCCCGACTGCCGTCCCTCGATCCAGGCGGGCACCGCCTGATATGAGAGGAGCGAGGCGAGCGTGACGTAGAACCAACTGACCGAAAAATTGATGGCCACGAACGGAAGCAGCCACGCCAGGTACCAGGGGTGGATCGTCGGCGACAGGAGAAGCGCGGAACCGGTAACGGTGGCAATGGCTACGGCCGGGCGGGCCCTGATCAGCGCCACCGCGGTGGCGATGGCCCCGACCAGCAGGGCCGCATAAAGCTTGGCCTCGGTCAGCCGGCCGGGCTGATCGACAAGCGTCCCGGGACGAACCAGCAATCCGAAGAAGAAATCGTTGGCACGCCAACGGGCCGCGTAGGTGCCAAGACTTCCGAATGCGTTCGTATCGGGGGCCATGTACGGAAGGTAACCGACGAGCAGAGTTAGGACGAACCCCAGCGCAATCCAGCCCCAGGCTCGACGCGGCCCCAGCAGAAACGGCAGGGCGAGCAGAGCCAGGAATTTGACCATCGTGGCGGCAGCAACCATGGCGCCAACAGCGATCCACCGCCCTCTGCCATGCCCTTTCGAATTGGCCAGGATGAACGCGAGCACGAGCAGTGCGATCCCAGCCACATCGACATGGCCTGAGCCGCTCCATTCGATGGCTGCGAGTGGATGCCACCACCAGACGAGAAATCGCCACCGGTCAGCCGGAAGCGCCGCCACCCGGACCGCGAGAATAAGCCCTACCGCGAGGTCGAACAGGAGGAGCAGCATCTTGAGACCGGTAACGCCCGGCAAAACATGGGCCGCGGCCTCGAATAGTCGTTGCGCCGTGGGCGGGTAGATGGTCGGAAGCGTTGGATTGTTGAGGCGCGACCAATCAAGGTCACGAAGTTGCGAGAGTGCCGTGTCCGGCGGCGCGTGCCGGTAGGGGTTCACCCCGCTCCTGGCCACCCGGCCATCCCACACGTAGCGGTAGATGTCGTCCGACATTTGCGGCGGTGCCAGGAGCAGCGGAAGGCGCATCAAGAGGCCCACGACCAGAAGCAGCGGCCATGAGAGGACAATCGAGTCGATCGACCCGGCACGGCCGGGGGCCATGTCGCGGCCGAGCCGCCGCGCGATGAACAGGGCGCCCACGAAACAGGCCACCATGGCCACCAGCAACAGAAGGAGGTTGGCACTCTGGCCCTGCAGCGTGGGGAAGCACGCCAGTCGGGCCGAGGCGGCCGCCAGCAGGAAGCCGAGAACAGGAATGGCCGTAGCCATCAATCGTGCGGGCAGTGGCGCTGGTCTCATCCGTCCAGTAGCATACCCGGCTTCATGAGACGAGCGAAGATAGTCTGCACTCTGGGGCCCGCCACGCGCGAGCCGAAAATGCTGCGCCAGCTGATCGAAGCCGGCATGAATGTCTGCCGGCTTAACTTTTCCCACGGAACACACGAGGAACACCGCCGGACGGTGGAGATGATCCACCGCGAGGCCAAACGGGCGGGTGCCACGGTCGCCATCCTGCAAGACCTGCAGGGCCCAAAGATCCGGACCGGGTTGATGCCTGCCGGCGACGTGCTGCTGAAACCGGGGGCGGCCTTCGTGTTGACAACCCGCAAGGTGACCGGCAGCGCCACGATCGTATCCACGACGTTTGCCGACCTCCCCCACGAGGTGTCCCGGGGTGACCAACTCCTCCTGGCTGACGGCCTGATCCAGCTGGAAGTGGCCCGCGTGGACGGGACCGATGTGCACTGCAAGGTCGTCGACGGCGGGCTCCTCGGCTCGAACAAGGGGATCAACATTCCGGGCCGCAAGTTGTCGGTGTCGGCGCTGACTCCCAAGGATCGGGAGGACCTGAAGCTTGGCGTTCAGCTCGGCGTCGACTGGGTGGCCTTGTCGTTCGTGCGGTCGGCGGACGATGTCCGGCTCCTGCGCGCGGCGTTGAAGCGGCTGCGCGCCTCCGACAAGCCGGTCGTGGCCAAGCTGGAGAAGCCACAGGCCATGGCCAACCTGATCGAGATCCTGGACGAGGCCGACGCCGTCATGGTGGCCCGCGGCGATCTGGCCGTGGAAACCAGCCCGGAACAGGTACCGGTTTTGCAAAAGAGGATCATCCGTGAGGCGAGGCGACGGGGCGTGCCGGTGATCACGGCCACGCAGATGCTCGAATCGATGATCGACCATCCCCGGCCGACGCGCGCCGAAGCCAGCGACGTGGCCAACGCCATTTACGACGGCACGGATGCCGTGATGCTGTCAGCCGAAACCGCCGTCGGCCGGTATCCGGTTGAAACGGTCCAGCTCATGGGGCGAATCATCGAAAACGTGGAGGCGGAACTGTCGGCCAATCCACGTCGCGAATCCGAATCAGCCTCCTGGTGGCGCAAGTCGGTGGCCGACGCCATCTGCGAGGCCGCCGCCCATGCCGCCGAGGGACTCGGGGCACCGGTCGTCGCCGTATTCACCGAGACCGGCAACACAGCGCGGCGCGTCGCGCAGTATCGACCAAGCGCTCGCATCATCGCGTTCAGTTCGTCGGACATGATCCGACGGCGCATGGCGCTCCTCTGGGGCGTCGAATCGCGGCCGTCCCCGGCGGTGTCAACCACCGACCGGATGGTTGATTGGGTGGCCGGTGCCCTGCGTCGGGAGGGGATCATTCACCCGGGTGACCGGATCGTCGTTACTGCCGGTACGCCGGTCGGTCAGGCAGGTTCAACCAACTTCCTGAAGATTCACCAGGCGCGCTGACTCACGGAGACCATCCACGAAGATGGAGGTAACGGCGGCGCACGGCGCGTCGACGCAAAAAAAAAGCCCATCCGGCGGGAGCCGGATGGGCTTCAGTCTTCTTGTTGAATCCAGGGGACTACTGACCGCCGCCGCCGCGCCCCTGTTCATGGCAGGGCGCCTTGCAGCTCTGGGCTGCGGCCGCGATTTCTTCCTGCCGTGCCTCGTGACGGGCTCTTTCCTGCTCAAGGCAGGCCGGATTCCCGTGGCAGGCCTCGATGTTGGCGCGGTGGAGGTCCTGTTCATCATCCCGGGCATCCTTGGCGATATCATTGCAGGCACGCACGCACGCCGAGACCCCGCTGCCGTTATCCAGGGTTCCGCTGCCTGGTCCGACCGCCCGGTCCGCCACCTGGCTGCATTGCGAACCGGAAAGGGTCAGGATCGTGATAGCCAGGGCGGCCGTGATAGGCCAGTACCAGTTCTTGTTGCGGAGCGTCATGCGTTGATCCTCCCCTAGTTGTAATGCGACTCAGCCGCAATATCCTTAAAACCGAACTGACCATGAGACACCACCGGACAGTTCCTCGAAATTCAGTAACGCCAACTGCGCTGACAGGCGAGATAGCATGATGACGCGTACGCCGCCATTCCATTTCTCACTATCATACTCAGCCATGGTGATGGCCCACGGAGTTAATTGTAGCTGTACTCCGCCAAAGACACCATCAAGAAGATAACGGGCAGCCGTCAAGCTGCGCAATCCATATCCAAGGGTCACCTCGGCCCCGGGACGGTCGAAACCGGGTCCAATCGATTGACTTGCAACAAGATACAGAGAATGAAAGCGTCGGGTACCCCGAATATCTTCAACGCCCGCCCCCAGGGTGGTACGTCCTCCTGGCCACGGACTCTGGATCCGGAGGCTCCCCATTCGGTCGACCGCATCAACCGGAACGTCTTCGATCAGGTACTCCCCCGGCAGGACGGTGGCGCGCAGCGACGCTTCGACCCAGGGCAGGAATCCAACGGTGAGATACCCATATTCGTTGCGAAGTGAGCCTCTTCCCTCGTAGGCGAATTCACGCGGTATGTGGCTGTATCCCACATGGATGGTTCCTTCCAGGGCGACATGGGGCGTAGGTGTATTGATCAGCCCGGTGGTGCCCGCAAGGGAGGCACGCGGTTCAATGATCGGCCACCCCGCCCGGGATCTGTCCCGGTAGCGGGAGGTGACCGAGCGGCCGCGGATCGCATCCAGGTTGTTCTCGATATAGGTCGGTGTCAGGCCGTGGCGGAAGCGGTCAATTGTGTCGAAGGCCCGAACGCGTTGACCGATTGGCGCCACGTCTTCGCGGTACTCGAACGGGAAAGATGGAACCGTCGTCGCCCGAATGGGCGCCGGACGCGACAGGTGCCGCGCCGGAAGCGGAACGCTGAATCGGAATCCGCCGACCTCTCCCGCATCGGTCGAGATGCCGAAGAACCCCAGATCCACCTCTCCAAAACGACGGACCGCATCGATCCGAATTCCCTCGTCCCCGGAAAGGAAGTGGCCGGCCGCGAAGGAGACTTCGACATCGCGGCCCGGTAGTCGCCCGATCAGTGTCCCCACCCCGGACCAGGCAGCGATATCCGAATAGGAGACCGTTCCAGCGTCGAGAAACTTGAAGAATCCCGACCAATCGCCCCCGACGCGGGCCTCCAGCAGGCCCCGGCGATCGAGGTAGCGGCCTGCCTCGGCCACGAACCCGTACCGGTTTTCCGGGAACGTCCCGCCGCTGGCGGCCGCGTGAATGCCACCGGGAAGGCGGTTGTTCCACGAGAGGGTGTTGCGCCCGGGCTCGATGGGGGAATTGAAGTCATCCAGGTCATCCTGCAACTCGATGCGGGCCTGCAGGGTCAGGAGGAGGCTGCCTGCCGGGCTCATGGTCAGTTCCGGTGCCACCCAAAATCCGGTCTGGAACGGATCGTCCGCAATGCCCAGCTGGAGGTCGACAAGCGGCCGGAGTGCCAGGTCGATCCGCCACTGAGAGGCGTTCAGGGGTTTGAGTCCCGATTCCTCGGAATCACGATCCAGAGTGGTGCCGATTGGGGGCCACGATCCGGGCTCCGAGATGTGCAAGATCTCCCGGAAGGCGGACAGATCCATGGCGCCGGAAAGGAACTGCCGCCAGGCCTCGACCGGAGCCTTCAGGGTTTGCGTCGCCACGCCGCGTGTCAGAGGCGTGAGAGCCAGGGCGCCACCTGGGCTCAGGTACGGAATTGCTCGCCCGGCCACGCGACCCAGGGCTCTCAGCTCCCAACGCTCAATCCGGTTTTCGAAACGGATCTCGACGTCCCCGCCGTTCAGAAACGAAACGCTGATGTTTTCAAAGCCAGCGCCTGCCAGCGAATCGACAAATTCCTGATGTTTCACATCCTGGGCATGCCCGCTGGGGTGGGCAAGGAGATGGAGCAGAACAACGGCAATCATTAAGCCCGGCTTACGGGACATGAAATCTCCGGAATAGTGGTGAGAACTGTTGGGATTTTCATTATAGTGGAAGGGCTCCTCGCTGCCCTGCGGTCGAGGCAGGAGGATCATTTATACTTGAAAACAACTTCCATCAATTTCATGTAAAACATGAATAATGGCAAGTCACTGCCACCAAGGGATCTGGGGCAATTTCCACTCCTCGTGCATTTAGTCACTCTCTGAGTGGCAAGTCGCCTGAGGGATTGACGCCCGGGTCGGATCCCCCTAGCATCCTTAGGGCTTATCTGCATTGGGGTCATACACATGACGTCAATGCGGGGAGTAGTGAAAAATGGCACCGTGCTTGCGTTAGGAGAATCGCTGTGGACAACCGGGTAAGGCACCCGGACCTTGTTCGCAAGCGGGATGTTGGCGTTTGGCTTCTCGGGCCAACTGACCGCAACAGGCTACTCCTCCCCAAATCGAGGTCAAATTGCGACACGCGCTGCTGAGCCGTCGACCACACAGGCTGGCCCCGGACCGGGCACCGCTGAACCTCATCCTGCTGGTCATCCTTGCGAGTCTCGGCTTCCAGTCCCCCGTTGCCCGGGCATCGACCCTTCGTTCGTCTCTCGGCGATCCCCGGATCGCCACCCACCTTCGGTCAGCACTCGAATGGGCGGCCCGGTCGGAATCGGACCCTCAGGATGAGCTTCGCCCAACGGCGGCCCCGCAATCCGAGTTGATTCTCAGCGGACCCGCCTACGATTGGGCCGGGCCGGACAGTCGCGTCCTCCTGGTCATCGAAGGAAATCCTCATCCAGGCTTGCTGGCGGCCGCGGGCGCAGAGGTCAATACGATCGCGGGGGGTGTCACGACCGCACTCGCACCGCTGTCGCGCATACCAGACATCCTTGGCGTGGCCGGAATCCGTTCCATCGAGATGGAGCAACCGCTGGTGCTCTGTACCGATGTGAGTGCGCTGGCGATCAACGCCGACGACCTGTGGGGCGGCCCTCCCCCGGCCTATTCGGCCAGCGGTGAAACGGGTGAAAACGTAGTTGTCGGCATCGTCGACACCGGCCTCGATGTCTACCACGAGGATTTCCGCACAGCTGCCGGATCACGAGTCAAGGCGTGCTGGGACCAGACGATTTCAACCGGGACGCGCCCCGCCGGCTTCACATACGGCAGTGAGTACTCGACGTCCCAGATCAACGCGAGCCAGTATCCGGGCACGGACGACCTGGGACACGGCACACATATCGCCGGCGTAGCCGCGGGGAATGGCCGGGCCACCGGCGGTGCTGTCCCCCAGTTCACATTTCCCGGCATCGCCCCGGAAGCCGATCTGGTGTTTGTCAAACTGACACCGAGTCCGAACGGCAGCTACACGGACGCCCGGGTGATCGACGGCGTCAATTTCGTCTTCCAGAAGGCCGCCGCGCTGGGCAAACCCGCAGTTGTCCTCCTGGCGGTCAGCAAAATGACCGGACCACATGACGGCTCCGACGCCATGGACGTTGCCCTCACCGCCCTCACCGGCCCCGGGAAGCTCCTGGTGGTCGCCGGCGGCAACGAATATGGCCGCTCCCGACATGCCGAATGGACCGCCTCGAGCAGCCAGCCGAGCGGGAACATGACCGTTAACGTCCCGGCTTATGTTGCCTCGGGCAACGCCGGAGATCACTTTCAGGTGGAAGCGTGGTACGACGCCACGGAGAACGTCACCGTGACGATGACCACCCCGGCCGGGATGGTGATCGGACCGGTATTGCGCGGTACTCAAATTACAGTCCAGAGCCCATCCGGCGTGGTGACGATCAAGAATGGTGTCGCCACCAGCAGCAATGGATCCTTCAAGATCGAATACAGCCTCTCGAGGGGAAGCCTCACTTTTCCGGCGCTCGCCTCGGGCACCTGGACGGTCGGTCTCACGGCCCTCAGTAATCCGTACTTCCGGGTGGATGCCTGGCTGACGAGCTGGCTCCTTGGCTCCGCCGCCCCCACGTTCGTAACGGGAAAGACGGAGTCACGATTGATCGGCTCGCCGGCGACCGCCCTTGGTGCCGTATCCGCGTCGTCCTACACGACGAAGCGTACCTGGACCGACGTCAACGGATCCTCCCGTTCGTATTACTACGCCGTCATGAACCAGATCGCCAACTACGCCTCCAGCGGCCCCAGCCGTGACGGAGAAACTCTGCCGCACATCGCGGCTCCGGGCTATGGTGTGGCGGGGTCGATGTCGTCGCAGGCGCTGTCGAGTATTTCGAGCACCTATCGACTCCCCGATGGTGTGCATTACATCAACAGCGGAACGAGTGTGGCCGCGGCCCACGTCGCCGGCGGTGTGGCCCTCCTGCTGCAGTCGGTCTCGAACCTGACGCGGGACCAGGTTGTCAACCAGTTGACGGCCTCGGCCACCACCGACGCCTTCACCGGTGCCGTGCCGAACTTGCGGTGGGGCGCCGGCAAGCTGTATCTGCAACCGCTCGCTGCGGCCGCGGTTGGCGACCAGGTTTTTACCTCGCGCATCGGATTCAATGTCACGCCGAACCCGAGCCGCGGCCCGGCCATCTTCCGATTCAACGTACCCCTGGAGATGGCCGAGCGGCAGTCGGTGGACGCCCGCCTCCAGATTTTCGACATCGCGGGTCGGGAAATCAGCCATTTGATCCGTGCGGTGCCATCGGGCCCGGCCGAGTTGGCCTGGGATGGCTCGACAGGTTCGGGAGCCGTTGCAGCGGCCGGAATTTACTGGGGCCGTTTGACCCTGGGCGGCAAGAGCGCGTTGACACGTATCGTCCGCACCCGATAACCAGCGAAGTCTGAACAGCTTGACAGGAGGGCCGACTCCGCCTGCGGGGTCGGCCCTCTTGTTTGTTTCCCGGCTGCGGGTCGGATATGTGTCAAAACACCCGGTGGGTGGGTCGGATCGCATTGCAGGACACCCGATCCATTTCTAATTCTGCATTGACATCAATACACTCAACTCGCCTATAATTGGGGCCTTAGCAGATCCTTTTTGCCTCGCCACCACCGACAGAGCCTACATCAACGTCGAAATTGTCCGGTGTCACTTCGAGTCGAATATCATCCCTTTCGACTTGCCGTCCATCGGAGTTTCGACAAGGAGACGCATCCGGTGCCTATTACAACTAGTCGATGTACCGTCCGCCGAGTTTCCGTTGTTGTTCTTGCACTTCTCGCCTTCCTTCTTCCCACCGCCGCCCGCGCCTCCCACGAAACCGTCATGGTCGATGGCAACCTGACCGACCTGATCCTGGCGATCAATAACAACCTGGGTCCAGATAAGGGCGGATTCTCCGCCCCCGATCCGCTGGGCGAGATCTACCCGGGTGGCTGTTCCTATGTGAACGGCTACGACATCCGCCAAGCGTACGTTTTCATCGACTTCAAGAACGAGATGGGCGGGTTGACACCGAACGATGTCACTCTCTACGTCGGCTGGGACACGGAAGGAAACATCGGTGACGTCGACGGCGACGGCCACCCTTCCACATTTAATCCGGTCGGCCCGGGGGCTGCCTGCGGCGCCTTTCAGGATAACACCGGCATCGGGGATGCCGAGTCGTACAACGTGCTGCTCGATCTCGACTGCGCGGGCGCCATTGACGATGTCCGCATCCAGATCAAGAACAACCAGAG
>Ga0163152_10003643_pt1 | contig 19844 bp, 15 predicted proteins | sample OliLakLV19MP8IB2_FD_148635 | JGI IMG/M metagenome (GOLD analysis project Ga0163152, IMG submission 148635) | Freshwater microbial mat bacterial communities from Lake Vanda, McMurdo Dry Valleys, Antarctica - Oligotrophic Lake LV.19.MP8.IB-2 | ecosystem: Environmental > Aquatic > Freshwater >...
GGGGGAGGATGGTAGTGGGTCAAGACCCGAGACTAGATGAGCAATGCCGATGAGCAGCGCTGACCTGAAGGTCAATGACACGTCACGGCGCGAGGTGCTCCTGCGTCTTCACCGCATCGCGCAGCGGCGCACCCGACTGCTTGGTGACCGTGGCCTCGTCCATGATGTACAGACTTACCAGCCAGTCTTTCACGAGGTAGGGGTCAACCTTCAGTTTGCCGGTGATCGTGCCCATCACCAGAAGCCGAATCTCGCCCTCGGCCGGTGTGGCGAGTTTCACCTCGATCGCGTCGTAGGGCGTCGGCGGCACGCCGATGCAGCAGCCGTCCCACTGGTTGAGCATCATCAGCATCTCGTCGGGGCCTTGGGCCATCACGGGGAACGCGACGTAGCCCGAGACCTTCACCCACTTGTCGTGCAGCAGATTCAGCCTGCCGGGGATCACCTTCAGCCCCAGCCGCGGCTTATAGGTTTCCTGCGCCGACATCAGGTGCTCCCACGTCACCTCGTACGGGCTTGCCTGCGTGCCCTCGCCGTTGATGACGAATCGCTTGTCCACGAGGGTGGTGCCATCGGTTTGCTTGTCGAGCGCGGGCGGTGCCTTCGCGGCCTCCGCCGCGGCGAGCACTTCGGGCGAGGCCACGGGGCGCGTGCCTTTGGGCGCGCCGGGAGTCGTGACCGTGGCCGCGGGTGTCGTGGCGGTGCCGGGGACTTCTAGCGGTGTGGACTCTGGCGCGGGGGAGGGTGCAGGTTCCGGCGCGCCCGGCGGCCCGGGTTCGGGCGCAGGCGTCTCAGGCTCCGTCACCGGCGCGGGTGTCGGCTCGGGCTGCGCGGGTTCCAACTGGGGCGCCGGCTCTGGTTCGGGTATCGGGTCGGGCACCGCCGGCGGCACCACAGCGGGGTCGGGCTGTCGCGGCGCGTCGGGCGGGGCGTCGCGCTCCGCCCCCGGAGCAGCGTCAGACGGCAATGCTGGCGCGGGAAGGGGCCTCGGAGCGGATTCCGACACCCGCCGCGCGATCACGATCCCCGCCGTGACCAGCACCAGAATCACGATCATCGACCAGAACACGCGCACGCGAGAGTCTCCTGCGGAATGCTACGCCGTGGCATGGCCACCGCCGAAGGAACTGAACGTCTCATCTGAGCCCGGAGTGCCCCAAAGGAGCGGCACGGAATGCCAGTCCACCCAAGAATCACCCCAGCGGCTTGAGGTGGTCCGCAACGGAGGATTGGTACGCCATGATGGCAGGGATGATCCCCGCCGCGGCCGAGAGCAGGACCGCGCCCGTCACCACCGCGAGCGTGAGTTCAAGCCCGAAGTTGGGCGAGACGACCAGGCCGATGGCCTCCTTCAACGCGGCTGCCGCGGCGAACGCGCCCGCGACGGCGAGCACCACGCCCAGCCCCGCGCCAAGCAGACCAATCAGCGTGGCCTCGGTGACGAGCAGGCCGAAGATGCGCGGGCGCGAGCAGCCCAGCACGCGCAGCACCGCGATCTGCCTGCGCCGCTGCTCCAGCGAGTTGTAGAGCGCGAGCATGATCGAGATCGCGCTCGAGACCATCACCACCGCGGCCATGGCGATGAACACCTGATCGATGTTCGAGACGATGGCAAAGAGCGCATCGATCTGCTGCACCGGCTGCGCAACGACGATGGACGTGTCGCGCCGAAGTTGGTCAAAGACGGTCTGCAGCGAGGCCGTCACCTGCTGGCCGGGGCGGGTCGCGACGCGCATGAAGATGCCGGTGATGAGGCGATCGGTCTCCAGCAGGTCCGCTTCGGTGGTCGTGCGGATGTCCTTGTCGGCGAGTTTGCGCCGGTCGTGCGCGTGGATGACCCACGAACTCTCCAGCGCGGTGAAGAGCGCGCGGTCGTGCGCGGAGCCGGTCGGCGCGAGCACGCCGACGACCGTGTACTCAAACTCGCGGTGCTCGTGCGGGGCCATCGCATCCGCCTGCCCGAGTTGACGCGACTGCGCGATGCCGTGCGTCAGGAATATCTTCGACCCGACGACCAGGCCGGTCTCGCCCGCGGCCGTCGATCCGACAACGACCTCGAAGGACTTGTCGAACGCCCGGCCCCCACCAGCCTCGAACACCCACGGCTCGTCGATGTTCGGCTCGAACGCCGAGAAGAACTCCTCCGTCGTTGCCAGCACCGGGAAGCCGCGGTACGAGTCGCCGAGTTGAGTCGGGATGGCGAAATCCAGCGGGAACGATGCCGCGAGGCTCTCGTACTTCGCCCAGGGGATCGACGCTCGCGGCGAGTTCGCGTAATAGATCCCGTTGAGTATCGAGACCATGGGGCTTGAATCGCGCGAAACCAGCAGGTGCATGTTCCCCGAGCCGCGGGCGAAGGCCTGCCGTCCCGAATCTCGCATCGAGAGCAGCACCAGCATGAGCGCCACCGCGACGCCGACGGTGAGCGAGGTGACGCACGTCGAGAACATCCGCGAGCGGAGAGAACGGCGGACGATGGCAAAGTCGGTGAGTGCCATGCTCAGGCGGCCCTCGTCGCGCACGGCGGGAGAGTGGATCGCAGGTCGTCGAGCCGCTCCCGCCTTGCAAATCGTTGCACCATCGCCGGGTCGTGCGAGACGCACAGCAGTGCAGCGCCGCGCTCGCGGCAGGCGTTCTGGATCAGGTCCATCGCGATTTCCGCGTTCTCGGGGTCAAGGCTGGCGGTGGGTTCATCGGCCAGAACCAGCGTGGGTGAGCAGGCCAGTGCCCGGGCGACGGCAACGCGCTGCTGCTGGCCCACGCTCAGTTGCTCTGGAACCGCATCAACGCGATCGATGCCCAGGGAAGCGAGCAGCGATGCAGCCCGGTCGCGGTGCGCGCGCGGGGGGACGCCGCTGAACATGAGCGCGGCCATGACGTTCTCGAGCGCGGTAAAGCCGTGCAGAAGGTTGAGGGTCTGGAAGACCATGCCGATGTGCTGTGCGCGATAGGCGTCGCGGGCCGGGCCGCGGAGCGAGTGGATGTCGCGATCGGCAACGCTGATGCGCCCCGAGCAGGGCGGCGCGAGTTCCACCACGCCGGAGATGAGGTGCAGCAGCGTGGACTTGCCGCGCCCCGATCCGCCCGTGAGGAGCAACTGCTCCGCGCCCGCGAGTCGGAGCGCGGGGATGTCAATGATCCAGGGCGCGCCGGGCGCACTGCCCCCCCCGCTCGCGTAACGGAAGCGGAGGTCGATGATCTCAAGCGCTGTGGACTCGGGCAAGGCAGCATCTCCGGAACGGCACATGCGGGAAGAGGGCCGCGAGTGCCGGGACGGATTGTTGACGCGATGCGAGGCCGAGTCACTTGGGGCGTGGGAAGCGACTTCTACGCGTACAAGCGCCGGAGTTCACCGCAGGAGGCGCGTGGCGGACGATGATGAAGCGATGATTGGCTTCAGAGCCGGGAGCGCAAGCGACGGGTTGCGCGCTGTGAGTCGAACGCCGCGATTGCCGGCCCACCAAAGGCAACGGAGATCAGCAGCCCGGGGGGTGCGCAAACCAGCACGCCAGGAACGCGAAGATGTCCGGCACGCCGATGCCGTTCTGGCCGTCGAAGTCCGCCACGGGATGGTGCGCAAACCACAGCGACAGGAACGCGAAGATATCTGACACGTTCAGCACATTGTTCGCGTCCATCTCGCAGGGGCACATGGTGCCGCCCTGCTCGCACACATCCAGCACGCCGTTGCCATCGGCGTCGAGACCGCTGTTGCCCGCGATCTGAGTGGTGTCCGCCTGCCCGTCGTTGTCGCAATCGTCCGACACGACAAAGCGGTAGCCATCGGGCGAGGGCCACTGCACACCCGGCGCAAACGCGACATCAAAGCATGACAGTCCCACCGGCCGCACGCGGTACTGCCCCGCGGGCGGCGGCGTTGAGTCAACCCCCGCGAGCCCCACGATGTGCGACGCGCTCGCACCCGGCGGGTAGAGCGACGCGGTCAACAACGACGACGCATCCACCCAGGTGCCCGATACAAGCCGCTCGATCGCCAGCGCTGTGGCCCAGGTCTGCCCGATCCCCGGCTGCACCGGGCCGTAACTGTGGATGCGGACCGCCTGTTGTCCGGGAACCGCGAACGCGCCCGCCGCGATTCCCTGCGAACTGTTGTGCGGGGGATCGCAGTCCGCGCTGTGGAGCGCGAACGGCGCAAGGCCAACGCCACCGCCGCCGGTCAGGTCTGCCGTGTTGGCGTAGAAGGGCGGTGGCGCAAGGAAGTCAGTCCCGCCGAAGGACACCTGCCCCGACCACGGCGAGTTGTCCAGGTTGGCGTTGATCAGGATGTGGCCCAGCAACCCGCCCGGCGGCAGGGCGATCGTCCCGAGCAGGCCGCCGCCGATGCGGATCGATGCGCCCCCCTCCAGCCCTGTTCCGCCCACCGAGATCATGTTCCCTCCCCGAACCGAGCGGTTGATCGCGATGTGCCCAAGGACCGGTCCGAGCACGCTCAGATTCGCGTTGGTCTGGTGGTCGCACTCGATTATGCCGAGCATCGCGCCGCCGATGCTGATGTCGTGGTTGTACGAGCCGCGCGCGGGGTCGAGCGGCGTGCCCAGGTGCATCCGCCCGGCAAAGTCGCGCACCACCGTCAGGTTGCCCGTCGGCGAGACAATCGGCGTGTCGAAGAAGCCTCGCGCTGCCCAGATGATGTTGGGCACGCTCTGCCCGCCCACCGTCCGCGCGGCCTTGAAGTCGCGCCCGATCGTGATGGGCACACGGATCGCGAGCGCGAGCGAGAGGCTGGCATCAAGGTCACGCGCCACCACGAAGTGCTGCGGGCCCGAGGCGCTCCCGAACACCGCCAGATACGTCGCCGTCAGACTCCCCTTGAAGTCGCCCTCGGTCGTCTCGAACTGGTGGACCACGCCGCCGGTCGAGAGCGTGATGTCCGCGGCGATGCTCCTGGCCGTCAGCCGCCCGATATGCCCGCCGATGGTCATCGTCACCGGCTCGCCATCCGGCTTGCGGATGTCGCCGACGACATCGAGGTGGTCAAGGCTCGCGTTGCTCGAGACCAGCACGCCCCCGAGCAGGTCGCCAGCGATGACCACGTTGCCCATGCTGCGACCGCTGGTCACGCTGTGGATGTCGCCCAGCACGCTCCCGCCGATGTCGAGGTTGTACACCATGTCCGCACGGATCGCCGGCGAACCGGGCCCTCCCGGAGGCACCTCGCGGTCGTAGCCGACATTCCCCGCCGTGTAGAGTTGCAGGAGCAGCACCTTGTTGTTGCCGCTGGTGCCCTTGTCAAACGATCCCAAGCCGCCGATACGCCCGATGGCGGATGTGCCGCGGATGTGTACGCGGCAGTCGATCGCGGTGTTGTTCTGCACCCGCACCCGCCCGAGCATGATGCCCGAACCGCCCGTGATGGTGACCGTGGGATTGGTGGTGACGCTCCCATTGAGGGTGACCACGAGGTCCCACCGCCCTGTCGCCGCGTTGAAGGCACACGACTTGGTGAAGCTGCCCGTGGTGGTGACGGCGACGAGGACGCCGGGCGGGTCGCACTGCCCGGGCGCGGGCAGCGCGGGAATAAACGCCGCGACGATCCCCATCACAAAGGCAAGAACACCCGCACGACCGTTCCTGAGTTGAGCGCGCATGAAGAGCCTCCCGGTTTCGGGAGATCGGTCGATCCGGGCGTGTGCTGACGACGCGGGCTCAGGCGCGGGCGCGGACTCTTCCGGGCGGACGGGCGGCGCGGGGCGTAGGGGATGGTCGCCGGATCAGGGGGCCGTGCCGCAGGCGCGGACTTACCGTTCCAAGAGCGCTTCAGTCCGGCCGAGCAACGTCGAGGTGGCACCGCTCTCCAGAGCGGTGTGCCCCACGCTCACGGCGTCGAGGTGGCACCGCTCTCCAGAGCGGTGTGCCCCACGCTCACGGCCCGCAATCGGTCCCATGCTCCCAGGAACACAAAGATCGCAGGAACGCCGGAGGGCCCGTGTTCGCCCTACGACGCGCAGTTGGGGCCGCGTGACGCAAACCAGTCGGTCAGGAACGCAAAGATGTCCGGCACGGCCACATCGAAGTTGCCGTCCCAGTCGCAGGCGCAGTTCCCGATGCAGGTGCCGTCGATCACGCCGTTCTGGTCCATGTCGAGGTTCGGGTCCTGATCGATCTCGTACTGGTCGTTGTCGCCGTTGTTATTGCAGTCGGGCGCGATCTCGGTGATGTACCCCGGCTCATCGCAGGGCATGGTCTGCTACGCCACATCCGGGCTGCCCGTGACGTTGCCGCACGCAAGGCCGTTGGGCACGACGCGCAGCACGCCCATCTTCATCAGGTAGGCCTCGTTGCACTTCAGGCCGATCGAGCGCGGGTCGCCGCCGGGGTGAAGAACCTTGGTGAACATGCTGGTGATGTTGGCGGTGCCGCAGGGGCTGTCGACCACGCCCATGTACGCGAGGATCGCGGTGTTCGTCACCGGCCCGTAGGAGCGGATGATGACGGGGACCACATTGGTATCGTCAAAGTCGGTGTAGACGAGTTGGTCCTCGAGCCGCAAGCCGACAGTGCCGTGGGGCGGCACGCACGCGGTGCCGTGCAGGCCGAACGGCGCGAGGCCGATCGAGCCGCCGCCGAGGACCGACGGGAGCGCGTTGTAGTGCGGCGCATCGTACATCGGGGCTTGATTGGTGTTGAGCGTGATCGCGCCGCCGCCGGTGCCGAGGATCACACTGCCGCTCCACACTCCGCCGTTGTCGTTGGCGTTGATGATGACCTGGCCCGCAAGGCCCAGCGCCGGCAGCACGATGTTGCCGATGAGCGAATCGCCGAGGCTGAGCAAGCCGGTCGCGGTGATGCCATCGATGATAGTGATCGTGTCGCCGCTGGTGAGTGAACCGGTGGAGACAATCTCGCCCGACAGTTCCCCGTTGACGGTCACGTTCATGAGAATGTTGCCGCTGCCGACACCGCCGAACTCCATGCGGCCGGCGACATCGCCGTTGACCGTGATCGTGCCGCCGTTCACGCCGGTGGTGGCACCGGTCAGCCGGAGGACTCCCTGCGGGTCGGACCCCGCCGCGGCCGGGATCGAGCCGATGACGATGGACGTGTTGGTCGAGGAGGACTCGGCCTGGAGCGTGCCCCGGAGCGCGCCGGAGATGGTGAGGGGGAGCAGGATGCCCCCGGAGAGCGTGATGTCGCCGCGGCACTCGTTGCCGATGACGATGCCCGTGGCGCCGCCGCCGACGGCGGCGAAGTTGACGGCGGAGATGCTGCCGACGAACGAGGAGCCGGTGGTGAATCGCTGGATAAGGCCCGAGCCGCCGGCGGTGATGGCGGCGTAGGCGGTGCCGGCGACTTCGAGACTCTTGATGTTGCCCGAGGTCACAGTGACGGGCGTGGCGGCGTAGCCGAGGTTGCCTTCGATGGCCAGCCCGAGGATCGTGCCGCTCGTCGGAAGGGAGATGTCGCCTTGGAAGTCGCCCAGGACGGTCGAGTATTCGATCGACTCCTGACTGCTGTGATCAACAAGCTCGAAGCCGCCCATCACCGAGCCGCCAATTGAAACTACGTTCGTGACCTGGCCACCGATTCGATTTACGCGGATCGTACCGACATCCCCCGTCGTGCGTAGCGTATAGCGCGACAAGTGATGTGCTCGTCAACCTGTCGATCGCCTCCACCTCGGCTATGGAAGACGCGCTTGTACTTCCATGAATGTGAATGATGGTCGTGTTACTGCCGGTCGCATTGACGTTCACGTTGCGAATTCGGGTGTTCGACCCACCCGCAACTGTGAAAGTCGTCGGGCTTGCCGAGTGGGAAGTCTGCAGGGCTACGTCGTAGCGGCCATCCACAAGTAGCGTGACCGACGATGCCGCGTTGGTGCCCGGCGAGATTGTGACCGTGGGCTGTTGTGCCTGCATGGCCGGGCAGAACATTCCAACTGCAAGCGTGAAGATTATGAGAGTCCGCATTTTCTTCTCCTGGGGCAAATCAATGCCGACAGGAAGAGTACCGGAAATGCGGCCGGAGCGGGAACAGCCGACGCCAGGCGAAAGCCAATTCCCCCAAAGTTAGGCGGTGGCGCGCCAAGATAAGCGTCGATTCGATCAAACAGGAACCACAGTTCGTCAAAATCATTGGTACCCCTCGCGTATCGTCCGCCTGGTTCACCACTGCCCGTCCATTCCCCCGCGCTCCCGCTCCCGTCCAGCAGTCCCCACGGGCTGGAGATGTGCGGGTACGCGCCGACGGGCACATGCCATGATGCGTCGAAGTCGGGTGGGAATGGAATGCCGGCGCTGGTCTCCCCCCCGTCCTCGGGATAGCCCGGTACGGCGGGCGTGTCGTGCCCGATCGGGTGTGCCCAGTACCCCTCCTGCCCGTCCCCGTGGCGATTCGGATCGTAATACATCCCCTTGGTCCACTCGTCAAGTGTCGGGAGCCAGAAGCGCGCGCCCGGCGCGGGAGTGAACTGGTCGTTCCAGGTTCCATCCGGGTTGCGGGTGAAGGTCGCCGTATCGTACACGCCGGTCTCGAAGGCCCATTGCTCGGGCGACTTGCCGTTGTGCAGCCAGTTGGCGTACCGCGCTGCGAAGTGCCAACTCGTGCCCGTGGCGAGGTTCGCGGCCTCGGGGTCCATGGTGAACTGCCAGGGCTGCCCGTTGTGCCCGCTCCCGGGGACGGGCGCGATCCACTGGCCCGTCAGAACCGACGCGAACGACCCGTACGAGGAGTTCACAGACGGACCCGGATAGCGCGGCGCGAACGCCTGCACGAACTCGAACCACTGTGAGGCCGTCACTTCCGTGCGGGCCATTCGGTACTCATGCGCCACAGCGCCCAAGTGCAGACCGCCGGGGTAGAGCCCCTCGTTGAACAACTCGGGCGCCTCTTGCGCGTTCGCCGCGCGGTTGCCGGGTGAGCCAATGGTGGACCACTGAAAGTCGTAGTCCGGCACGCCTGCCCCCGCGCGCAGGCGGCGACAGAACCACAACAGCGAGGGCAGCACCAGGCACGTTGGCAAAGAGGCACAGGGGCGTTCGAGCACGGCTGGTCAGGTGTTGCTCCCTTCGGCGTGCTCGCCGCGGAGACCACAGCATACCACCAAGGAGCCACAGCGTGCCGGGTGCCGGAACAGCCGACGCGAGTCGAAGCCCCCCTTGACTCACATCCGGGTGGGCACTGCCGTACGTCGATACATGGTCGAACAACCAGGAGTCGTGAGAGCCTTGGCGGCCAGCCATTGAACCCACCAAGCCACGCTCATATTGCTCACCCGGCCAGAACACATGCTCGGTCCATTCCCTGGCACCGCCGCTGGCATCGAGCAGCCCCCAAGGCGATACCGAGTCGGGGTATGAACCGAGGGGTACTTCCCACTCAGCCCCGCCGAACCCGCCGGGCTGATACCCTGCGGTCGTCTGCCCAACCCCCGGCGGACCGGCAACGAGCGGCTCATCGGTGCCGTTGGGGTACAACCACCACCCCTCCTGCGCATCCGCGTAGCGATCGGGATCGTGGTGGACGGCCTTCATCCACTCGTCAAGCGACGGGATCCAGAACCGCGCCCCCGGCAGGTGGTTCGCATCATCGGTGAACTGCCCGCCATCGTTCCCCCAAGTGGTGGTGTCGTAGGCGCCGGTAACGAGGGCCGCGAAACTCGGTCCCTTATTGCTGTGCAGCCAGTTGCAAAACCGCGCGCCCTGCCGCCAACTGATATCTTGCACCGGTAGCATTGCCGCGGACTCCACACCAGGGTGGAGCATCCACCGGAAGCCCGGCCCTTTATAGTCCCAGTCGCGCATTGCGCCTCAGAACGTTGGAAGCAGTTCCAGCCCAAAGCCGTAGTCCGCACGCATCGTGAACGTGTTGACGAACTCCAGCCACTGCGAGGTCGTCACTTCCGTACGGCCGATGCGATACTCATAGGGAACACTGCCGCGGCCAAAGGCCATTGGCGGGCCGAACGGCGAATCCCCGGTATAGGGCGCGCTCCCCGGCGCGCCGATGGTCACGAAGTCGAAGTCGTAGTCCGGGTTGGATTGTGCCATGACGCTCGGTGCCGCAATCCCGAGCGCGACCACGCCCACGGCGACCAGTGAAGTTCGTTTGTGCATCAGAGCCTCCATTCGCGGCAGTATCGGGCATGTTCCGCCACGAACTGGAACTTCGCCCAATCTGCGCCAAACTCCTGTGCGCGCGCGCTCAGCCGCGCTGCTGTGTCACGCCAAGTTCTTCCTCGGACGTGTGCGGAGCCTCGCGGTCTCCGACCGCGCGCACGACAACTTGAAGAGTCGGCGCGGCGGGCGAAGGAGCGTGCGGCGCGTGTGCGCCGGTAACCGGCGACGCAATCTTCTTCTCGCCGCTCCCGGCGTGTGTGCTCCGCTCATGCACCGCGGCGTTGCGCCCGTCGGACGTGATGGTGTACTGCATGCCGATGGTCGTCTCGGCCTCGCCCAGCAGCAGGCGGTTCACGAGTTCCACGCCCTGCATGAGTGTGTGGTCGGTGTTGGAGACCTCGTACTTCCACATGCCGAAGCGACCGCGCGAATAGATGCCGCGTGATTCGAGCCACGCGATGACCTGCGCCAGGATGGCGTCGCGCTCAACACTCGGTGTCGGGTAGGCGTAGTCTGCGTAGTAGCACCAGCGCGAGACGATGTTGGCTCGCTCGCCGGGCTCAAGCAAACCAGCGTTCTCGAGGCCGCGAATCACGTCGTCGATCACGGCATCGTTGTCGCGCCCGCCATTGCCGGGAGTGGGCTTGAACGCGCTCTCACTCACCTCGCAAAGAAGCGAGTAGTGGTTCGCGCCATCGGGCGTCATGTTGGGCGAGTAGTTCGAGAGATAGGTGACGCGGTAGAACGGGCAGTTGTCTTCGGGGAAGTACATCCAACTCTTGGTGTCGGGTGTGCCCGTGCCGGGCGCGCGGCTCTTCAGGCCGATGCCGACCATGTAGCCCGAGGAGTGCAGCAGTGCCCCGGCCGCCGAGCGAATTGAGGCCGGGACTTCCCCGGTCAGGATGTCGCGGCAAAGGACATCCAGCGGCATCGCGCTCACGAGCACGTCGTAGCGGTCGGTGCTGCCGTCGGCGAAGCAGACGATCCGCCGATCGACATCGACGGAGACGATGCGCTTGTTCAGCGCGATGTGCTCGCACTCGGTCTCGCCGTCGCGCAGGCCCAGCGCGGGGCCGAAGCGTTTGTAGAACTCGCCCGTGCCACCGCGGAGCGGGAACTTGAACTGGTTGTTGGGCCCCCAGCCGAAGTCGTCCTGCTCCAGCAGCACGTTGCGGAGCGCGCGGTCGGCATCCAGCACCGCGACGCGCTCGCCGATCCACTGCTTGTTCATCATCTCGGGCGGGTGTGCCCAGACCTTGAAGTTGTACGGCCGCATGAAGTGACGCGCGATGCCCTCTCCGAACACCGCGTCGATGAACTCGCCGAAGTTCCGCGCTGCCGCGGCGGAGGGCACCTTGCCCTTGCCGTTCTGTGCCTTGATGAGACCCGACAGGCAGTCGTACGCGGCCTCGCGCGGCAGGTAGCGGATGTTGTTCTGGAACGGGTACGGGACCCAGCGATCAAACATCCGCACCCACGACTCGCGGTTGTTGAGTGTGAAGTCTCTGCCCATCAGCAGGTCAAAGACCTGGTCGTAGTAGGCGTAGTGGCTGAACATGACGTGCCCGCCGATGTCCCAAGTGAAACCGGCAGGGTCCACGAAAGAATGCGCCAATCCACCTATATAGGGGTTGCGATCGTATAGGCGGAAGTTGTGATACCCCAACTCTTTAAGACGGTAACCCGCTCCGAGACCTGTGGGGCCAGCACCAAGAATGAGGATTCTTTCACCGCCTAATCGGGGGGAAAACTGTGACTGCTCGGGCATCACACACACTCCGGGGAGGACTTTCTCATTGATCGATGCGAGGGGTATTCGTCTGTCCCCAAGCATGGGGGAGAGGATAGCGGGGCGCATCGATGCTGCCGAAAAAAAGGCCATGCAGCGGCGTCCGAAGCCACTTGCGCGCGGCGGCTGCGGCGCAACGTCCATGAGAAGAATGACTTGTCCATGAGGATCCAAGCGCAAGCGGTGGTGGTCGCGCCGGGCGGCGTGATGGGGTCTCGGAGGGACTCCAAGACTTTTCCGGCCGCGCAAGTGTTGATCTTGACAACGGTTGGACAGGTGCGCCAAGAATGGCGCTAGCGAACGCTTCCGAGAGTCGGTATGCTGATGCCTGTCCGCGTCTGCAGAAATACTCCAAACGATACAGGCCCACTTCGGGGTCCCTGAAATCAGGAGGAGGAGGCGCGTGTGTAACCATGTCGACGCTATGGTAAGGTGTGTGTGCCTGATTCGGGTCTGTGCGGACCGGCGCGGGCGAGGTTGAGTGTCTCCTAAGTCCGTCCCTCTTTCTGAGCCCTTCCGTGACGCGGGGCACCGGAGGTTCTCGATGAGCACAGTCGCGCGCGACGGATCAACCGCCTTTGGTGCGTGCATCCGGATCACGGAGAGCATCTGCGGACTTCCGGCTGTCGCGACGCAGGACTGGTGCGACCGCGCTGGCGCAGCGCTCCTCGCTATCCATCAGCCCTCCATCTGCGTGTGCATGATCGGCGAGGCTGACTCCCGCGGCAATGTCGCACGACAAGAGGCGACCGGAGTTGCAGGGTGTTACTCGGCCGAGGTCACCACGACCGTCGGCCGATCCGCTTCCACTTCGACGATCGTTCCGTTCGATCCCAACGACGCGACGCTCGCGCGAGTCCGCACCAGTTTCGCGCAAGCGCGCGAACTCTCGTGGGCGCCCGGGCACATCGGGCCGGGCACCATCCTCACCGGCTCCCCGGAGCAGTTCGGCCTAGGGCCCAACTGGCAGTTGAGCGGGCTGGGCAAGCGCTGGGCCGATGTCCCGTACACCTCGATCACCCTCGGGCTTGCGGCCCTGGGCGCAGCGCCGAACGGCCGCTCGCTCATCGTCGAGTTCGCCAGGACCGGCCCCGGCCCGGTTGATGCGGAATCGGACGCCTCGGTGCTTCGCGCGGTCATGGTGCCGCTCGCGCGCCGAGCGCTCCTGGCCGTCGGGACCGACCCTACCGATAGCTCGCACTGGCTCACGCAACGCGAGCAGGTGATCCTCCAGCACCTCCTGCTGGGCAAGTCGGTGCGAGAGATCGCCGACGAACTTGGGCGCAGCCCGCACACCGTGCATGACCACGTCAAGAGTTTGCACCGCAAACTTCGCGCCAACAGCCGCGGCGAGTTGGTGGCCAAGGCCCTCGGCCACACCGACCTTGTGCAGCCGGGCGGCGCGCAGGTGCATGTGAACTCGCCCCACCCGCAGCCGGCGTGACGGCACCCTCCATTTTTGCAACAGGCCCGGGCGAGTGCGCTCGGGCTTCGTCGTTTCAGGGGGTCGCGGCGAGTGCGCCCGATTCCGCGATGCGCCGGGTGAGGCGAGCGGCGAGCAGCGGGTCCTCCGCTCGCGCTGTGGTATACACCGGCTGCATGGCGCGGGCGGCCAGGTCCGGATCAACGCAGTATGTGGAGTAGCGGATCGAGGTGGTGTTGATGCGCCAGCCCGGGCGGTAGGAGCGGTCCACCACCACCTTGATGCGCATAAGCATCTCGCCGCTCTGGGACCGGAGATCGGCGGGCGGTTCGGCCGCAGCGGGGGCGAGCGCAGTCTCGAAGGTGATGCGAACGGTGCGGAGTTGGCGATGGAAAAAGTCGCCGAGTTCCTGCGCGCCGGTGGACTGATCCTGTGACCAGGGCGTTGCAAATCCCGCTGAGCCGCTGGGCCGGGTGGTGATGATGCCCGAGAATGAATCGACGCGCTCAAGCGTGAAGCCCGCATCGCGGAGTTCATCGCGGGCGGCATCGAAGGCGGCCGTGTACCCGCCGGGCGGAACTCGCAGCGTGGAGCCATCCTCCGCGACCAGTTGCGCGGCCCCGGTTCCCGACTGGGGTGCTGAGGCGCACGCGCCCAGCAAGACGAGCGCGGAGGCGGCGAGCAAGGGACGAATGGCACCTGGCATCTGCATGGACACAGGATACCGCGCTCTCAACCCGGGCGATCGTCGGCGCAGGACTGGATCAGGCCCCACGCGTTGCGGACGTGCGTCTCGGTAGTGTGCGTGCCGCCGATGGCCATCCGCAGCACTGCGCGTGGCGGGGCACCTGCGGCCGCGGGAAGGACCGTGTGGATCAGGTATGCCCGGCCCGAGGCGTTGATGCGCTCCAGCAGCGAACGGTTGGCCGCATCGGGGTCGGCGATCGGCGCACCGGTGTTGTCCTGGACAAGTCGGAAGCAGACGAGGCTCAATGCCCGGGGGGCAGCGATCTCGAACCGCGCATCGGCACGGACCAGCGACTCAAAGAGTTCCCCAAGGCGCACATGCTCGCGAATGTGCGCCCGCAGCCCGGCCAACCCGTAGTGCCGCAGCACGAACCAGAGTTTGAGCGCACGGAAGCGGCGGCCCAGCGGGACCTGCCAGTCGCGGTAATCGATCACCGCGCCCGAATCGCTCGCCGCGTTGCGGAGGTACTCGGGGGCGATGCTCAGCGCGCCGATCAGCGAGCGCCGGTCGCGCACCCACATCGCATCACAGTCAAAGTTCGTCAGCAGCCACTTGTGCGGGTTGAAGCAGAAGGAATCCGCCTGGCCGATAGCACCGATCAGGTGCTGATGCTCGGGGCAGACCAGCGCAGCGCCGGCCCATGCCGCGTCCACATGCAGCCACGGCGGGACATCGGGACAGGCACGGGCGATCGCCGCGCCGACTTCGCCGATGGAATCGGACGCGCCGCAGCCGGTGGTGCCGAGGGTGGCAACCACGCAGCAGGGGACGCGACCGGCTGACACGTCCTCACGCAGGGCATCTTCGAGCGCACCGGAGTCCATCCGGAACGCGGCATCGGTGGGGATGAGCCGGATGTGCTCGCGGTCGGATGCGCTGGCGGCGATTCCCGAGATCATCGCGGCTTTGATGACCGACGAGTGGGCCTGTGTAGAGGTGTAGACGGTCAGGCCAGAGAACCCGTTTGATGACCGATGCCCGGCACGGAGTGCCGGACCACCCCGGACGCGCTCGCGGCCGGCGAGCATCGCCACAAGTGTGGCCTCGCTCGCGGTCCCTTGGATGACGCCGCCACCTTCCCCGCCGGAGAGGAATGACTCCGGCAGGCCGATCGCGCGTCCGAGCCAGTCCAGCACGCGGGTCTCGATCTCCGTGCAGGCCGGCGAGGTCTGCCAGAGCATCCCCTGCACGCCCAGCCCCGACGCGAGCAGGTCGCCCAGGATCGCGGGCCCCGAGGAGTTGGCGGGAAAGAACGCGAAAAAATTCGGCGACTGCCAGTGGGTCAGGCCCGGCATGACGATGCGTTGGATGTCCGCGAGGATGCCGTCCCACGCCTCGGGCTGCTCCGGGGCGTCAAGGGGGAGCAGGGCGGCGATGTCGCCGGGCCTCACATCCGGCAGGACCCGGAGCGATTCGACCCGCTGCATGTAGTCGGCGATGAGGTCGATGACCTCGCGCCCACGCTGGCGGAAAGCCTCGGCGGACATGTGGCCGGGGTCCGGGTTGGGGAGGGGCATGGCAGGCATAAGGGATGGTTCGCGTCCGGCGGCTTGCGTTCCGGGGCAGTCATGGGGCATAATGAAGGTAAGCCCGGGCCCGTGAAGTTCTACCCGAAAGGGGATCAAGATGTCCAAGACCGCCGTCATACTGCTGGCCAACGGAGCGGAGGAGATTGAGGCGATCACGCCGGGCGATGTCCTGAACCGCTGCGGGGTGGATGTGACCTATGCCGGTGTGGGCGGGACGGAACTCATCGGCGGGCACCATGTGCCGATGCGCGCCGAGTGCCTGGTCGAGGACCTGGGCGAGGTGCTCTTCGATGCGCTGATCGTCCCGGGCGGGGGCGCGGGCGCGGACAACATCGCGCGAAGCGATGGGGCCAGGGCGCTGATCAAACGCCACTTCGAGCAGGGCAAGATCATCGCGGCGATCTGCGCAGCCCCGGCGGTGGTGCTGGCGCCGATGGGAATCCTCAACGGCAAGCACGCGACCTGCTATCCGGGGATGGAGCGCCGCTTCACGCATGATGTCAAGGGGTGCGACACCGATGTCGTCGTGGACGGGCATGTGATCACCTCGCGCGGGCCCGGGACGGCCATCGCGTTCTCATTGCGCATCGCCGAGCAACTCGTGGGCGCGAACGCGGCCCTGAAAGTCGGGCAGGCGATGTTGGTGCATGGGATGTGAGTAAATGCGGAATGCGGCGGGAATCTCTATGCGGGGTGAGACCGCGCCCCGAGTTTCGCGCACGCGCTGTGGCGCGGGCATGTAGTCAGGTGGTCGTTGACCATGCCCACGGCCTGCATGAACGCGTAGCAGATGGTGGGTCCGACGAACTTGAAGCCGCGCCGGCGCAGGTCCCCGGACAGCGCGATCGACTCCGGTGTTGACGCCGGGACCTGCCTCGGCGCGTTCCAGTGGTTCTGGATCGCGCGACCGTTGACAAACCGCCAGACATAGGCGTCAAACGAGCCGAACTCGTCTTGCACGCGGATGAACGCGCGGGCGCTGGAGACCGCCGCGCCCACTTTCCCGCGGTGGCGCACGATGCCGGGGTCGAGCAGCAGTTTTTCGATGCGGGCGGGCGTGAAGCGGGCGAGTTTCCTGGCATCAAACTGCGCAAAGACCTCGCGGTAGCGCTCGCGCTTGTTCAGGATGGTCTCCCACGACAGGCCCGCCTGCGCGCCCTCGAGAATCAAGAACTCCAGCAGCACGGCGTCATCGTGGATGGGCACGCCCCACTCGAGGTCGTGGTAGGGGATGCCGAGTTTGGTGGTGGCCCAGGGGCAGCGGGACATTTGGTGATGATGAGGTGAGAGGGTGATGAGGTGATGAGGTGAAATGGGGCCTTTACGGCTTGTCATCCTTCTCACCGGCGATCACGACGGCGAACTCGATGACGAACGCGAAGAGCAGGACGATGGCCGCCAGCGTGCCCGACCAGGCCAGCGCACCCACGACGATGGCGACGAGGCCGAGGCGACGCATCCAGCGCCAGCGGTTGTGACGGCGCGCGGTCTCGGCCACGGGCGGGAGGACGACACCCTCCTCGGGCGCGCCGACATCGACGTTGTCCCAATCGACCTGGACAGGCTCCTGACTGTGGGAGCGGAACTCGCGGACCAGTTCGTGCGCCCGCGCGGCATCCTCGCGCCGGACGGCGATGCGGAACGGGATCGACGAGCCCATCTCCCACGGGTTGGTGGTCCCGACGATGGTGGAAGCGTCGGCGTGGACACCATTCCCGATCAAAAACTGCGCGAGCAGTTCGGCCTCGGTGGCGCTGCCGCAGTTGGTGATGTCGATGAGCGTGTCGGGGTCGGCAGGCACGGCGGGAGTCTACTCGGTGGGAAGTCGGAGGCATCAGAGCCCGGAGCGCGAGCGACGGGTTGTGCGGAAACCATGTGTTTACGAGGCTCCACCGCCGTCATTGTGCCCGCATTCGGAGCACGGGCTGCCCGCGGGGGTCGCTCGGAGGTCGTAGGCACACCTGATGCACAGGCCCCGCCGGCGGCGGAGGGCGCGGCGAACGCGGCCGGGGATCATCGCGAGCAGGAAGAGCGGGAGGCCCATGAGCAATGTGTTGAGGATGAAGCCGCTCCAGATCGGTCGATAGGGGAGAATGAGCGGATCGCCCCGTCGAGGCCACGCGAGCCATGTGCGGCCTCGGAACCAGTAGAGGTTCTCCATCAATGGCCGCGTACTTCCGGGTGGGCTCATCATCCTGCCGTAGACACACGGGAATGGCAGTCCTAGGACTACGACCTCAACGAACTGAACATTGCCTGGCGGAACAATGCCGGGAGGTAGCGTGGGCCAAGCGGAAGCATCGGTGAGACCTGCGAACACATGGTCGGTTGAGAGCGGGTAGGCCGGGTTGGAGTCGTACGGCTCACCGGAATTGCTTCGTGTCGCGCGGGGTAGATCGCTCCCGGGTGTCCATCGGGTCACGGTGATCCACCGCACGCCGGTGTAGTGGTTGTTTGTGACTGTGAGCTTTGCTGGGGGATCAGAGATACTGCCGGGCATGTCGAGGTGCGTGGAGTTTTCTGAGTATGACTGCGAAGTATGCAGGGCGGCCCATGTCCAGGCAATGGGGATCTGCATCGCCGCGGCGAATACGAAACATGCCAGGAGAATGAGCATGGACCACGGTGGGATTCTTCGCTGCATCGCGGACTTCTATGGACGAGCTGGTTCGAAGGCTGCGGTTCCGCACTCCGGGCACGGGCTGCCCGCGGAGGTCGCCCGGAGGTCGTAGGCACACCTGATGCACAGGCCCCGCCGGCGGCGGCGGGAGCGGCGGGTCATGCCCGGCGCCACGAGAAGCAGCCACCACGCGCCGGCGAAGATGAGCGTGTTGGCGATGAGCGTGGGCCACAGAAATCGGCGCGGCAGCCAGATGTCGCCCATCGACGGGTGCCAGCCGGTCAGCACGCGATAATCGGCGCGGTCGTCGCCAGCGTGCTGGACAGCGCGGAGGCAGCGCAGCGGCCAGCCGTAGGCGTGGTCATCGACCTTCATGCCCCGGGCTGGAACCGAAGACCAATGCGGCAGGACCTGTGAGGCGGGCACCTCCGGCCCGGCGTATCCCTGCCAGTCGAGGCCGTGGCGCGGCGACCGCCGGAAGACCAGACATGTGTGGCCGAATGATGCGTGACGGATGAACATCCACCGCCAATATGGCTCGCCACTTGGCTCGAGGAGCCCGATCTGCCGGTGCCGGACGGGCGGTATGACGGTGCTGAAGATTGCTGCGGCGTAGGCAAGGCACAGCGTCGTGGCGAAACCGAGGATGAGGAAAAGCGTGACAGCGCGGAAGGTTTCGGTGGCTTTGGACGACACGCCGAAAGTATACATCCGCACGAGCACCATACGACGAAACATATCCGGAACGGAGTGCCGGACCACCAAAGAAAAACCCCCGGCTGGTGCCGAGGGCTTGTGATCGAATGTTTGTAAAAAGCCGTGGCCTCAGCGGCCGCGCTGGCGGGGCAGGTTGCGCATCGCGAGGAGTTCGACCTCGACGATCAGGGGCACACCCTGCGGCCGCATTGTGATGACGCCCATCGGGATCGTGTTCATCTTCGCGGGGACAAGCAACCGGCGCTTGCCGCCGACCTTCATCCCCTCAACGCCGAACTGCATGGCCTCGAACTCGCCCGGCAGCCAGATGTAGGGCGTCTTGGCCTCCACCTTCTCGACCTCCTTGCCGTCCTTGTCCTTGATGATGTGGGCGGTGACGGCGACGCAGTTGTTCGTTGCGGCCTCGCCCTCGCCGGGTGTGATCTCCTCGATCTGGAGCGCATCGACCATTTGGATCACGAAGATCAGGTCGGCGTTCGCGGGGATCTTGGGGCTGGGGCTGCGCTCGCCGTAGGCGAGTTTCGCGGGGATGGTGAGCCGGCGCACGCCGCCGACCTTCATGCCCGGGACGCCCTTCTGCCACCCCTCGATGACGCCCGAGAGGGGGAAGGGGATCGGCTCGCCGCGCTCGAAGGAGGAATCGAAGACGACGGTCGGGTCGGCCTTGAGCGTGCCGTGATAGTGGGCGACGACCGCGCCGCCGGGCTTGACCTCATAGCCCTCACCGATCTTGATGTCCTCGATCAGAATTCCGCCATCGGCCTCGCTGGTCTTGATGACCGGGCCGTCGGGAACGGGAATGGCGTTGGGAATGGGCGGAGCCTCGGGCTGGGCCGGCGTGCCGGGGGTGACCGGGGCCGCGCCGGGCGGGGTGGATGGCGGCGTGATCGGAACGCGCGTCAAGGGCTTGGGTACGTTGATCGGGGGAGGAGTGGCCGG
>Ga0163152_10003645_pt1 | contig 19842 bp, 19 predicted proteins | sample OliLakLV19MP8IB2_FD_148635 | JGI IMG/M metagenome (GOLD analysis project Ga0163152, IMG submission 148635) | Freshwater microbial mat bacterial communities from Lake Vanda, McMurdo Dry Valleys, Antarctica - Oligotrophic Lake LV.19.MP8.IB-2 | ecosystem: Environmental > Aquatic > Freshwater >...
GCTACCCCCGCCCCCGCCTCCCGCGCGAAGGCCAGCGCCGTCTCCCGCGCGCCCGCCTCGAACGACGTCACCTCGGTCCCGAACCGCGCCGCCCATTTGCTCCAGTCGACATGATAGGGCCGGTCCCACTGGAAACGCATCTCGTGAAGCTCGCGCAGGAACGGCGACACCAGCCCCATCACCGGCAGCAGACCCAGCGGCAGCGCCGAGACCTTCAGCTCGACCCCCAGCGCCTTCGCGCCCAGCGCCAGGATTTCGCGCGGCGTGCGGATCGGTGCGCAGGGCGCATGCCAGGCCTGTCCGAACGCATCGTCGGGCGCATCCAGCAGCGTCACGACATTTCGACCCAGATCCGGCACATAGGCGAAATCGTGCGGCGTGTCCGGCGGCGCGACCAGCATCGCCGTCTTGCCCTTGGCCAGCGCCCCGAACCCGACATCTCCGATATGCGAGAGCGTCACCCCCGGCCCGTAGAAGTCCGGCGCCCGCAGCGCCGCAAACCTCACCTGACCGGCCTCGGCCGCCGCCTTCCAGAGCCGTGTCGCCGCTGACCGGGCCGCCGGCTTCTCGCCGTGATCGCTCAGCGCCATGTCCTCGCGCAGCTTCCTTGTCTGCGGCCCGTACATGTAGAGATTGTCGAAGAACACCACCCGCGCGCCGGTCGCCTTCGCCGCCGCCAGAAAATTGGCCATCGCCTTTGGCCACGCCGCGCGCCACGTCTTGCCGTCATACTTGAACCCGACCGCGATCACGATCTGCGCGGCGCCCTCTGCCGCCATCCTCACCTCGCCCGCGTCCAGCACGTCGCAGCGCTGGAACGTCACGCCAGCGGGCAGGTTATTCGGCGCGCTGCGCTGGGCGACACGCACCTCGCGGCCCTGACCCGCCAGCCTATCCGTCACCGCCTTGCCCACTGGCCCGTACCCGAACACCACGATCCTGCCGCTCATGCCTGTCTCCTTCGAATGACCCGCGACACACAGATAGCCTCCCCTTGATCATATCCAGAATGCATAGTTTATATCCTGACTATGCGTGAAGTGAATTTCGCGGGTGTCGATCTCAATCTCCTGCCGGCGCTGGAAGCGCTTCTGCGCCGACGAAATGTCACCCGCGCGGCGGCCGACATCGGCCTCAGCCAGCCGGCGATGAGCCGCGCTCTTTCGCGCCTGCGCAGCCTGCTCGATGACCCCTTGCTGGTTCGCGTCTCCGGCGGCTATGCGCTCACCCCGCGCGCCCGCGATCTCGAACCGCTCCTTGGCGCGGCCCTCGGCGATCTGCGCGGCGTCTTCCGCCAGCCGACCTTCGACGCCGGCGAGGTTCAGCGCACCATCCGCATCGCCTGCTCGGATGCGCAGACCGTGCTGCTGGCCCCGGGCGTCATGGCGCGGCTGGCCATCGAGGCGCCGGGCGTTGATCTCCGGATGGAGCCCTATGCCCGCGACCTCGTCGCCCGCATGCAGTCAGGCGATCTCGATCTTGCGTTCGCGCTGATGACGACGCCCCTGCCGCCCGGCGCGCTCAGCGAGGGCATCGCCTCGGATCGCCTCTCCCTGGTCATGCGCAAGGGGCATCCCGCCGCGCGCCGCCGCTGGACGATCGCCGACTATGGCCGCGTCGATCATGTCGGCGTCTCGCTGCTGGGCGACGGGGCCTCCGACATCGACGCGTTGCTGGCCGGCGGGGGCGTCCGCCGCCGCATCGCTCTGGTGACGCCGCATTTCCACGCGGCGCTGGAAACCGTCGCCGTCACCGACCTCGTCACGACGATCTCGCGCACCTTCGCGAAACGCTTCGAGAAGGCGCTGGACCTGCTGCTGCTGGAGCCGCCCTTCGCCCAGACCGACATGCGGCTTTCGCTGGTGTGGACGCAGGTCCGCGCCGCCGACCCGCTGCTGGCCTGGCTGCGCCGGCTCATCGCCGAAGTCGCGCAGGAGGTTCATGGCGCCTGAATTCAGCCCGCCCGGCCACGCAGGTGCGCCACCACCCCGGCGAGACTTGGCGGCCTTGCCGCCAGCGCCCTGGCCTCGGCGGCTTCCCGGCGTATCTCCCCGGCGCAGGCGATCAGACCCGTCGCCAGAAGCGCCATCACCGCCGCCATCGCATAGACAGCGATGGGCGTCCCGGCCAACAGGAGCGCCAGCGTTTCGGTCATGCGCGCGTCTCCTGTCCCGCCCTGGACCGGGGCGTGCGGTTAATGAGGGGTTAAGCCCCTCTTGCACAGCGGGTTGCAACCGCCGAGCCAGTTTCGGCCGATCCTCCGCTATGGCAGGATGCGCCATGCGCGACCTTCCCTCGCACCTCTGGGTGGCGGCCCTGATGCGCCGGGCGCAGGCGGCCGGCGCCTTCGTCACGATCGTGCGCCGGGGCGATGCCGGCCGCGGCGACGTGCTGCTGAAAGTCTGCCGCGAGCGCGGCAAGGCCCAGCTCTACGCGCCTGCCTTCTCGATGGAAGGTGCGGCCGGCTTCGAGCGCCTCCCGGCTGGGATCGACGACCCGGACGAGGCGGCGGTGGACGCCCTGATCGCGCGTCGCGCCACATCCGACCGCGATCTCTGGGTGATCGAGATCGAGGACCGCGCCGGGCGTCACTTCCTCACCGAGGCCGTCAGGTAGGGGGCGCCGCGCCGGTGGTGATTGCGTCGCTCATTCGCAAACTGGGGAGGTGCTGAGCCGCGAAGCGGCGGGGGAGAATTTGTAAGCAAATTCGGAAACCTGGCTTCGAGGTCGAGGCAAGGCGCACGCACGCAAGACACAACGCAGCAACGCTTGCAGAAACTTAACATAAGCTAGCGCGGGCAGGTCGGCCTGCTGTAAAGAACCTAGCAAGGGGAGGGACGGCGATAGCCCGTTCCTCATAGGTCAACGGGGCGGTTCTGTCGGTATGTCTGCTGCATCATTCATCGGCGCGCGCGGAAAGTCCGGGGAAGGATCGCTGAAATCGGCGGTCGGCCTCATCCTGCTCCTGCCTGTGCTGATCATCCTCCTCGCAGTGATTCTGGTGTGGGGCAGGCAGGGCGCCGAGCGTGAGGCGACCGAGACCCGCATCGCCTCTGCAGCCAGGCTTGCCGCCGCCCGCATCACCCTCGTCACCGCCACGGACCTCCAGCTTTTGGAGCAGTTCGACAGCCAGCTCGGACCCGATCCCGCGCGATTCTCGTCGGGCACGGTCTCCGGCCGGCGCCAGGGACGCGATGGCGTGCAGGGCGCGTCTTTCGTGCTGGTCTTCGACGCGGCCGGCGACCTGCGCGCCACCGGCGCGCTGGAGTTCGCGGCGCTCAACATTTCCGGACGCGACTACTTTCAGGAGCTGAGGGACGGGGCCGAGTGGCGCATCAGCCCGCTGATCGTCCCCGCCGCGCAGGGCGACAAGGTGTTCGCCATCGCCCGCCGTCTCACTCGCAAGAACGCCTTCGCGGGAATCGCCGTCATTTACGCCCCCGCCGACATGCTCTCGGACGACTGGGCGACGGCCGGGCTGGGCGCCAATTCCGCGCTCGGTTTCGTGCGTGACGATGGCCAGCTTATCGCCCGCTATCCCGTGCCGGACGAGGGCATCGATCTTTCGGACAACGAGCTCTTCACCGAGCATCTTCCGGCCAGCCCGTCCGGCGTCTATCGCGCCGTCTCGCCCATCGACGGCGTCGGGCGCACCATCGCCTACGCCCGGGTGGACACCCTTCCCGTGATCGCGATCGCCAGCATCTCCAATGCCCTGATCGCCGAAGAAAACCAGAAGCGCCTCTGGTCAACGGTGGCGATGACGACGCCGATCTGGCTGGCCCTTCTTCTCACCTGCTTCTGGATGATCGTCCTCATGCGGCGCAATGTCCGCGCCCGCTCCGCCCTCGAACTGGCTGTCTCGCAGAACCGGGTCCTGCTGCAGGAAATCCATCACCGGGTGAAGAACAACCTGCAGATGGTCGCCGCCATGGTGAAGCTCCAGCCTGTCGCGGCCGACATCAAGGACGATCTGGCGCGGCGCATCCAGGCCATGACGGCCGTGCACCAGCACATGTACGAATCCAACCAGTTCGAGACGCTGACCGTGGACGATTATATCCGCACGCTCGTCGAACAACTCCAGGCCGCCAACGGACCGGCCGTCAGGCTGGAGACACAGCTCGACAAGCTGACGATGTCCGCTGACCGGGCGCTCTCGCTTGGCCTCATCGTCAACGAGGTCGTCTCCAACGCCTTCAAGCACGCCTTCCCGGAAGGCGAGGCCGGGAACATCTCGATCGTGCTGGAGGCCGGCCAGCCCATGGCGCGCCTCGTCATCCGCGACAGCGGCCGCGGCTACGCGCCCGGTGAAAAAACCGGCATGGGCAGCCGCCTCATCGCCGGCCTCGTCGACCAGCTGGGCGGATCCCACACGCTCGAGAGCGATGGCGGCACAGTCTTCACCATGCGCTTCCCGGCGGGCTGAAAACAAACAGCAAGAGAGATGGCGCGCTAACCCATCCTCAATCCCGTCTCCCTATGGTGCGCGCCATGAGACGCCCGCCCCTCCGCGCCGCCCTGCTGACCCTCGCCGCCCTCGCCCTGTCAGGCGCCCCCGCGCGCGCCGACAACACCGGCGTCGAGCGCACCTTCCTCGAACGCGCCGCGATTTCCGCCGCCGACCGCGCCTGCGACCTCTTTTCCGACGGCGAGCGTCACGCCCTCGCTTCCGGCCTTTACCAGACCGAGGGCGAACTGCTGCGCGCCGGCTATGACAGCGCCAAGGTCGGACGCCTCGCCGCCGAAGTCGGCGCCCACGCCCGCTCGCTGGGCTGCGAGCATCCCTCGGTCCGCGACGTGGCCGCGACCGTGCGCGATAGCTACGGTCAGTTCCAGAAGATCGGCTATCTCGAATACCCGGCCGCCCATGGGGTCTGGGCCGCCTCGCGCAGTCTCTACGACCGCTGGGCGGTCAGCCAGACCGACGCGGCAAGCGGCGTGATGCTGGGCCTGCGCCGCCCGGTAGGCGCCAGCACGGCCGACGATCTTCGCCTCGCCGTCGCGCTCCCGGCGGGCGTCCCCGCGCCTTCCGCCGTCCAGATTTTCGTGCGCGACCCCAGGCGTCTCGCCGAACCCTGGCTTGGCCCGTCGCACACGCTGAAGCCCGCCGCCCGCAAACTCTCGGCTCTGGCGCCGGCGCCGCGTTCCATGGCCCGGCCCGAATGGGCGAGCGACGTCGTGCGCGAGACGGACAGCGCCGGGGCGGCGATCCGCGTCTTCTACTTTCCCGCCGCCGTCATCGCCCGCCTTGAGGCGCTCGACCCGCGCGAGGCGATCCAGCTTGAACTGACGCCCTCGCCCCGGGCCGCCGACAAGACGCCGGTGCGCATCCTCTTCGAGACGGGCGATTTGCGCGCCGCCCATCATTTCGTGCTCATTCCCGGCCCGACCTACGCCCCGCCCAAAAAATAACTGGCCCATCCCACCTCCACCGGCGCCCGTCCTCCACCGGCAAAGTCGGGGGAGGTGGATCGCGACGCCTCATCCTGAGCCGGGCCAAAGGTCCGTATCGAAGGACGAGCGTGACGGAGGGGCCAAGGCATTGAGAGAAGTCATTCTCGGGCAAGCGAAGCGCGACCCGAGAATCTTCCTTTCCTTGTCCCCCCTGCGCTTCGCCGCCTTGCGGCTCAATGGGCCCCCTTCCTCCCCGGTCGGATTGAGTCCGCTCGGGATTCAGGGTCTTTGCGTTTCGCCGTCCGGCGGATTCATTTCCGGGGCGCCGGGAAAATAGACCGCGATCGTAGAGCCGCCGCCCTTCCGGCTTTCGATGTCGAGCCGGCCGCCATGCAGCTCGGCGAACGCCCGCACCACCGACAGTCCGAGCCCTGCGCCTTTCTGCTTCCGGCCCTCATCGCCCTGCTCATAGGCGCGTGACAGCCGCACCAGCTCCTCGGCGCCGATGCCGGCGCCGGTGTCCGAGACCGCGAGCAGGGCGCCGCCCGCCGACGCCAGCGCCGCAACGGTCACCTGACCGCCCTCCGGCGTGAATTTCAGCGCGTTGGAAACGAGGTTCAGCGCGATCTGGCGCACCGCGCGCGAATCCGCGAACGCCTCGACGTCTCCGTCCGTCTGGAGGGTCAGCGCGATCTTCTTGCGCTCCGCCATGTCCGCCATGAAGCGCACGGCGTCCGCGCAGAGATCCGTCAGGCTGACAAGGTCAGGCGCGATCTCATAGCGTCCGGCCTCGATCCGCGACAGGTCGAGCACATCGTCCACGACGATTTCCAGCGTCTGGCCCCCCTCGTGGATCAGTCCGGCGTATTCGCGATATTTCGGCGGCAGGGGGCCGTAGACGGCGTTCTTCATCATGTCGGCGAAACCGATGATGGCGTTCAGCGGCGTCCGCAACTCGTGACTGGTCTGGGCGAAAAACCTCGTGCGCGCATCGAGCGCGTGGCGGGCCGCATTGGCGTCGGCGCGCGCGTCGCGCTCGCTGGCCTCCGCCTCCAGGAACCGGCGTTCGGCCTGCCCCAGTTTCAACGCCAGGGCGGGTTCCGACATCGGCCCCGGGGCATCGCCGCCGCCGCGCCCCAATGCCGCCGCCCGCACCGCGAGCGCGGCGATCTGCACCAGCGCGCTGAAGCCATAGACCATTGCCAAAGTCCCGGCGTGTTCCGGGTCGAGCCATGGCCCGTTGGCGCTCGCGAGCGAGGCCAGCGCGTATCCCAGAACGCAAAAGCCCGCTGTTTCCGCGACCAGCCTCACCCGTCCCGCCGCCCAGGCCTGGCTGATGGCCGCAGCATAGAGAAGAATGAGCGGCGATCCGGCCCCGCCCGTGCTGGCGACCCCCAGCGTCGCCAGCGCCACCCAGAGGACGGTTTCCAGCTCATTGACCTGATCTTCGCTCGCCGAGCCGCGCACGAACGCCCCCGCAATCGTCGGCGTGAGCGCGCAGGCCAGAGCCCCGGTTCCGAGCCAGAACGGGACACCCAGCACAAGGCCCCAGACCGCCGCGAGGAGTGCGAGACCCGTCCAGACCGCCTGGCGGGCGGTCATGACGGCTTCCCTGGGGTCCGGCCGGCTCGCGAAGCGGGCAGTTTCATCCGTCGTCCTAACTGCTCGTAAATAATTGTCAGAGACCGTGGTTTTTGGAAGCACATTGCGGGCCGAGTCTGCTACAGTTCGCCTACTCCGCGATTTGTTGTACCAAGGGAGGTTCCATGCGCCTTGCAACCTGGCTGAAATCGACAGTCCTGGCCGCCGCTATGTGTGCGCCCTTGTCCGCTCAGGCCCAGACGCCAAGTACCGCCGAACCGCCTCGTGTCCTGCAAAGCGCCGCCGCCGCCTACGCCGACTACCAGGGCGAAGTCTCGACGATCCGCTCCTCTCCGATCGCCGGCGCCGACCAGCTCGACAAGGCGCTCGACACATTCGGCGCGCAAAATCCCGACCAGCTGTCGTCGGGCTGGATTTCCTACGGCGCGATGCTCGCTGCACAGAACAAGGAATTCTCGGTCGCCGTCCGCGACATTGACGCCTATTACGGCCGCGACCGCGTGATGTCCGGCATGCGCAACGATGTCGGCTACGCCCGCACGCTCAAGGGTGGCGAGAAAGCGCTCCAGATCGCCCTTTCCGCCAACTCCGAGGATGCAGGCCGCATTTCCAGCGCGGCCGCTTTCGTCAAGGACCAGGCCATCAAGCTCCAGGACGTGACCTGGGGCAAGTCGCGCCTCAAGGATGCGGGCGGTGTCGCCACCAAGCTCAAGGTCAACGCCAAGGCCACGCGCCCGATCGCCGACGCCGCCAAGCAGATGTTCGCCGGACCGGATCTCAACTCCGTGCTCGCCAACGCCACCGCCGGAGGCGGCGGTTCGATCTGGGACCGCGTGTCGATGATCACCGCCAGCGCCCCGATCGCCACCATCGCCCCGACAGCGCCGGCCCTGAAGGTCGATCCGCGACGGGAAGGCACCGCCAACCGCATCGTCACCCTTGCGGCCTTCCATGTCCTCGAAGCGGAAAAGACCAATACGGACGACGTCAAGGCCGCGATGAAGGACAAGCCGACCTTCGATTGCATTGACTGGTCGCAGCTCCAGCTCCAGGCCTGCGTCTCCGCCGCCTACACCCGCGCCGACCTGTCCTTCTGCCTTGCCGAACATGCGATCGGCGATGCCGGCGCCTGCTTCTCCGGCGTCGCCCGGTAAGGCGCAACAGGCCCTTTCCGATCGCGACTCCTCCCCCTGAAAGTGGAAGAAGTCCGGGCAGTGCGTTCAGCCGGCACCTCCCCCTGAAAGGGAGAGGCTGGGAGGGGGTCTTTCTGCGGTCCCGCCCGGCCAGCCTTGCGTCCAGCGCGACCTTGCGCCATCTGCACCTCCATGAGCGTTGCAGACCAGGCCGCCGCCATCCGCGAGGATTTCGCCTTCCTCGGCGACTGGGAGACGCGCTTCACCCACCTCATCGAGATGGGTCGGGCGCTGCCTCCGCTTGCTCCCGCCGAGCTTAACGACGCCAACAAGGTGCGCGGCTGCTCCAGCCAGGTGTGGCTCGTCGCCTCGCCCTCACGGGCCACGCCTGGCGCGCTTGCTTTCCGTGGCGCTTCCGACGCCCTCATCGTGTCGGGGCTGGTGGCCATGATCCTGAAACTGTTCTCCGGCCAGACGCCACATGACATCATGGCGTTCGACGCGGAGGCATTCTTCCGCGAGATCGGCATCGCTGACGCCCTGACGCCGCAGCGCTCCAACGGCCTGCGATCCATGCTGGGCCGCATTCGCACCGAAGCCCAGGCGGCGAACGCCTGACAGGGCGCCGGGCGAGGCGCCTGTCCCTCCGACCAGGGGGAGGGGGGGCCAACAACAAAAGCTAGCCACGCAGCAACGAAGGGGTCGGGAGCATCTTTCTTCCGTCAAACGATTCCGTTCGATCGAAGGACGCGTCATCCGTCATAGGCCGCCGCCAGCCTCTCAAGCGCCAGCGCCAGACGCGCCGACCCGCTGCGCGCCGCCAGGCCGTGCCGTCTTTCCAGCGCGCCCAGCGGACAGCCCTGCACGCACGCCGCCCAGGCGAGGTCCATCAGGCCATCGCCCACCTCCGACCTCAGCCGCGCGATCCGCCGGGCCGCCTCGCGGGCGGGCGCGCCCAATCCGCCTGTCCCGCCCCCGCGTCGCACGCGATCGACCGGCGCGGCGTCCCAGTTCATCGTGAGGCCGCGCGACCGGAGGCTCGCCTCGGCGTCCGCGATCAGCCTCACCCCCGCCCGCATCTGCCGGAGCGACAGGGGACCCTCGCCCACGAGCGCGCGCTGGGCGAGGCCCTGGAACCCGACGCCGCGCCGCCTTGATCGGGGCGCGCCGGCGACGATGAAAATCCCCGGCCCCGTCTCGGGCGCATGCTTGCGTCCGGCCGCCTCCGCCAGCACGAAGCCGCCCCCCGGCGCCCGCTTCACCACGCCCGATGCGATCAGGCGCGCAGCCGATCCCGCTGAGAGCCTCGTCATCGGGCGCGTCCTCCGGTCGCCGCCCGCCAGCACGCCCCACTCCGCCCCGAGGCACATCAGCCGCCGTCCGCTGACCTGGAGCATGCGCGCGGCGCGGCGCGCCTTTTCGTCCAGAGCGCGGCGCGCCTCTTCGTCCAGAGCGCGGCGCGCCTCCCCGTCCAGCGCCGCGTCCTCTGCTCCGGCTTCCGCCAACACTCCCGCAGGCCCCGTCACGCCGCCCGCCCGAGGCCGGACAGGGTCGCGATCTGCGGTTGCGGGGCCGACCGGGCGGACGCTTCCAGCGCTTCCAGCCAGGCGTCGAAACCCGCATCGTCGCGGCGATCCTCCATGACGTGACAGGCATGGGCGACAGTCGAGCGATCGCGCTGGAAGGCCGCCGCCACCCGCGCGAGGCTCATCCCGAAGGCGACATGCGACAGATACATCGCCGCCTGGCGCGCGAACGCCGCATCCGTCGATCCCCGCGTCGCGCCGCGCAACTCACCGAGCGGCACATCCAGCGCATAGCCCGTGAGCGACATGGCGAGTTCCGCCCGCGCCCGATCCGCCCCGTTCCGCAAGTCCCTGCTCATCTCCACCTCCATCCGGCTGACCGGGCCAGCATGCCCGACCGGACGAGGTGTAGGATAACATACCTAGGAATTTGGTCCTATATCGGATTCCGGCCGGTATGGCGCAGCATCCCTCTGGGGTTGCACTCACGACATTCCGGGCCGCTGATTCCAACCGGAAACCGCTCAATGCCCTTGCCGGCCCGGCTCGGTCACCGTCAGAAAATAGCCGGTGACATTTGTCGGGAATGTTAGCCGCCGCGATAGGCTCGGTGTCTATGGCGACTGCGCCAGCTCCATCGACGGGTACGCTAGCGTACCGAGTTCGTATTCCTGTCATGGAACATTGTCCGCACTTTGACCCCGGCGTGCTTGTTCGACCGAAGCACTGAATTGCCGCTCTGGTTCACCCCCGGCTGCTGTCAGCTGAGCGTGACCGGCCAACATGACTCCCGGTCGCTAGCGGAGAGCGACGAATGTCCAAACCACAACTGGACCTGACTACCTTGGAAGCGAAGCAGCTGCGCCTCGCGATCACGGCTGCGGGGGTGGCCCTTTGGTCGTGGAATGTGGACACTGACAAACTGACGCTGGACGATCGGGGGCGCGAACTTTGGGATGTCACCGGTCCGGAATTTACCTTTGAAGAGTTGTCTTCACGCATTCACCCATCCGATCGTGACAGGGTGAGGGCTGCATTCACGGCCACTCGCGCGATCCAGGGACCCTATGAGACCGACTTTCGCATCATGGTGGGAGAAGAGTTGAGATGGGTTTCGGCGCGGGGTCAGGGCGCTGACGCGGACATCGAGGGAAGGGTCATGTTCGGGATTTTCCTCGACGTGACCGGACGCAAGCAGGCTGAAGAAGGACATGAATTGCTGGCCGGCGAGATGAGCCATCGGGTCAAGAATCTTTTGGCTATTGCATCCAGCTTGACCGCCATCACGTCGCGGTCCGCGACCTCAATCGCTGAGATGGCTCTCGAACTAACGCAACGACTGTCGGCCCTTGGACGTGCTCACGACCTGGTGCGTCCGATTCCAGGGCAAGAGGGAAAGGCGGCGCTACTGGGGGATCTTCTTACGGTCCTGCTCGCGCCTTATGATGACATGGGAGCATTCAGCGGACGCATACGGGTTTCGGTCCCTCGAATGGGCGTTGGCGAAGGAGCGGCAACGACTCTCGCGATGGTGATCCATGAACTGGCGACAAACTCGGTGAAGTACGGCGCGCTCTCCGCAGAAGCCGGCACGCTGGACGTATCTTGCGCATCCCCTGACGAAGAAGTGACCATCGTATGGACCGAACAGGGGGGGCCGCCTGTGATTCGCCCAGAAGGTCCAAAAGGCTTTGGTAGCAAGCTGGTGACGCAAAGCATGTCGCAGCAGCTTGGCGGCTCTATTGAGTATCAGTGGAATCCAGAAGGCGTGTGCGTGACGCTTCGTTTGGCCAGGGACAGGCTTGCCCTGTGAATCCGCCGGAACCAACGGATCGTGATCCGGCGTGCTCTGCCCAAGGCTAGCCGGACGGCGCGGCGGGATGCTAATGCCCTCCTTCGGGAACGGATTTTGGACAACGGGGCCAGCAATGACATCAGGCATGAAATCACGGTCGCGCCTCACGCTGGCGATCCTCAGCGTCGCCCTCCTTGCCGTCGCCGGCTGCAAGCAGACGCCGTCGGCCGAAGGCGCCGCCGCAAGCATGACCCCCGCCGCCATCGTCCCGACGCCGCCGCCGCCAGCTACGAAAGTCGTCGTCACCGAAGCCGATTTCAAATGCATCCGCGACCTCACGCCGGTTCGCGGTTTCTTCGTCGGCAATCTGCTGGGCGACGCTGAAGGCACGCTCAAGGTCGCCAATGCCGGCGCCGGCGTCTATCCTCCGGGCTCCGTCGTCCAGCTCGTCCCCACCGAGGCGATGGTGAAGCACGAGGCTGGCTGGAACGCCGCAACCAGCGACTGGGAGTATTTCGAGCTTCTGGTCGCCCCCGGCTCGACCCGCATCAATGTGCGCGGCGGCGCCGAGGTGGTGAACCGGTTCGGCGGCTCCTGCCACACCTGCCACGCAGCGGCGGCTCCGACGCGCGATCTCATCTGCGAGCAGGGTCATGGCTGCGCGCCCATCCCCATCACGCCGGTGATGGCCAGGGCGATCCAGAACACCGACGCCCGCTGCGCCGCCATCCCGCTTCCGGCCGAACAGATGGAGGCCCTGAAAGCGCTCGCCGCCTTCGCCGCAGCCTCGGCGCGCAACTAGAGCCGGATGCGATCGACCTTGATCAGGTCGATCGTTGAATCAGTCTCTACACCAATGAATATAGAGCAACTTTCTTCGATCGATCAGGATCGGGTCGGTCCAGATCGATCAAAGGTTGTTCCAGGTCCGCAGAACCCGGACGGATAAGCACGCTTACCAAAAAGGAAATAGGGCTTTCCATCAGTCCATGAGTGGATGTTCTTTTGGGGGCACGGACTTCCCGGACGCTTGACCCGCCTTCCACTCTCGCCCGAAAACATCTGTCCAACTCCAGCCGGAGCCGCCCGATGCCGCAAAAAGACATGCGCCTCATCCCGAAGCCCGACAGCAGCGACGGTGTGCTCGAGCCCAGGCCGGGGACCTATGCGATGGCGGGCGAGGGCGACACCACCTACCGGTGCGGCGGCTGCAAGTCGAAGCTGCTCTCGAACGTCAGTCACGACGACGTCTTTCACGGCGAGCCGATCCTCGCCGTTCGCTGCCCAAGGTGCGGGAAATACAACGAGCTTCCGCCCGACGAGCACCACCATCATTGATGAGGCCCGCTTTCCGCTTCCCGCCCCACTCAGGCCGGCTGCATCTCGAAAGCGTCGAGCCGCAACCGCATGTCGGCGGCGCGCGCCGCCCGGTCGGGATCGGCCAGCGCCTCCAGCGGCAGGATGCGGTCATGGCACAGCACAAGGTCGGGTTCGTCCCCTGAGGCCGACATCGGCAGCCGCATCCAGAAATGCGCCGAACCGTCTTCCAGTCGCGTATTGCCGATCACCGGGAGCGTTTGTGAAATGGCGCGTCGCACGCCGTCGCTCCAGGCCACCCGGCCGAGACAGGCGTCGATGTCCTCGACCAGCAGGCCACGCGCCTCGCGGCCGAAGGCGTGCCGCAGGGCTGTGCCCGCGAGGCGAAACCTGAAACCGCCGCCCTCGCGCGCCAGCACGCTGACATGGGCGAGTTCGCACATCATTCTGGAAAGGTCGAGATCGTCGCGGCCTATGAAGGCGCGGCCGTAGAGGCGGGCCTGCCAGCACTGATACACGATCGCCTGGCCCCTGAGGCCCGGCCCGGTTTGAAACATCATCGTCCAGCCCCCTGGAGCCGGATCGGCAGGGATAAGATCGCCGGAGCGATGTCATCCCGTGAATCCGTCTCGCATCCAAATGCCTGGCCGCGTGTGCGGCGTCGGCGGGAATCCCTGGAGCATTCCGGAACCGGCCAGCCCGACCGTCCCCGGAATTTTGGAACTTGGAAGATTGCTCCATGGGTGTGGAAGGACCGCCAGGAGCGGTCAGGTGATTCGCATCACCATGACCTGATCGTGCGCAAACGACTGGAATCTGGCAAGAGTCGCCAACGCGAATTCTTGCGGCGTCACGACAATACTCGCATGCGGGTGGTTTCGGAGCCGATTCAACTGGCGCCTTCCTTCTGGGGCCATGCAGATACGCATCCTTCGATCAACCTGATACCAACGGAATGAAAGACTGGCTCTCCCGCTGTCACCCCGGAAGCGCCAAAGGCGCTATCCGGGAACCATGGAACGGCGCCGGGACTCAAGCGCAAAGGCGAATCCCCTAGACCGCAGAAAGGCGCTCCATCTCAAAAATCTAGAGCAACCTGTCTGGCGTCCAGATCGACCGAAGGTTGCTCCAGCGCCCCGGTTGCGGCGCGGCGCGGATATTGCCGGACCTATTTCTTGGTCTGTCCAAGGCCCATCTTGCGGGCGAGTTCGGAGCGCTGCTTGGCGTAGTTGGGCGCGACCATCGGATAATCCTGCGGCAGACCCCACTTCTCGCGGTATTCCTCCGGCGACATGTCATAGCGCGTCCGCAGGTGGCGCTTCAGCGACTTGAACTTCTTGCCGTCTTCCAGGCAGACGATGTGATCGTCGGTGACCGACTTGCGGATCGCCACCGCCGGCTTCAGCTCCGGCTTCTCCTCGACGCTTCCCGCCGAATCGATCTCGACCAGAGTGCTGTGGACCCGTTCGATCAGCCTCGGCAGGTCCGCGACGGGAACAGGATTGTGCGCCACATAGGCCGATACAATGTCCGACACCATCTCGATAAGATACGTAGCGTTGTGAGCGTCGCGTTCCATGGGATCAGTGTTTCCATACTTGCGCGAGAGCTGGATCATTCCAGAACGAAGCGTACAGCGCTTGAACCTGAAGCGTGAATCCGACTCTCATCTGGATCGTAGAGCGCGACTCACGCTCTTGGTGATTCCAGGAGACAACGATCATGCTTTGGACCGGTATCCGCACCGTCAATAGTTCAGATACTCTGACAACGAACAGAATCAGTAAATAGGATCAGGCGGTTATGCAAGACGCCCGGTTCCGAATGCTGTTCACAACGGGTCGAACATCACGACGAAAACAACAAAGGCCAGTAAACACGCGGTCCAGACGGCGCCGGCGGCAAGCGGAAAGTTCCGGCTGACTGCCCCGGACGGCGCCAGAACCTGCCTTGCCCCGCCCAACACCCGCGCACTCAGGCGCGCACCCGCTTCGCTTGCATGGCGAGACACGACAACCACCGCCGGCGTCGCCCGGCGCAGCACAACTGGCGCTGCTTTCCGCCAGAGCCATTCGGCGTCGAGAATGACGCCCTCCTGCGGCGGCGGATGCAGCCGGAAGCGCTTCAGCAGCAGGAAGGCCAGAACCGCGAACAGCAGAACCTGCAATTGCTGGAGGATGTGCGCCGGAGTGAACAGATCGAGGGCGAGATATTCGCGCGCCCGGTCCTGATACGGCATCAGCTCGTAGAACCATCCCGGACTGAGTCCGATCGCAAGGCACAGCGCGGCGGCCAGCCCCATCGCCAGCAGCATGTTGAACGGCGCCTCGGCCGGTCTTTTGCCGCTGTCGCGGCTGAAGAACGCGAAGTAGGGAATCTTGATTCCCGAGTGTTCGAGCACGCCGGCCGAGGCGAACAGCAGCACAAGCCAGACGCCGTAGAGATCCGGCCCTGCATGCGTCGCCGACAGGATCATCGATTTCGACGCGAACCCGGCGAATAGCGGAAACGCCGAGATCGACGCCGCTCCGACCAGGCAGAACAGCGTCGTGTAGGGCATGGTGCGGTGCAGCCCGCCCAGCTCCGTCGCCCGCGTCGTCCCCAGCCGCAGAAGGACGGCGCCCATCGACATGAACAGCAGCCCCTTGAAGACGATGTGCGCGACGGCGTGCGCGGCCGCTCCATTGAGCGCCAGCGGCGTGCCGATCCCCACCGCGCACACCATGAAGCCGATCTGGTTGACGCTCGAATACGCCAGCACCTTGCGCAGGTCGTTTTCCATGACCGCGAAGAAAACCGGAAAGGCCGCCATCGCCGCGCCGATCCAGATCAGCCATTCGAGGCCGGCGAAGCCCCGCGCCAGCACATAGACGGCAAGCGTCGCGGTATAGGCTGAAACAATCACGCTCCCGGTCTCGGAGGCGCTGGAATAGGCGTCGGTCGTCCAGTTGTGGACCAGCGGAAACGCCGCCTTGATGCCGACGCCCGCGAGGATCGCCAGCGCCCCCGGCGCCCTGATGTCGAACACGCCCACCAGAACGCCCTCGCGCAGCGGGCCCAGCTCTGCGAGGAGAAACGTCCCGGCATGGACGCCATACATGGCGACCCCCGCCATCAGCAGGAGGCCCGAGACCATCTGCATCACGAGATACCGCATGCCCGCCGCGCCAGCGCCCCTGCCCTCGGCCGTTCCCCGTCCCGCGAACACCAGCAAGGCCGAGCCGAGGCCCACAATCTCCCAGAACACCACCAGGCTGACGAGATCGCCGACGAACGCCGCCGCCAGCGCCGCCCCTGCAAGCACGAGCCCCGCCGCGTCCTGCACGCGATCCTCGCGGTGCAGCGAATAGATCCCGCACAGCAGGGCGGCCAGCACGAAGCCCAGCCCGAACACCAGCGACAGGCTGTCGGGCCGGTAGAGCGCCAGCTCGAACCCCAGAAAGCTGCTGCGCGACACCTCGGCGCCCGAGAGCGGCGGATAGAGCAGCACGCCCAGCGCCAGCAGCGGCGCCCCGATCAGCACCACCGCGCGCGCAGCGCTCCCGCGCGCCATTGCCGCGAGAGCTGCCGCCGCAATCAGGTAGAAGCCCGGATTGACCGTGACGGCGATTTCCAGGAGGCGCTCAATCGTCATCCCCGCCCTCCCTTTTCTTGTCCTCGTAATAGTCTTCCCGCCGCCGCATCAGCCGGCCCAGCGGCCATCCGCTGAGCGCCGCGAGGCCGAAGGCGGCGAAGCCGAACCCGGCGAAGAAGCCAGGCACGCTCTCAAGCGTTGAGTAGGTCTGGCGCGGCGTCAGGAACTCCAGCGCGAACGCCACCGCGCACGCGGCGGCGACAATCGCGAGGAAAAGCCTGTCGAAATGCGCCGACCTCATCCACGAGAACAAAAGCACCGACAGGGGATGCTCGCCCGGCTCCCCCAGCCCGGCCGCCGGCTTTGTGTCGGCCTCTTCGTTCATGGCGCGGCCCCCGTGACTGGCGCGAGAAACGTCGCGACGGCGTCCGCCAGAAAGAACAATCCGAGGCTCCCGATCGTGGTGAGGACCAGCGCGGCGACCATGATCCCCGGAGATCCACTCCCCGTCGGTCGCGTGACCGCTTCCGAGCGAGGCGTCGGCGCAAGTGCATGGATCGCCACCGGCAGCAGGTAGACGACGCTCAGGGTCGAGGAGACGATCATCGCCCACGCCGTCCACGCCTGCCCGGCGCCGAAGGCCGCCGTGATCAGCAGGAATTTCGACCACATCCCGCCGAAGGGCGGCAGGCCGATCACCGAAAGAGAGGCGGCCAGGAAACATGCGAACACAAGCGGCGCCTCGCGCCCCAGCCCCCGCATCTCGCTCACCTTCGTCAGGCCCGTTGCGACATAGATCGCCCCCGCGCACATGAAGAGCGTGATCTTGCCAAAGGCATGCGTCAGCATGTGGAGGCCGCCGCCCACAACCCCGGCCCCCACCGCGATCAGCGCGCCCGATGTGATGGTGGACAGTTGCGCCACCGTCGACCACGCCAGCCGCGCCTTGAGGTCGTCCCGCGTCAGGGCGACCAGGGACGCGATCACGATCGAGGCGGAGGCGATCCACAGCAGCCACTGCGCCGCCGGCGCCGTTGCGATCAGCTCCGGACCGAAGATGTACGCCGACGCCTTGAGCAGCGTGAAGACGCCGGCCTTCACCACCGCCACGGCGTGCAGCAGGGCCGAGACCGGCGCCGGGGCGACCATCGCCGCCGGCAGCCAGACATGCAGAGGCATCAGCGCCGCCTTGGCCGCGCCGAACACGATCATCGCCAGCAGGAGGCTGGCTGTCATCCCGTCAGCCTTGCCGGCGAGCAGGCCGCCCTGCGTGAAGTCCGTCGATCCGGCGATGAACCAGACGCCGACGATCGCCGGCAGCAGAAGCATTACCGACGACCCCATCAGCAGACCCAGATAGATGCGTCCCGCCCGCCGCGCGGCGGCGTCTCCCGCATGCGTCACCAGCGGATAGGAGGCCAGCGTGATCACCTCGTAGAAGACGAAGAGCGTGAAAAGATTTCCCGCCATCGCAACGCCCATGACCCCGAACATCGACAGGGCGAAGCACATGTAGAAGCGCGTCTGCCTCCCATCCCCCTTCGCCCGCAGATAGCCGATCGAGAACATCGTGTTGATCGTCCAGAGCGCCGACGCCATCGCCGCGAACAGGGCGCCGAGCGGTTCGAGCCGGAACGCCAGCGCGAGGCCGGGCAGCGGCTCCGCCAGCGTCAACGCCGGAGCGGCCCCCGCTCCCGTGCGCAGCACCAGCGATCCAGCCACCACGGTGAGGGCGAGCGCCGCCATGATCGTCACGGTGTCTCGCACGTCCGGCGCGCGCGCGAACGCATGGGCGGCCAGCGCCGAAGCCAGCGGCAGGACCAGCGCGAAGACGATCAGCCATTCGCCCGGCGTCATGGCGGTGCGCCCGTCACGGCCCGGGCGCCTGCCTCGGCGAGTCCGACGGGAAGCGAGGCGTCGATGCCGAACCAGACATTGGCGATGGCGAGCGCCCAGAGCGGGACGAGCACGCCCGGCGGCGCTTCCCTCACCGCATCGGCGCCCTCCGGCCGGGCGCGGAAGAAGACGGCCTCCAGCATCCGCCAGGCATAGATGATCGTGAGCAGCGAAACGATTGCGATCGCGACGACCGCCCAGATCCATCCGCGCGCGATCATCGCCTCGACCAGCATCCACTTCGACAACAGCCCGGCCGTGAGCGGCGCGCCCGCCAGGCTGAGCGTCGCGATCCCGAACGCCGCCATGGTCCACGGCGCGCTGAGACCGGCGCCGGCGAAATCCGACAGCGTCCGGCCGGAACCGCGCCGCGCCAGCCCGCCGACCGCCATGAACAGCGCCGCGATCATCAGCGCATGGTTGAACAGGTGAAAGAACCCAGCCGAGAGCCCGGCAATCCTGCCAGTCGCAAGCCCGAGCAACACATAGCCCGTCTGCGCCACCGACGAGTAGGCGAGGATGCGCCGCAGCTCGGTCTGGTGGATCGCCTGCGCCGAACAGATGATGGCCGCCGCCGTCGCCAGCGGCGCTGCGACCCAGATCAGGAAAGTCTCCGTGAACGCCATGTCCGTCCCGAAGACCCCGAACACGAACCGCGCCAGCAGGTAGATTGCCGCCTTGGTCGCAGTCGCCGACAGGAAGATCGCCGCTGCGGTCGGCGCGTGGGCGTAGGCGCCCGGCAGCCAGAGGTGGAGCGGAAACATCGCCGCCTTCAAACCGAGCCCCGCGACCACCAGCGCGAACCCCGCCTGCGCCGCACGGCTGGTCTCCAGCGTCGCGAGCCGGGCGGCCATGTCTTCCATGTTGAGCGTGCCCGTCGCGGCATAGAGAAACCCGATGCCTAGGACAAAGAAGGTCGCGCCGATCGTCCCCATGACGAGCGAGTTGAAAGCCGCCGGCAAGGCCCGCCGGTCCCGCGCGGCGCCGGTCGCGATCAGCGCATAGCTTGCAATCGAGGAAATTTCGAGGAAGACGAACGCGTTGAAGGCGTCTCCCGTCGCGGTTATCCCGAGCAGGCCCGACAGGCAGAGGAGAAACCCGGCCTGGACCAGCGTGTGCTTGTCGGTGCGGATTTCCGCGTTGAGACTGTGTCCCGAAACCAGCGCCGCCATCACGCCCATGACCGAAACCAGCAGCGCGAACATCGACCCCAGCGCGTCGATCCGGAACGCGATCCCCATGGGCGGCGCGAACCCGCCCAGCGCATAGGTGACGACGCCCTCGCGGGCGACGCTGCCGGCGAGCGCGAGCGCCATCCAGGCGGCGAACACCGCCCCGCCGACAGAGATCACCCACGCCCACCGCCCGTTGGGAGACAGGCCTGCCGCGCACGCCGCGACCAGCGGTCCCACAACCATCAGCACGGGCGCGTGCGCCTCAAGCGGCTGTGGCGTCGCGAAAAAATCTGTGAAGGGATTCACGCGCGCGCCTCCTCCCCCTGAAACAGGGAGGGCGTGGAGATCATGCGCTGCTTGCCGACCTCTGCGTTACGCGCCTCCTCCCCCTGCAAGGGGGAGGGTAGGGAGGGGGTCTGGGCGCAGA
>Ga0163152_10003653_pt1 | contig 19805 bp, 9 predicted proteins | sample OliLakLV19MP8IB2_FD_148635 | JGI IMG/M metagenome (GOLD analysis project Ga0163152, IMG submission 148635) | Freshwater microbial mat bacterial communities from Lake Vanda, McMurdo Dry Valleys, Antarctica - Oligotrophic Lake LV.19.MP8.IB-2 | ecosystem: Environmental > Aquatic > Freshwater > Lake...
CGTTTCCCAAAGGGGAAAAATCCGTGGCGACGAGGACCCGCCGGTACTCCGGAATGTGCGCGCCGCGCGGGTCAAACTCCGTCGAGGTCGGTACGCATGCGACGTTCAAGCCGGCTTCGTGTAACAACCGCCGCGATACGGACCCGTGAAATAACCGGCTTATTCCGTGACGCCGGTGCGTGCCGACGACGACCAGATCAGCGTGTACTCGCCACGCACATTCGATGACGGCATCGGCGGGTTCACCGGCGGACTGCACGACGATTGCCTCGCTGACATCGATCGCGACCTGATCACGAACCAGCTTCCTCAATTCACGCTGCAGTTGCTGCTGCAGGTCGGGCGTGTCCGCTAGCGCGGCTGAGGGCGAAGCCGGCGGGCGAACGTGACACGGCACGAGCTCGATTGGGCCGGCTCGTCCCATTTCCTTTACCCAGCGCAGGACTGCCTCAGAGCCCGCCTGCAAATCGAGCGCCGCGAGCACCTTCAGAGTTCGGCCGCTCCAACCCCAATCGGACAACACCGCTGGATTGCGCAGCACCAGCGTGGGGACGGGAGAGGTCTCGGCCACGTGTTCGGAAAAACTCCCCAGCGCCCATCGATCCACGACACCCTGCGTCTGTGACCCCACCACCACCAGCGACGGACGTTCCGCCCGAAGGTATTCGAGAAACGTATCCGCGGGCTTGTTACCCTCGAGGAGCACGGCCTCCGCCACGGCGCCGCCCACCGACAACCGCCTGGCCTCCAGCTCGAGGCGACCTTGGCCTTCGACTCGTCCGGTGGTGTCGCGCGGCGAACTCACGTGCACGACTCGCAGCGGCTCAGAGCAGCCCGCCGCGATTTTCGCAGCGGCGCCCGCGGCCAGGCAGGCCTGCTCGGAAAAATCAGTTGCGCACACCAGCGCCGGCCGGTTCGAGCTCATGGGTTTCCTCCAGGTGTAGCGACGCCTCCTTGCGAGCGATGGCGGCCGTTGTTTTCAAGACCGTGTCGGGATTAAGCGAGATGCTGTCGATGCCATGCTCGACGAGGAACTCGGCAAACTCGGGGTAATCACTCGGCGCCTGACCGCAAATCCCGATCTTGCGGCCGCGCGCGCGACAGGCAGCAATGGCCTGGGCGATCATCTTTTTCACCGCCGGATTTCGCTCGTCGAAAATCGGCGCGACGATTTCGGAGTCGCGATCTACGCCGAGAATCAACTGGGTGAGATCGTTCGAGCCGATGCTGAACCCGTCGAAGATTTCCGCAAACTCATCGGCCAGGATCACGTTACTCGGGACCTCGCACATCATGTAGACCTCGAGTCCGTTGACGCCGCGCACCAACCCGTGTTGCGCCATCTCCTCCTGCACTCGCTTGCCCTCTTCGACCGTGCGGCAGAAGGGAATCATTACCTTCAAGTTCGTCAGCCCCATCTCCTCCCGGACTTTCCTCACCGCCCGGCACTCGAGGGCGAAAGCGGCGCGGTATCGAGGATGATAATACCGCGAGGCGCCGCGAAAGCCGATCATCGGATTCTCTTCGGCCGGCTCGTACGCCTGGCCGCCAATCAGGTTGGCGTACTCGTTGGTTTTGAAATCACTAAGCCGCAGAATCACATCCTTGGGATAAAAGGCTGCCGCGAGCATCGCTGCACCCTGCGCCAGTTTGTCGACGAAAAATTGCGGCTTATCGTCATACCCGATGGTGAGCGTGTCGATCTGCCGCTTCACTTCCAAGTCCGGCAGTTTCGCGTAGTCCAGCAACGCGAGCGGATGAACCTTGATGAAGGTCGTAATGATGAACTCTTCCCGAGCCAGACCGACGCCATCATTGGGGATAAACGATAACGCGAACGCCTCCTCCGGATTGCCCACGTTCATCATCACCTTGGTCAAGGGCCGCCCCAGCGACTTCAGGTTCGTGCGCTGCACCTCATAGTCCAATCGCCCCTCGTAAACGAAGCCCGTTTCCCCCTCCGCGCACGAAACCGTCACCAGCTGTCCGTCGCGCAGCTTTTCGGTGCCGTGTTCCGTACCCACAATCGCCGGCACTCCGAGTTCACGGCTAACAATCGCCGCGTGACACGTCCGCCCACCTCGATTGGTGACGATGGCGGCTGCGATTTTCATGATCGGTTCCCAATCGGGATCCGTCTTGTCCGTGACCAGGATTTCGCCAGGCTTAAACTGGCCGAGGAACTGTGCGTTCTTGATCACGCGCACCGGGCCAGACGCAATTTTTTCGCCGATGCTGCGCCCCGAAATCAAGACCGGTCCGCGCTGCTTTAGCTTCAGCGTTTCGATGATTTCCACGTCTTTGCGCGACTGGACGGTTTCCGGCCGAGCTTGGACAATAAAAAGTTCTCCGGTGAGTCCATCCTTCGCCCATTCGATATCCATCGGCGTCGGGCATCCATGCCGCTTGGAATAGTGGTCCTCAATGCGACAGGCCCAGCGAGCCAGACGGAGTATTTCATCATCGGTGATCGCAAACCGAGATCGATCCCCAGGAGAAACGGGGACGTTCTTGACCATTTTCCCGCCGCCCAAATCGAAGATCAGCTTGGACTCTTTTGTGCCCAGCCGCTTCTGCAGAATCGGCTTGAAGCCCGCTTTCAGCGTCGGTTTGAAAACACAAAACTCGTCCGGATTCACCGTCCCCTGTACGACATTCTCTCCGAGTCCATACGCCGCGTTGATCAGGACCGCGTCACGAAAACCTGTTTCGGTATCGATGGTGAAAATAACGCCTGACGACGCCAGGTCCGAGCGCACCATGTGCTGGACGCCGACTGAAAGCGCGACCTTGAAATGGTCGAAATTCTTGTCGACGCGATAGGAGATCGCGCGGTCTTTGAAGAGTGAGGCGAAGCAACGTTTGCACGCTTCGAGCAGCGGATAAATCCCTTGAACGTTGAGATACGTTTCCTGCTGTCCCGCAAAGCTGGCGTCCGGCAGATCTTCGGCGGTGGCGCTACTCCGGACCGCCACGGACGTGAGATGCGGAGGTTGGCCGCAGAGTTCCTGGTACGCCGCGGTAATTTCCGCCACCAGCGCCAGCGGCAACTCCGCCGCCAGAATGGCGTGGCGAATTTGCGCCCCGCGGTTCCGCAGCCCTTCGATGTCACGCGTATCGATTCCGGCCAGCAGCTCCGCAATTTTCGCATCGAGCCCCGCTTCGCGAAGAAACGTGCGATACGCATCGGCGGTGATGGCAAAACCATCCGGCACCAGAATTCCCTCGCCGACTAGTTCGCGGCAGAGCTCGCCGAGCGATGCGTTTTTTCCACCGACCTCGGGAATATCGTCGATCCCGATCTCAGAAAAACGACGGATAAATTTATTCATGATCCGGGCTCCTCCTTTCACGAATCAAGGTGCCACAGGTCGAAGCGACTAGCTCCGCACTTTACGGATAAATGTCCGCATTTCTTGCAGCGGGATCCAGCCTCGGAGCTGCAGAAGAACTCAGGAGGCGCGGGTCGTCGGCCCGGAAATAATTTATTCAGCGGTGGGGAAAATCGTTGTTTCAACCTCCCTAGGAGAACCCTAGCCGGAATATTTCACACTCTAGCGTGAACGCTCTACACGCTGTGCACGTCTACTATTACCTTGTCATTGCGAGAAGCGCAGCGACGAAGCAATCCACCTAGCTGGATCGCCACGCCCTCGTTCCTCGGGCTCGCGATGACAAATCTGAGTGTGAAATATCCGGGCCGGGGGCGCGCAGGATTTGACAACGGGTCGTCGCTTCGCAACGGAGCCAGCATGCGCCTTCGGCTCCAACGGCTATCATTGATCGATCAGCTTTGCACGGCGTTGCGCGACGGACTCGCCCGCGGGGACTGGCCGGACTGGCTGCCTTCCGAGCGACGGTTGGGTCTCGAGCTACGGGTGGGGCGGAACTCACTGCGGACGGCGCTGCAGAAACTCGCCGGCGAGGGGCTCATCGAGATCGTCGCCGGGCAGGGCACTCGGAACGCGGGGCGGGTGTCGGGGGCGCCCCAACCCGACTCGGCGGTGTTTGGGCTGCTCTCGCCGGTTCCACTGGAGCAGCTGCGCCCGCGGCAAGCCCTCTGGATCGACGAACTGCGGGGGATTCTTTCCGAGACCGAGCGCATTTTGCGGTTTGTCCACGGGCCGCAGTATTTCCGCGCGAATCCTTCCGCCCTCCTCCGGAAGCTGGTTTCACAGGAACAGTGTGGCTGTTGGATCCTCATTCGCTCCACCAAGGCGAGCCAGGCGTGGTTTGAACGTCAGGGCATACCCTGCGTGATCGCAGGTTCATGTCACCCAGGAGTCGACCTGCCCTTTGTCGATCTGGATTATCGTGCCATGTGCCGGCATGCGGCAACCACGTTGCTGCAACTCGGCCACCGCCGGATCGTGTATCTCACCCCGGTGGCCGAGGCGGCGGGTGATGTCCACAGCGAGACGGGGTTTTTGGAAGGCATGAGGAAGTTTCCTTCCGCCGAGGCCGAGGGCTTGATCGTTCATCATCAGGCGAACAAGCCGAGCATCGCCCAGACCGTGCGCCGCTTGATGGAAAGTGCGCGACCACCGACCGCGCTGCTGGTGAATCAGTCCTATCATTACCTCACGGTCTTCAGCATCCTCGCGCAACTCGGTTGGCGGACTCCACAGGATGTCTCGCTAATTTGTCGCGATGAGGATCGCTTTCTTTCCTTCCTCGAGCCGGAGCCTGCGCGCTACGTGGAGGATCCGCATCTCTTCGCGCGCAAACTCGCGCGAACGACCGCGACCCTCATGAAGGAACGCCCAGCCAAGCCGCCCCGGGCGCAGATCATTCCACGCCTGTTGCGCGGGGCTTCGATGGCCCCGCCCGCCCAGCCGCCTTTGGTTCGAAAATAGAACCGCAGAAATTCGGTTGTCCGGGTCGGGAGCCTGTGGGCAGGTAGTCGCGTCTGGCTTCATCAATCCTCGGCCCCTTCACCCATGTGCGCACGCTTTGTTCGGCACCGGCATCTCGCCAGATGAGCATCGGAAAAGAAGAAACGGAAAAACAAATGAAACGCCTTTTTCTGTCGTGCCTGACGGGTTGGATCGCCGCGGTGTCGCCGCTTGCGGCGGCGGGCAAGCCAGGCCTGACGAAACCCAACGTCCTCATGATTGCCGTGGACGACCTGAACGACTGGGTCGGATATCTCGGCGGGCATCCGGACGTGAAGACACCGAATCTTGATCGGTTGGCGCAGCGCGGTCTGCTCTTCTCGAACGCGCACTGCGCCGCGCCGGTGTGCAATCCATCGCGCGCGGCGCTGATGACTGGCCGGCAACCGGCGAGCACCGGCATTTACGGCAACGACGTGCGCTGGCACGAGGTGCTGCCGGGCATTCCCTCGATCCCGCACCATTTCAGAGTCCACGGCTACCACGTAGCGGGCGGTGGTAAGGTCAACCATCACACCCCCGGCTTCAACCGCCGCAGCGACTGGCACGTCTACTTCGATCAGGTCTTCGACAGCCACTATCAGGATCGGCTCGCCCGCGGCCTCGATGTCAGCCGCTTCACGTGGCCCGCGGGGTTTCCGCTCAACGGGCTGCCGGAGGTGAAGGCGTTTTCCCGTCCGCCGCAGAACGCGAACGAGTTCGACTGGGGTCCGTGGGACGCGCGCGACGAGGCGATGGGCGACGGCCAACTCGTCGAATGGGCGGCCAAATTTCTTACCGCGCCGCCGTCCCAGCCCTTCTTCCTCGCGCCTGGCATCTATCGCCCGCACCTGCCGTTCTACGCGCCGCGGAAATATTTCGATCTGTATCCCTTGGACAAGATCACGTCGCCAACGATCAAGGCCGACGACCTCGACGACATTCCGGCCGGCGGTCAGCGCATGGCTGCGGACCGGCGCGGCGATCTCGAGTTGGTGATGAAGGCGGGCAAATACCGTGAACTCCTCCAAGCCTATCTGGCGAACATCACCTATTGTGATGCCTTGGTCGGTCGCCTGCTCGATGCGCTCGCTGCCGGTCCGGCGGCGAACAACACCATCATCGTGCTCTGGTCGGATCACGGCTGGCACCTCGGGGAGAAAAACCACCTGCACAAATTCACGCTTTGGGAGCGCTCCACGCGCGTCCCGTTTCTCGTGGTGGCGCCCGGCGTCACCCGCGCCCAAACCCGCACCGCCCGGCCGGTCGGCCTGCTCGATTTGTTTCCCACGCTCAATGAACTCTGCGGCCTGCCGGCCGTGGCCGCGCTCGACGGCCAGAGCCTGGTGCCGCTCCTGCGGGAACCGCAACGCGCGTGGGACCGGCCCGTGCTGACGACCCACGGGCAGGGCAATCACGCGGTGCGCAGCGAGCGCTGGCGTTACATCCGTTATGCCGACGGCGGCGAAGAACTCTACGATCATGCGAACGACCCGCACGAGTGGACCAATCTCGCGGCCAAGGCGGACTTCGCCGCCGTGAAAACGGAACTCGCGAAGTCGTTGCCAAAAACCGACGCGTCCCCGGCGGGACAAAAGAAAGGGAAGAAAAAGGCCAAATCGGCCCCATAAGCGTCGCCGCGTGACACTGATTTAAGCCCCATGAACACAACCCTGTTTCAAGAACTCCTACCCCACCTTGATCGAAGTCGCCCCCGGCGATTTCCGCGCGGGGTGGGACAGCGGCGACGCCACTATGCCGCGCACCCACATTCAGTTCGGCAAGTTCACGCTCAAGCCATGAAACTCACTCTTAAATTCTTTGCGCTCATGCTGCTCCTCTTGCCGGCGGCGGGTCAATCGGCCCCTCCGGCGAAACTCAACATCGTCCTTTTCCTGATCGACGATCTCGGCTGGCGCGACATCGGCGCCAACGGGAGCACGTACTACCAGACTCCGCATATCGACCGGCTCGCGCGCGAAGGCGTGCGCTTCACCGACGCTTATGCGGCGTGTGCCGTGTGTTCACCGACGCGCGCGGCCGTCCTCACCGGCAAATATCCCGCCCGCCTCATGCTCACCGACTGGCTGCCCTCGGGTCGGTGGGAGCCGAAGGCGCGGCTGCAAAGCGCGCGTTTTCTGCGCGGTCTGCCGCTGGAGGAAGTCACGATCGCGGAGGCGTTGCGCGAGGCTGGCTACCGCACGGCGAGCATCGGCAAATGGCATCTGGGCAGCGAGCCGTTTTCGTTGCCCGAACATCACGGCTTCGACGTCAACGTCGCCGGCAACGCCCACGGCGCGCCTGGCAGCTTCTTCTTTCCCTACGAGGGCGACTGGTCGATTCCCACCACGGGTCTGCGCGCAAAGTGGAAGGTGCTGCCCGACGGCAAGCCCGGCGAGTATCTCACGGACCGCCTGACGGACGAGGCGGTGACGTTCATCCGCGCCAACCGGGAACGCCCGTTCTTTCTCTATTTTCCCCACTACGGCGTGCATACGCCGCTGCAGGCGAAGAAGGAGGTGATCGCAAAATACGAAAAGATCCCCGAGGCCCAGCGGCAGGGTAGCCCGATCTACGCCGCGATGGTGGAGAGCGTGGACGACAGTGTGGGTCGCGTCGTGGCTACGCTCAAGGAACTCGGGCTCGAACAAAGCACGATGATTGTTTTCACCTCGGACAACGGCGGTTTTTTCAACGCCACGAGCAATGCGCCGCTCCGCGCGAACAAGGGCGCCTACTACGAAGGCGGCATCCGCGTCCCGTTAATCGTCAAGTGGCCCGGCGTCGCGCAGCCCGGCCGCGTCAGCGCGGAGCCCGTGACGAGCACCGACCTCTATCCGACGCTGCTGGCGGCAGCCGGCCAGGCGCCCCGGCCCAACCAGCATCGCGACGGCCTCAACCTCCAACCGGTGCTCGCCGGCTCCGGCTCGCTCGGCCGCGCCGCGCTCTACTGGCATTTTCCGCATTACAACGAACACCCGTCGAGCGTGCCCTCCAGCGTCATCCGCAAGGGGTCGTGGAAATTGATCGAAACCTTCGATCCTGCGGGTGTGGAACTGTACAACCTCGCCGACGACCTTTCGGAAAAAAACAATCTCGCCGCCGCGCAGCCGACGTTCGCCGCCGATCTCCGGCGCGACTTGGAGGCGTGGCGTCAAACCGTCGGCGCCGAGATGATGCAGCCGAATCCGGATTACGATCCCAACGTGCAGTGGCCGCAAAAAGGGAAACGGAAAAAGGCCGGGAAATGAGTGCCCAACAAACATGCTCCCAGGTGGTAATGCCGCAAAGAGGTACAAAGATCATCCGTCCTGCCGACGTGAGATCTCCGGACGCCAATAGACGCCGTGCATGCGGCGTTTGTCCTTCGATTCTTGGCGCCTTGTTGGGTCTGTTATCTCTGTTCCTGGCCACCGAACTGCGCGCTGCCGACACCTCCGACGCGCTGCGTTGGACCCAGCTTCCTTCGCTGCCCGATCGCGAAGGCTTCGCCTTTCCGTTTGCCGGCGTATCCAACGGGGCGCTCCTCGTGGCGGGCGGTGCCAACTTCCCGGATAAGCGCCCTTGGGAGGGCGGTGCCAAGTCTTGGTATGACACGGTATTTGTTCTCGAGCAGCCCGAGGGCGCGTGGCAGACCGCCGGCCGTTTGTCACGGCCGCTTGGATACGGCGTCTCCCTCTCGACCTCCGACGGCGTGGTGTGTCTCGGCGGCAGCGACGCGCAGCGGCATTACGCCGACGCCTTTCTGCTGCGCTGGGTGGGCGGTCGCCTGGAGACGAAACCACTCCCGCCGCTGCCCAAGCCGGTCGCCAACTTCTGCGGCGCCCTGCTTGGCACTACCATCTACGTGGCGGGCGGCATCGAGACGCCCGACGCCACGAGTGCGCTCAAGACTTTCTGGGCTCTCGATCTCAGTCGGGCGCAACCGCAGTGGCAGGAACTCGAGCCCTGGCCCGGCCCCGGCCGGATGCTCGCGACGGCAGCGGCGCAGGACAAGGCGTTCTGGATCGTAGGCGGCACCTCACTCGCGCCCGACGCGCAGGGCAAGGCGGCGCGGACCTACCTGAAGGACGCCTACCGCTTCCAACCCGGGATCGGCTGGCGGCGCGTGGCGGATATGCCGCACCCGGTCGCGGCCCCGCCGACGCCGGCGCCCACGCTGGGGCAGTCCAGTTTCCTGATTCTCGGGGGAGACGACGGCTCGCTCGTGAACTTCACGCCGCTCGATCGGCACCCGGGCTTCCCCGGCGCGGTACTCATCTATCACACCATCACAAATACGTGGCGCATGTCCGGGAAAATGCCGGTGGCGCACGTGACGACGCCCTTGGTGCGGTGGGGCGACGACTTTGTCATGCCGAGCGGCGAGGTTCGGCCCGGCGTGAGATCGCCTGAGGTCTGGGCGCTGCGGGCGATGTCGCCCAAGGCTGCCTTCGGCTGGCTTAACTACGGCATGTGCGGTCTATACCTGCTGGGCATGGTGTGGATCGGCGTCGCCTGCTCGAAACGCAACAAGAGCACCAATGACTTCTTTCGCGGCGGCCAGCGGATTCCTTGGTGGGCCGCAGGCCTGAGCATCTTCGCCACGATGCTCAGTTCGATTACCTTCATGGCGGTTCCCGCCGCGGCCTACACGGGTGGCTGGAATCTCTTTCTGGCGAACTCGTACGTCCTCATCACGCCGCTGGTGGTGTTCGTGTTTCTGCCGTTCTACCGTTCGCTGAACGTTACGTCCGCCTACGAGTATTTGGAGCTTCGCTTCAACTTGGGCACGCGCCTGGCCGGCAGCACCTTGTTCATGCTCTATCAATGCGGGCGCATCGCCATCGTGCTCTACCTGCCCGCCTTGGCTCTCGCGACTGTGAGCGATTTCAACATCCAGACCTGCATCATCGTTATGGGCGTGCTGTGTGTCGTGTATACGGTCGTCGGCGGAATCGAAGCGGTGATCTGGACCGATGTCGTGCAGGCCTTCATTTTGATGGGCGGCGCGCTGTTTAGCCTCGGGTTCATCCTGTTTCGCGTCGACGGCGGGCTGACCGAAGTGGTGCGGAGCGGGGCGGAGGGGCGACACTTTTTTGAAACCGTGAACTGGAGTTGGGATCTCACCGTGGCGTCGGGCTGGGTCATCTTGATCGGCAGCCTGTTTCACAACCTGTTTCCCTACGCGGCCAGCCAGGATGTGGTGCAGCGTTACGTCACGACGCCGGATCAGCGGGCCGCGGCACGCGGCATTTGGCTCAACGCTCTCATCTCCGTGCCGGCGCAGGCGGTGTTCTTCGCCATCGGCACGGCGCTGTATGTGTTCTACCAGCAACACCCGGCCCGGCTGGCACCGACGCTGCAGAATGACGCCATCTTCCCGTTCTTCATCATGGCGGAACTCCCCGCCGGCGTGGCGGGGCTCATCGTGGCGGGCATCTTCGCGGCAGCGCAGTCCACGCTCTCCAGCAGCATGAACTCGATTGCCACCACGTATGTGACGGATTTTCACCACCGGCTGCGACCCCACCTCGACGACCGTGCTTGTCTGCTTATCGCGCGGGTGGTGACGTTGGTCGTGGGAATCGTCGGCACGGTGCTGGCCCTCCTCATGGCCGCCACCGACATCCGGTCGATTTACTCCACCTTCCTCGAGATTCTGGGTTTGCTGGGCGGGACGCTGACGGGCCTGTTCCTGTTGGGCATCTTTAGCCGGCGCGCCCATGGAAGCGGGGCGCTGTTCGGCGCGGTGGCGAGCGCGGTGATCGTTTTCACGGTGCGCTCGATTCAACCACTCAACGTGTATGCTTACGCGCCCATTGGGCTCACCGCCTGTGTCGCGATCGGCTGGTTGACCAGCGCCGTCTTCGCCGGAACGCCGCGGAATCTGGAAGGGCTCACCGTGCACACGCTGCGGCGCAAACCATAAATCTCCCCATGAGACGTCCGATTGCCCTCCACCTCGCCCTCGGGTTGGCCTCCTCGGCCACCCTCTTTGCCGCCGATGTCACCCGGGGTGCGGCCGCGGTTGGTCGGTCGAAGCCGAACGTCCTCTTCATCGCCGTCGACGACCTGCGCACGTCGCTCGGCTGCTACGGAGATCCGTTGGCGATTTCACCGAACATCGACCGGCTCGCGCGCGAGTCGCGCGTCTTCACGCACGCGTATACGATGCAGGCGGTCTGCGGACCCGCTCGCACCGCGATGCTCACCGGCCGCCTGCCCGACCAGAACCGCTCGTGGCACAACCGGAATCTCTTCCGCGCCACCCATCCCGACTCCGTCACGCTCCCGCAGCTCTTCAAGAACCACGGCTACCACACGCAGGCGATGGGCAAGATCTTCAGCGGCGACGAACGCGAGCTCGACCCGCCGTCGTGGTCCGCGCCGGAAATCCTCCGTCAGGACGGTTGGAAAAACTACGCACTCCCGCGCGGCGAGGCGCCGGGCAAGCAGGCGCCCTACGAAGCCGCGGACGTGCCTGACGACGGCTACTCCGACGGCAAGCTCGCCCAACTTGCGATCGACACCCTCGGCCAACTCAAGGGACGCGAGCAGCCGTTCTTCCTCGCCGTCGGCTTCTTCAAGCCACACCTGCCGTTCAACGCTCCGAAGAAATACTGGGACCTCCACGACCCCGCGAAATTCGCCCTGCCCGGTGAACCTGCGAGCGTCGCCGGCGCGCCCGCGGTGGCCTACCACACGCACCGCGAGCTCGGCGGCTACTCGGGCATCCCGAAGGACGAGCGCCTCGACGCCGCCCAGACCGTCACACTGCGCCACGGGTATTACGCCTGCGTGAGCTATACCGACGCACAGGTCGGCAAGGTGCTCGACGCGCTCCGCCGTCTCGATCTTGACCGCAACACCATCGTCGTCCTCTGGGGCGACCACGGCTACGCGCTCGGAGACGCCGGCCGCTGGTGCAAGGGCACCAACTTCGAGCTTGATACCCACGTGCCGCTGCTTGTGCGCACGCCCGGCCTCGTGCAACCCGGCGCCGCCACCGCGGGGATCGTCGAATACGTCGACGTTTATCCCACGCTCGCCGAACTCGCCGGTCTCTCCGCGCCGTCATATCTCGCCGGGCGCAGCCTGGTGCCGCAGCTGCGCGATCCCGCGCGTCCCGGCCGCGAATATGCCCTTAGTCAGTTTTCGCGCCCGTTTAATGCCGGCCCTCCGGAGGCGATGGGTTATTCCCTTCGCACGACTACGCACCGCTATACTCGCTGGGTGAGCTGGCCCGCGCGCACCACGACCGCCGAGGAACTCTACGACTACACCGACGCACGCAGCGCCGCGCCCCGCTGGACCACCTTCGTCGAGCGCGCAAACCTCATCGACGATCCCGCCGCCGCCGGCGTGCGCGAACGCTTCCGCGCCGAGATGGACCGCGTGCTGCGCGAACGCTCCGTCGTCGCTGCCGATCCGCCGGCCGCCGCCGAATCGCCGGCGAAGAAAAAGCGGAAGCGCAACGAGTGAGTGCTCCCAACATGCCGTCATCCGCTTCCACCCGGCTTCGTCGCTCCCTTGCACTTGCCGTCACGGCGTTCGCCGCGGGGCTCGTGTGCGCCGCGCCACAGCTTGAGAAGATCGATCTCTTCAACGAAGGGCAGGCGGGCTTCGTCTCCTACCGCATTCCCGGCATCGTCGTGACTGCGAAGGGCACCGCGCTCGCCTACTGCGAAGCGCGGAAGGTCAACTCTCACTCGAACTTTCTTCTCATGAACATCCGAAAAACCAACGGCCTCATCGCCGCCCCCTTCACTCCCATGCGGTCCGACGGTTCGCTGAACCTCGACGCGATCGCCGACTACGCGCAGCACCTGCAGCGCGACGGTGTCGTCGGCGCCTTCATCTGTGGCACGACCGGCGAGGGTGCCTCGCTCACGCTCGAGGAGCGCCGGCAGGTGGCCGAGCGCTGGATCGCCGTGGCTCCGGCGGGCCTGCGTGTCATCGTACATGTGGGGCACACCTGCCTCGCCGATGCCCGGGCGCTCGCGACGCACGCGCAGGCGATCGGCGCGGACAGCATCGCGTGCCTGGCCCCGTTCTTTTTCAAGACGGTGGGCGTGGCGGGCTTGGTCGAGTGGTGCGCCCAGGTGGCGGCGGCCGCACCGAAGCTGCCGTTTTACTTTTACCACATGCCGTCGATGACGGGCGTGTCACTGGCTGTCGCCGAGTTTCTGCCGGCCGCCGCCGGACGGATTCCCAACCTCGCCGGCATCAAATACACCTTCGAGGACCTTGAGGATTTCGGCCGCTGCCTGAAGTTCGACGGTGGGCGCTACGACGTGCTCTTCGGCCGCGACGAATTGCTGCACTCGGCGCTCAAGCTCGGGGCGCGTGGCGCCGTGGGCAGCACCTACAATTTCGCGGCGCCGCTCTACCAGCGCCTCATCGCGGCGCACGACCGCGGTGACGAAACGGCAGCGGTCGTCTTGCAGGCCAAGGCGGTCGAGATGATTCAGGCCTGTATTCATGCGGGCGGTCATCCCATCGCAGTTTTCAAGACGCTGATGCGCCGGATGGAAGTAGCCTGCGGCCCGTGCCGGCTGCCCTTGACCAACCCGACCGCTGAACAAGCGGCGGCCTTGCTCGCCCGACTCGAGCCGATCGGGTGCCTGGCTGCGCCGGCGCGCGCCGCCTGATTCGGCGCAAACGAGGGGGGCGCCAAACACCGCTCGCCCTCCGCGCCTTTGCGGTTCCAAAATAAAACCGGGCAAAAAGTGTTTCGAGATTCAACCCGCGTGCGACGATGATCACCCTCCCCGTTGATTCGATGCGCGGCCACGCGCCTCTGCCCCCGGCCCAAAACCTCCCGCCATGAAACACCCCGCTAGATCTTCCCGTCAGCTGGTGGCGAGCGCCGCGCTTGCCAGCTTCGCCATCCTCCCTCTCCCCGCGCAGACCAACCCCAAACCCGCCGAGAGGCCGGCGGGTTCCACGCCGGTGGAGCTGTCCCCATTCGAGATCACGAGCAATCGCGACATCGGCTACCAGTCGACGAATGCCGCCGAGGTCACCCGCATGAATACCGCGATCACCGACATCCCGATGAACGTGACCGTCCTCAACCAGCAGTTCATCGAGGACACCATGGCCCGCACGACCGAGCAGGTCTTGGAGTATGTGCCCGGGTTTGTGCCGACGTCCAACAACGACTCATGGACCGTGCGCGGCTTCGCCAACGCCAACACGAAGTTTCTCAACGGGTTTCCCCAGCAGGAGAGCATCGGCACCGTTTCCACCGCCAATGTCGAGCGCGTCGAGGTGTTGAAAGGTCCCGCCGCCGTGCTCTTCGGCTCGGGCGGATTCGCGGCGACGGTGAACCGCGTGACGAAGCGCCCCGGCGCCAAATCCGCCACCTCCATCCGCAGCAGTTATGGCCCGCTTGATACCTGGCGCGCCGAAGTCGACACCACGGGACCGCTGGGGGCCAAGACCTCGCCCTTTCGCTACCGGCTGACCGGCGTCTGGGACGACGGCGAATACTACCGCCGCATCAGCCACAGCGAGAAGGCGTTTTCCTCAGTCGTCTCGTGGCAGATCGCCGACACTACGCGCCTCACGCTCGAACAGCTCTACGTCAAGGAGACCGATGGCGGCGCGGTTTGGCGGCAGCCGATGTTTCGCGGCGACCCGCGCGGCTTCCGATTGGCCGATGGCAGTTATCTGGACTCCGGAGACAATCGGCAGGGGTTCTCAGCGCCCGGCGACATCCGCACGTGGAAACGCGGCTTCGCCATGGCCGACCTGCAACATGCCTTCAACCAAAACATCCAGCTCCGTGTCCAGTTCGGCCATGACGTCAAGGATCAGCTCTACAACGAGACCCAGCCGGAGCAGGGCTCGCTCACGATTCTCAAGGATGCCGTCCTGATGCCCAAGCGCTGGCGCGTGCGCATCCAGGACGTCGAGAATCTCCGCTTCCGCAGCGAGTTGCTTGCGAAGTTCAAGACGGGACCCGCCACGCACCGCGGGCTGCTGGGTTTCAGTTGGGATGATTCCGATGGCATCACGTGGAACCGCGACGGCATCTACAATCGCGGCGGGCTTGGCGCCACGGCGGCCACGCTCAATCAGCGCTTCCCGGCGGCTAGTGTCGGCAGTCGCTTTAACCAATATCCCAATCTCAGCTACGCCGAGTTTCTCGGCGATATCCGCCGTGCGGGGTTCAACCCGTTCATGATCCCACCGATCAACGTAATGAATCCCAAGCTCTCTCCCGCCGTGCCCGCCCAGGCGGATCGCCCGCCGCTGCCCGCCGGCGCGCGCAATAGCGACACCACCGTAAACCATGAATATTATATCGCGGATGTCGTTTCCTTTTTCGAAGAGCGCCTCTTCGTGACCGGCGGCCTCCGCCATACGCGCACCGACGACCGGCGCTTCAACACGACGACGAACCTTCTGACCTTCGACAACCACGCGAAGTCGACGACCTACAGCACCGGCATCGTCTACCACCTCAGTCGCGAGAAGACCTTCACGCTTTACGGCAACGCCAACAGCTCGTTCGTGCCGGAGTTCCAACGCCAGCCCGACGGCGACGCGCTGAAACCACAAGAAGGCAACCAACTGGAGGCGGGCTTGCGGTTCAGTCTCGCCGCCGACCGCATCCAGGGCCTCGTCTCGGTTTACGAAATCAAACAGCAGAACGTGACGCAGCCCGATCCGAATCGCGCCGACTATTTCATCCAGCTGGACGGCATCAGGTCCCGCGGCGCCGAATTCAACCTCAATGCGCGGATGACCGAGGCATGGTCGGTGATGGGTGGGTATTCCTATAACGACTCGCGCGATACCCGGACGCGCGTCCGCTCGATCTACGCGCCTTACCACATGTTCACCGCCTTCAATAAATATAGCTTTCGGCAGGGCGCATGGCGTGGATTCGATGCCGCGCTCGGTTCGATTTATCTCGGCGAGCGGCCGATCGATCGCACCCCGATCACGACGCTCGGCGGCCTCGCCAACACCCCGATCTGGACGATGCCCGGCGAGTGGCGTTTCGACGTCGTGCTGCGCTACGCGCTCCCGTTCAAGAGCCGCGTGCACTACGTCTTCGGTGTGAAAATGCAGAACGCGCTGGATAACCAGGACATCTTCAAGCTCGCTGATACCAACTCGGTGCAACGTCAACCTGGCCGGACCTTCCAAACCAGCGTCACCGCGAAATTCTGAAGCTTTATGCGACCCCTATTTCCACTCGGATGGGTTTTCCGATTCGAAGGCACGTATTCCACCATGCAAACCTCGTTTCCCCGGCGGGTTGTTACATTCCTCCTTTTTGCCGCCTCCCTGTGCATCCCCGCCGCTCGCGCCCAACCTGCTCCCGGTGTGATCGAAGGCCAGGTGTTCAACGCCGCCAGCGGCAATGCGCTCGTCAATGCTCGGGTCGCTCTTGAGGGCACCGGCCGTGTGGTACTCACCGACGAAGCGGGCACCTACCGCTTTGCCGGCGTTTCGGCCGGTGAAGCCCAGCTAACCGTCTCCTACCTCGGCATGGCCTCGCAGAAGGCCACGATCAGCGTGGCTGCCGGCGCCGCGGTGCGCCGCGAATTCGAACTCATGCTCGATCGCGCGGCGCGCTCCGCAGTCCAAGGTGAGGCGGTGAAGCTCGCCGCCTTCAGCGTCATCGAAGATCGAGAGATGAGCGCGCAGGCGGTCGCGACGAACGAGCAGCGCAATGCTCCCAACCTGAAGAATGTCGTCGCGATCGATGAATTCGGAGATCGGGGCAACGAGAACATCGGCGAGTTTCTCCTCTTCCTCCCCGGGGTCTCGATTGCGACGTCGGGTTCCGAACCGACGACGGTCGCGTTGCGCGGTTTCCCCGGCAACAACACCGGCTTCACTGTCGACGGCGGGGAGATGGCGTCGTCCTTCAACGGCAACAGCCGCTCGCTCGACTTGCGCGAGATGCCGATGAACAACGTCTCGCGCGTCGAGGTAACCAAGGTGCCCACCCCCGACATGCCTGCCACCGGACTCGGCGGATCGATCAATCTGATCACGCGTAGCGGGTTCGAATCGAGGACGCCGAAATTCAATTACAACGTCTACACGATGTTTCACAACCGCAACGGCCTTACGTTCGACGGCGGTCCGCGCAACCACAGCTCCGCCAATTCGCCGAAATTCATCCAGCCCTCGTTCGACTTCAACTACCTCCGCCCGATCAACAAGAACCTCGCGCTCACGATCGGCGGTTCGCGCACGTGGCGCGCGAAACCGATGGAGACCGGCACCAAGGACACCGACGAGTCGCCCACGTGGGATCAAATTCGCCTCGTGCAAACCGTGAGCCAGTGGAACTCGCTCGCGCAGACATTCCGCACCCTCCAGGGCTCCATCGGCCTCGACTGGCGGATCAGCCCGACCGATACCCTCTCGGCCCAAGTCCAATATCGCGACTATAACCTCTACATCACGCGCAGCGTGCTCGGCTTCAACTACGGCGCGGGCGCGACCGGCAACGACACGTTTTCCCAAAGTGCGATTCCGGCCGGCACCGCCGCCGCCCTCGGCACGGTCACCATGAACGGCAGTGGCGAAAACGTCGACGTCATCACCGAGACCAAGCACTACACCCTCAAATATCGGCACCGCGGCGACACGTGGCGCATCGATGGTGCAGGCTCCTTCTCTGTCTCCGCCACCGACCGACTCGATATCGAAGAAGGCATGTTCAACCTCGCTCCCGCCACACTCACGGGAGTTGTGCTCCGGGGCGACGACATCCCGGCCTCGGGAGGCACGATTCCCACCCGCTACAGCGCCACGCGTGGAGGGGTGCCGGTCGATCCCTACGACGGCGGCAACTACACCCTCGGCAATCCCACCACCAACCAACCCGACTGGAACACCCACAAATACAACCTGCGTCTCGACGTCGCACGCCACTTCACGGTCGGGATTCCCTTCACGCTCAAGATCGGCGGCGCGGTTGACACCTACATCAGCGACCAGCGCCGCTATGCGAAGACATGGAACTTCCGACCCAACGGCTCAACCAATGCCGCCGACCGCCTCGCGAGCCTCTTCAACGTCTTCGACGAAGCCTTCAACACCGACTCGCCCACCGTGTTCGGCCGCAAGGTTCGCTGGATCAGCGGGCAGAAGATGTTTGATCTCTATCGCGCCAATCCCTCCTGGTTCGTGCTCGACGAGGCACAGGTTCATCAGAATTTCGTCAACAACTCCCGGCAGCTTCGCGAAACCATTTCCGCCGGCTACTTCCGCTTTGACACCCGCCTCTTCAGCAACCGCCTCTGGCTTGTCACCGGCGTGCGCTACGAACGCACCGCCGACCAAGGCTCCGGCCCGCTCAACGACATCAACGCCCAGTTTCAACGCAACGCCAACGGCACCTTTGTCCGCAACGCCGCCGGCCAGCGCGTGCTCGTTACAACCGATCCTCTCGCGCTCAGGAAACTCCGCTATCAGGAGCGCGCCGCCGGGTCCGACCGCACCTACGACGGCTACTACCCGAGCATGAATGCGACATTCAATTTTTCGGAAAATCTCGTGCTCCGCGCCGCCTACGCTGAGACGCTGGGCCGTCCGAACATCAACTTTATCATCCCCGGCACCAGCATTTCCGATCCCGACGTGGCCAATCCCACGATCACCGTCAACAACACCGGACTCAAGCCGTGGAGCGCCCGCAGTTACGATCTTTCCCTTGAGTCCTACCACCTCAAGGACGGGGTTGGCTCCGTCGGTGTTTTCCGGAAAAACGTGGAAGACTTCTTCGGCGGCGTTTCAACCGCCGCGACGCCCGCCCTGCTCGAACAATACGGACTCGAAAACGATCCCGCGCTCCTCACCTACCAAATCTCGTCCCGCACCAACTCCGGCAACGCCAAGATCGACGGCCTCGAATTTTCCTACCGTCAGTCGCTCACGTTCCTCCCGTCGTGGGCGCGCGGCTTCCAAGTCTTTGTGAACTTCACGAAACTCAACTTGAGTGGTAACAACACCGCAGACTTTTCCGGCTACACCCCGAAGTCCCTCTCCGGTGGGGTGAACTTTGTGCGTTCCCGCATTTCCCTCAAGACGACCATAAGCTATCTCGGTGAAACGCGCACCGGAGCGGTCGCCGCGAGCGCCACCGTGGCGCCCAACACCTTCAACTATCAGGCCAAGCGCACGCGCATCGGCGTCAACGCCACCTACAGCCTCACGAAGCGCTACTCGCTCTATGCTTCCGTCGTCGACTGGGGCGGCTTCACGCAAGACCTCCAGCGCTACTCGCCCACGACTCCTGACTACGCCAAACCTACCCGCTGGCAGGAACTCGGCTTCTATACCAACGTCGGTGTGCGCGGTTCGTTCTAATTCCTTTTTTTCACCATGCTTCGCTTTCTCCTCCTCTTGGCCCTCAGTACCACCGTCCTTCGCGCCGCGCCATTGCTCGAGCGCAACGATGTCTTCCCTGCGGGGATGAACGGCATCGCACTCTATCGCATCCCCGGCATCGTCGTCACGCCGAAGGGAACCGTGCTCGCCTACGCGGAAGCCCGCCGCAACAGCAGCTCCGACTGGGGCGAGATCGAGATTCACCTGCGCCGCTCCACCGACGGAGGAAAAACCTGGGAGGCTCCAAAGCAAATCGCCCACGTCGGCGCCCGCCTCGAGGGCAACCCCAAAAAGAAAACCGGCGGCGAGCACGAGCAGACCGTCAACAACCCCGTCGCCATCGTCGACCGCACCACCGGCGCGATCGAGTTTCTCTACTGCCTCAACTACGCGCGCTGTTTCTCCATGCGCAGTACCGACGACGGCGTGACGTGGTCCAAGCCCGTCGATATCACCGCGACGTTCGAACCGTTCCGTCGCCACTACGATTGGAAGGTCATCGCCACCGGTCCGGGCCACGGCATCCAGCTGAAGAGCGGCCGCCTTGTCGTCCCAATCTGGCTCGCGTTCGGCAAGATCGGC